>Ga0233415_10000369_pt1 | contig 21680 bp, 25 predicted proteins | sample Na_anoxic_12_MG_FD_188631 | JGI IMG/M metagenome (GOLD analysis project Ga0233415, IMG submission 188631) | Seawater microbial communities from Saanich Inlet, British Columbia, Canada - Na_anoxic_12_MG | ecosystem: Environmental > Aquatic > Marine > Inlet | place: Canada: British Columbia... | reverse complement strand
AAGCCCCAGCCCCAGCTGACGACGATAAACCATCAACCCCTAAATATGATTGTAAAGATGGCTGTAAAGGTTTTATTTATTTTGATGACTTAGTTGAAAAAATTTTAGAAATTGTAAACCGAGAAAAAACTGGCGTTGAGACACAAAAATCTATTAAATCTAAAGGAGGTAATAAATCACCAAAAAAAGCATCACCAAAAAAGAAATCACCAAAAAAAGCATCACCTAAAAAAGCATCGCCTAAAAAAGCATCACCTAAAAAAGCATCACCTAAAAAAGCATCACCTAAAAAAGCATCACCAAAAAAAGCATCACCTAAAAAGAAATCACCTAAAAAAGCATCACCTAAAAAGAAATCGCCAAAAAAGAAACAACAATTTAAAAAAAATATTATGATATTATAATATAGTAATATGAATAATACTAATAAGAAGATAAATATTGATGAACATATATGTAATTTAATTAAATATTTATTTTCAATTGGTAATTTTAATAATTCTAATGATGTTGTTTTTCCTGATAGTGTAAAATTTAATGATCCAAAAGAAATAATGACAAAAATTTTTCCAGATAAAACAGAATCAATTAAATATTGGTATTTATATCTTATTATATCTAATATAATAAATGGTGTAAAAGTTAATGAAATGTTAACAATAATAAAAAATATATTACACAATGAATTTAAAAGAGAAGAATTTGATGAATTATCAAGAGATAATGAGAAATTGAATAAATTATTAAAAAAATTTGGAATTAATAATTACACAATATTTATGAATTATATATACGATTCCCAATGTGGCACTACAACTAATAGAAAAAATTTTAAAAACACATATGAAAAATCAGTAAAACATCCTTTTTATAATGATTTAAATATTACTTTAACCGAAATAGATGAAAAAAATTGTAATTATAAAAAAGAGATAGCGTATAATAAATTATGTAAAAATATTATATATTCTAATATAAAAAATGTGGATAAATTAATGATTGGAGTGATTATAGCTAGATTTATAAATAGTCTTATTGATGAAATAAAAAAAATAAATGAAAACAAGCCAAAAAATAATGTACCCTTTGGTCGTATAGATAAATTGTGTAATCAAATAAAAATAAAACAAGTAATAATAAAAGGGAATAATGTTATGATATTTTCACCTTACGAAATAAATAATAAACAACCTCTAGGATTTTCTCCTAGAAATCCTCTTAGAAATCTTTCTAACAACCAACCTGATCGTGTTATGTCTGTATAAAAAAATAAATATAATAATATAATTAAAATATAATATTATAATATATAAATATGAGTAAAAAATATACATATGGAAATAGAAGTGAATGGATTAGTAGTGAAAATTTAGATGATGTAAAATTAATAAACAATGTAATTAAACATTCAATTAATTCTAAACCATTCGTTATGAAAGATAACATCGCTAATTATTCAAAAAATGAAAAGTTATATAAAATAATAGACAATACTGAGGATGAATCATTAGTTATTAAAAAATTAGTTAAATATAGAGAATTTTTAAATTCTAATATAGAAGAACACCAAGAAATTTTAGATGATAATTTAAGTATAAGTGCTTATAATAATTTTTTATTAAAATTATCAAATAGTAGTGATAATTTTATGTTTAGAAATATTTTTAGAAATAATGAGCCTGAAATAGAAGAATTTGTAAATAAAAGTATGGTTAAAGATAAAATTAGTAATGATAATGATAAAAAAATTATACAATATTCAATTAAAAACATATTATTATGGAATTATATAGATTTAAAAAATCACGGCATTGGAACTGAACCTAATATAAGAAAAATGATAACAGAAATGTTAGAAACCACCACCCCTCCTTCTAAAACATTTAAATATACAGACTATATGGAAAATATGTATAGTGCGTATGGATTAACTAATTTTAATTATGAATTTAAAAGATTTCAACATGAATATATCGATAAAGATAGAGAAACAATAAAAGGTTATTTAACTAGTCAGACTGAATTAACTACTCGTATAACAAACGAAAATAGAACTTCAAAAGATTGTGAAGATATTATTATATATATTTATATATTTTGTTTACAATTAATAGATAATTTATCTGACGCAAGTAATTATTGGTTTAATAAATTTAAAAAATATGATTTACAACATAAAAATATTAGTAAAAATTTAAATACATTTCAACATTTAATTAAAAATGGAATTATTAATTATTTTGGTATATCAACAGATATTGTAAAAGTTGATAATAAGTATACAATTAAAAATTGTAAAATAGAAAAATTATATGTATTTAATGAAATGAAAGATAAATTAAGTAGTAGTAGTAATATTAATAAATTAATTGAGGAATTAATTATAGTTATAATTAAATCAGCGAATGATATGGATAAAAAAGGAAATAAATTATTAATGGGTGGTTTTATACAAAAACCTAAAATAGCACAATTATCGATGAAATATTTTAGTAATTATGTTAAAGATAGTATAATAAAAAAGAAAAATAGTATAAATAATATTGATAAATATTTGAATAATATTCGCAAAGGGATGCATATAAGTGAATTAAAAAAGATTAAAAATGAGATTAGAAATAATTTAGTAAAAATAGGTAATATTAGTGATAAAACTTCTAAAGATTTGACAGCACAATCAATAATATTAAACCTAATAACAGAATATGAAAATATAAGAAATGAAGAGATAAAAAATTTGATAGATTTAGATTTAATTGAGAATGCGATTAAAAATAATCCAAAAAAAATGGCTAAGGTTGGTAATAAAATTGTTAAATTGCGCGATAATTCATTAAGTAAATATGCTCACTATCAGCTTAAAGGAAGAAGTTATAAAATTTTAATGTTTGGAAATTATAAATTATTGATGGAATTAAACAAGAGTAATCCGAATAAATTTCCACAAAGTTATTTAAATTACATGGATACAGAAATAAATAAGGTTGATAATAAATTAATGGCAGAATTGAAAAATAAAGTTAAAACACAGCGTAAATATGAAGAGTTAAATTCACGAATGGTGCGTAATATAACAGATAAAGATGTTATAAGTGCAATAGATAATAAAATAACATTAGTATCTACAACTAAAAATAATAATATTTCGAATTATAATGCTGAATTATCAACATATAATATGAAAGAGGTAGAAAAAAAGAAATATTGGGTAGATTTTAAAAAGAAATTAGATGGAATGACAGTTTATATTCCATATGTAGATGATAGAATAACACAAGATTATGGATTATTTGATTTAATAAATGCTGCGATTGAAGGTAAAATAAAGGATAAAATATTAAGTGGTATAGATAATCATATAATAAGTGGAACAGTATTAAATGAAAAAATAATAAGTACTAAATTGAGAGCACGTGGTAATATTATGGTTTCAAATTCTGATACTGAGATTCATACTTTAAATAGATGGAGGTGTATGGATAAAAAAGATATAAATAAGATGAAAAATATGGGTGAGATAGATTTGCGAAAGAGGATATTTAAGATTTTATCAAATAAATCTAATTATCAGATGAATACTCCGAATTTATGGTCAAATGAATCAAAAACAAAGAAGAAAATAATTAAATATTGTGTAAATATAGATGGTAGAGATTTATATAAATGTGGATTATTATTATCTAGAAATAAAATAATAAGCAAAGTGTAAAAATATAATATAATAATATAATATATGAATATTTCAGAGTATGATTATATGAGAAAATATGATAAATATATAGATATTGTCCCTGAAAATTTTAAAAAAGATATTAAATTAGATTTTGAGAATAAAAAGGCTGGTTTATCTAAATATTTAGAAAATGAGAGAAATAATAAAGACAAGGGAATAATATTAAATAATGTTATTGAAAAGTATAATAATACTATAAAAAATTTAGATAATACTATAAAAATATTAGAAAAAATAGAGAAACACAAAGAGCTAGGAAATTTAGATATAATGGGTATAGATATATCTTTTAAATTTAAAAACCCTGATCCAGAAGGTTTATTAATAAAAAAAAAGCAAGGTGTTGGTGAATATAATATATATAATAAGATTGGCAGATTAATAAAAAGATTAATGGATGGCGATGATAATTTACAAAATTTTGTAGAAAATGACCCTTCAAATTGGAATAATTCATTTAAATATTGGCAAATATATGCTCATTTAGTTGAATCATTATTAAGTGATACAATAGATTTAAATATTTTTAAGAATACAGATTTTTTAGATAAATATAAAAAATCGGATAAATTTCCATTATTTAAAAAACAAAAATCAGAAAAAAAATCAGAAAAATCAGGTAAAAAATCAGGTAAATCAGGTAAAAAATCAGGTAAAAAATCAGGTAAAAAAAAAGGAGCAGGAATTATTGGTGGAGCAAATAAACAACAATTTAAAAAGAAACAGCAACAAAAACCGCAACAGCAACAAAAACCGCAACAGCAACAAAAACCGCAACAGCAACAAAACTCGCAACAAACTTTATCTCAATCTCAGCAATTTTATACAAGTGAACAATTAGAGGGTATAATGAAGAAAATAAAATTTGAAGGAAATAATGGGAAAAAAAATTTATGGGATGTATCAAATGATTATTTAAAAAAAAAATGTAAAAACACTACTCTAGACCTGCAATCAAATGGTGATAATTTTTATATAGAAGATAAAATTACAGATAAAATATTTAATAAAAATGATTTAAATAATATATATGATGATTCCAAAGCAATAAATGAATTAGTAAAAGATTTAAAGAAAATGTCAGAATCTTCTTCTCCTATAACATCTGGCTCTAAAATTTATAAGTGGTCTGCTATGAATAAAACTGGATATGACTATATAGATGGTGTAATTAAAGGAGATCCGCCAATAGATTTTGGTAAAGATATAATATCCCAGTTAAAATCGAATATTCTTAATAAAGAAAATTTAAAGATATATTATATATATAAAACTTTTTGTGATAATTATAAATTAAATACAATTAATAATATAGATGATTTAACTCTTCGTGAAAATTCGAAATATTTTAATAATTTAAGAACTAAAGTAATTCGTACATTAGTTGGTTATTATGTATATTCTATAACATCTATTTCTGAATTTATAAAATATTTTAAAATTAAATATGGTAATATTATAAAAAATAGTAAAATTACTACAGAAAATAAAGCTCCGAATATTCTAAATCGTAGAGATGAAATTATAAGTAAATTTGGTAATAAAGAGAAAAATATAATAAAAAAAATAGATTTAATATTAGAGAATATTCCTAGATATGGGTATGATAAAAAAAGAGAAATAATATTAAATAAGAAGAAGCAAATTATAGATTTATTAGTTAAAGAAAAAGAAAAAGAATTAGAGAGGAAAAAGGGAGTAAATAAATCTAAAAATAAGAAAGATAATATAAAAAGTAAAAATAAGATAAATAATAAAAAAACGCAAAAAAATAAATCAAGAATCAATAACAATAATAACAATAATAATAATAACAATAATAATAATAATAACAATAATAATACATATAATAATAATAACAATAATAACAATAATAATAATAACAATAATAATAATAATAATAGTTAATAATAATAATAGTTAATAATAATAGTTAATAATAATAATAATAGTTAATAATAATAATAATAGTTAATAATAATAATAATAGTTAATAATAATAGTTAATAATTTATAATATAGAACCCACTAAGGGTTTAAATATTTGTAATTTTTTTTGCTACACATTTTTGATTTAATGTGTTTGTATTAAATTCCATTTTTTTATTTTGTATAAATTCGTTATATTTATCACAAAAATGAAACTCCATTAGGTTATGTGAATAGCAAAAAGATTTATGACAATACTTACAGCATCCTGTAATGTTAATTACTTTTTTCTTGCATTTATCAAATTGGCAGCGTGTTTTGGTCATAATATATAATATATTGATATATTTATATATTATAATAAATCATTTTTTTAATTAGAAATTCTAAAAGATAGAAAATAGTTAATTGTTTGATTCATATAATTCATTAAACTTTCGGATATACTGCGGTCATTATTAATATTATTATCTGGCTCAACAATAATATATCCATTAGTATTGTTTGGTGTAAAAATGATTGGTGTATTAAACATAGGAGAAATATAAGAATTATCATCATCATTATTATCAGACTCCGAATCTGATTTATCTGTTTTATTAATAGGAATTGGTTTAGATTTTTTGGGTGTTAATGGGTCATATGGATTCATTGGTATACAATATTGTTTATCTTCAATATCATTATTATTATATGTATCATTAATTATTTCAGGAAAGTTGATATCATAATTTTTAGAAATATTATTATTAAACCATTTATGATTAAAAAAATCTTTCCATCCAATACGCTTACCAGGATCACTTTGTAAAAGATTAAATAAAAGATCACACCCATAATTTGAGATACTTATATCCATTGGTATATATATAGGATTTGTATCAATTTTATTTAACAATTCTATATGTGTTGATGCTTTATATGGTAATTTACCGACTATCATTTGATAAAATATAATACCAATAGACCATAAGTCGGTTTTAATAGAATATTTATTACATTTTATAATTTCGGGTGCCATATATATAGGGCTACCGCATATAGTATGGGACATAAGTTCATTATCTGAATTGGTGTTAAAAATTTTAGCGAATCCGAAATCAGTTAATTTTATAATTTGATTATTAAATACAAGAATATTTTCGGGTTTAATATCTCTATGGATTATATTATGATTATATAAATAGTTAGTGGCTTGTGATAATTGTGTCATATAAATTTTTACATATTTTTCTTTCATAGGCATATTATTTAAAAAAGTGGATAAATTGCCGATATGAGAATATTCCATAATTATATAAACATTATTATATTTATCATAAACAGAGTCATATAATTTTATAATATTATTATGTTTTATGGATTTCATAATATTTATTTCTTTTTCAATTTGTTCTTTATTTAAATTTTTATTAAAATTTATATTTATTTTTTTAATGGCAACTTTTTTATTCGTGATTTTATGGATACCTTTATAAACAAATGAGAAAGAACCACATCCAATAGGATTATCAAAATATTTATATTTATCTATATTTTGTTCCATAATTATTATATATCAATATAATAATTTGTTAAATAGTTTTTTTTAATGATATGACCTACTTCTAGATAATTTATTATTCATACAAAAGAAGAAGCAGGGTTCTGAATAATTAAAATAATTATATTTTCTGTTAGCAGTAACAGGATTTTTAATTTTTTTCATACTAGCATCATAATTTATTGCTTTTTGTCTACCTGGTTTATGAGACCAATATGCGTTCCTATCATGTCTATAAAAATGGTAATCCTGGTCTTCTTTTTTTGTATCAATTGCGATGAATCCTTTATAAAACCCTTTTTTACATTTTTCATTAAAAGATGTTATGTATAATGATGGTATATCTTTTTTAAGACGTTCATAAAATGTTATACAATTATAGTCTTTTGTACGGAGTGGTGGAAAATTTGAAAAATACCCTGGTTGAGGTTTACCGCTTCTTTTACCAGCAATAGTATTTAATACATACGCATAGCAATTATGATTATGTTGTACATTATTATCATTCCATTTATGTGGTTCATATTTAGGTTCATGCCCTGATGTGGGACTAATTTCTGTATCAAATTTAACATCTTTATCGTCGAGTGAATAATCTTTATAATATCTAACCATTTCATTTAGAGCAATAATATATGGTGAATTATTTTTGACCATATTATATAGTATTATATAATATTAGTATATTAAAAATTTATAAAAAATTGAAAAAAAAATAGATTTTAATAAAAATATATTATACAATGCCATTGATAAAGATAAAATCCGGTAATGATATTAATGATTATGAATTAAACATTAATAAAATAGATGACAAATTAAATGATATTAATTTAACAGAAGACAAATTAAATGATAATAATTTAATGGAAGAAATATTGGTTGAATTAAGGAGTATGCGGAGCGATATAGCGTATATAAAAAGAGAGATAGATAATTTAAAAAGGGGTGAAACCCAGAATATAGTAGAAATTAAGAGTGAATTAATGAATATAGATGTAGATATTATTAAAAGGGCTTTAAAATTGAATGGTATTATAGGTGATATTATTTTAATAAAATATTATTATTTTAAAGATAGTGTATCCCCAATTAGAAACATTAATATGAGACATTATGAATATTGGGCGAATGATAAGTGGAATATTGATCCATATGGTAAAAACACAATAAATATAATTAGTAATAATTTAAAGACTTTATATATATCAGTTAATACAATTGAAAATTTTGATGTGGATGATTTTATGAAAAATCAATCCCATATATTTGAATTGAATAATGAAAAATATCAAAAAACATTATTACAGGAGATAATTAAAGCCGGTATATAAGTAAGTTATATATATATATATAAAAATTGAAAATATTTTATATAAATATATATTTAATTATAAAATATGAATAATCAAATGGAGTTGGTTCATAGATTTATTGAAGAAAATTATGATAAATTAGAGCCATCGCGGAATAAATTAGTTAAAGCTACTGATCATATTGGCAATAATATTGCTGATATGAATACATTAGATAAGATGATTGATTTTTATGTAGAAAGATTAAACTATGCAAATGATGAGTTTGAAAGTAAACAAATGTGGATAGATGCGATGATTGTGATAAATATTAAATATTATCCACAATGTAGTAAATTTGATTTTATTCAAAAAATTATTAATAAATTATATAATTATACTCACGGTAATTATGTAATAGATAACAAACAATATGATACTATTATTAATGCATATACATCTTTAATTAACAATGAACCAATTGAGAAGATATTAGATATTTTTAGTGATTATGAATTAGGAATATATGGTTTGTAATTATTTAATTAATAATTTATCAGATGTTAATGCTGTACCAAAATAATATTTATTATAATTAGTTCCAATAGAACCATCATCTTGTATAAAATAATTATATCCGGGTGATAAATTTTTATAACCGAAGCTAAGATTACCTGAAAAATCTATATCAATTAGGTCTCCATTTTCTGATGTATTTGGAGTTTTAACAATACCTAAACATTTTTCATTTCTATCATCAAAGTGGTATATAAATATTTTATAATTATTATTAACAATGCCGCCGATATATAATTCTTTAAAATAATATAATTTAGAGGTATTAAAAATAATGTTGATAGTATTAAAAGATATTAATTTTTTGTTATTTGTTAATTTAATAATAAATGATTTTTCATCATCATAAAATGTATTATTTTGAAGAATAATATTTTTATTAAATTTGCCGATAATATATAAAAAGTTATATATATCTATTTCGATATCAAATAGTATAATATTTTTATTTGTTTGAATATTATATATCCATTCTACATTATTATTAAATTTTAATATATAAGCACCATTATCAGAATTATCAATATCTGTAAAAATAGTATGATTATCAAAAGAGAATGATTTATTATATTCTCCCAATATATATATATTGTTATTATTATCAATTTTAAATTTTTTTGCGGATGATTTAGTACCTGTGCTATTTTTAATCCATATATGTTCGCCATTTAAATTATAAGTGGTAATAAAAAAATTTTGATTATCAACTGATATTAAATTATTATCAAAATATATATTTCCTTGTAAATTGCCAATAATATATAATAAATTATTATGAATTGAAAAATCGGTTGCTTTAACATAATCATCTGTTTTTGTATTATTAATCCATATTAAATCACCATTATGTGAATTTATTTTTATAATAAATATATTAGTGCCATTTGTTTTAATATGTTTTTTAGGAATAGTATTAAAAATTATTTCTTTATTAAAATATCCAATTGCATATAAACTATTATTATGATATTTAATAAATTGACATTTAGAATTAAATTCATCATTTAATGAAGTAGTATAATTCGCCCATATCCATTCCCAAGAAATTGTATTGATTTTAGCAATAAACATATTTTTATTATTATAATCAGCAGTTAAATATATGGTATTAAATGTAATAGAATCTGTAAAATACCCACATATATAGGCATTATTAAAATTGTCAAGAATTATATTACACGCTTTATCATTTTTAATTCCGGGAACAAAATTCATATTTATAATTTTACCATCATACATTTTTGCCAAAAATACATCAGTACAATCATTAGTAGATGTATTTTTATTAAAAAACCCAGTAATATAAAAATTATTATAACGATCCATTACAAAATCCAAAATATTCAATTCAGTATTATATAATAATTCTATATTACTAATACAATTAATTTTCTTAACTAATGCGCTTTTAATATTCGGTATTAATTTAACTATATCATTTTCTTTAACATCTCCAATTAAATTATGACTACTTATTTTACTATAGTGTTCATTTTGTAAATTTTTTAAATTTTTTATAATATTCATATAAATTAAATAATATATTTAATCATCATTATTTACCGCATCTTCATCTGTAGGTTCCCTAGGAGGAAACCAAGATACAAAAATACCGTATTCAGTAGGTTCTGTGTTTTTAAATTTTTTCCATCCAACTTTATATCCATTTTGTTCGCTATCTGGATTAAAATTTTTACGAAGTCTTTCTAGCAAATCTGTTTTTCTTAAAAGATCCATAATTCTAACATTTTTAAAACAAAATGTTTTGTCAGCCGGGTCTTTTAAATATTTCCATCGATAAATATATGTTAATGGACGACCAGTACTTGCTGCTTCATAAATTTTATCTTCAGAATCATTAATAATATATTCAAATGCTTCATCAGCTGCTTCTTCAAAATATTTTTTATTATCAGCGTGTTTTTTGTTTGTTAGTTGACGAATATGTTCAATATTTAAATCTTTTGTTTCATCATTATTACTAGTGGTTTTATCTAAAGTAGTGTTTGCCATAGTTTGTTAAATTATTTAATAAAAATAAAAAAAATAATATTCATTTTTTTTATATAGAAATTATAAAAGTATATGACTCTTTATATATACCTATAAACTATCATATAATTTTGATGCATATTTCTTTCCAAATTTTGTATCACTATTTTGGACAGTAATTTGCGAGATTTTATTAACAGCGTCGTATTTACTTTTTGATGTTCTCTTAATATTAATACACTGGTTAAATTCACTAATGTTATTTGATTCAGTATTAAATTTGTATGGCATAAAATTTATAAAAATAATAAAATAAATAAATTTTAAAATTATTCATTTTTTTATTTAATCCACTCTCCATCAGCCTTCATGGCAATTTCCTCAGTTGTTTTATAGTCATAAAATTTGATAGATTTTTTAGTTGGATATTCCTTAACTTCTTTAAGAAGTGTAATAAAATCACACATTTTAATTTGAATAATTGATGCCACTTCTTCATCTTTAACAATTAAAGCAATGTTTACAAATTCATCATCATTCTTAAAGCTAAAGATATGAATATCATCATATGAAATAGTATCGCGTTCATATTTTGGTAAGTTTTTAGTTTTAGTTTTTTTGATAGAAGACGATGTATTCTGTTTCATATATTCTTCAATAGTTTCTAATTTTTCAAGAATTAGACGAAGTGTATCAGTTTCATTATTACGACTAACTAAAGATGACATTGTGGTAATTTATCTTCAAATTAAAAAGTAAAAATATAAAATTCATTTTTTTATATAAAAAAAAATGAATTAATTTAAAATGTATTATAATTTGTTAATAAATACACAATACAATGCCATCTTCGACTAAAACCTTAGAAAAAACCCCTAATGCAGAGCTATTAAAATTAGCAGAAAAAATCGCTCTTAAGATGAATAATGACAAAAAGTCTAAGAATTCATCTACAAATTGTTCAGCAGCAGTACAAATTCAAACAAAAGGAAAAGTAAACGAGGGTATTGAAAGTGGAAAGCCAGTATTTCGATTGGAAAAAGAGAACAAATATGTATATTATACACAGTGTTCTCGAAAAGCCCAAGAGAGTAAAAAGTTATGTTTCAAGCATAATCAGACATTAGAAAATAATCCTAAAAATTTAAATTATTTTAAAGACATTAATGAGAATGAAAAATCTTACAAAATGACTAAAACAGATCTTCTAGATGTTAAGAAAAGGAGTAATACTAAGGTTACTACAAAAAAGAATAGCGACCCTATTATTAATATTACTCTTAATAAAAACCTTCGTGATAGAATTGAAAATATTTTAAAGGAAATTGATGGGGATAATACCTCATCTAAGGATGTTTCTGATGCTGAATCAGAATCTGAAGCTGAGGAAGCTATTCCTGAGGAAATTGAGGAACCAGAGGTTAATGAGGAAGCTAAGGCTGAATCTGAAACTGAAGAGCCCGAAATTGAGGAATCTGAGGCGGATGATTCGGATGATGAAGCAACTACAATTGAAATTGAAACTAAAGACGGACGAGTTCTGTATTTAGAGCAAGATAGCAATACTGTGTATGAATTAGATGAAGAAGACGAGGGTGTTGAAATTGGCAAATTAATGCCGATTAATGACAAATCCGCGCCTATTTATCACAAAGACATTGAAAAATATTGTATTGTTGGAAAAACAATTATTGATAATAATACAAAATATATTCGATGCACATTAACTAATAAACTGTATCTAAAGAAAAATGCTAAACTGACTGAGGTTGGTAAGGTTAATATTACTAAAGATAAAAGTTTTAAAGTTGTATTAAATAAGAAGAGTGGTAAAAAGAATTAATTTTCTAAATCCATAAATATTATAAAAATATTATAAAATAAATGTGATTGATAAAATATAATTTATAAAAGATATTATAAATAGAATTAATTTAATAGAAAATTAATTATACAAGCTGTTGTAATCATCCGCATAATCCCGATTATTGTTATTATATTCGGAATAATCATCACTATAATAATCATTATCTGATGACGGTGTATACATATAATTGTCAACATCATCTTGTTCAGTAAATTCATATTCTTGTTTAGGCATAAAGAATCTTTTTTCATAAAGTAGATGATTATTATATTCTTTAAGTTTATTACATTCAGTGTGATTTTCATTATTAATTTTAGAAAGTTTTAAAAGTAGATTTTTTAGTTCTTTTTTATTTTTATCATTAATATTAATAAATTCTGTATTATTATTATTATTAATAGTAATACAAATTTTTGTATCAGTCTTATTTTTACTGATTGGAACAATCTCCTTCTTATTCTTTTTTGGCTTAATATTTTTAGTAGATTCATTAAATTTAATTTCATCATTAAAAGAAATAAATCTGCTAATATCAAACACATTATTTTTAAATGAAAATTCCATATCAAAATGTAATCCACAGATAATTCTAGTTTTACACTTTGAAATATCAGGATAACAAATATGTACTGGAATTGTTTTATTATTGATTTTAATGGGAGAAATTACATATCTACCGTCATTAAAATTTTGACATTGTTGGTTCGTAATCGCATAAATACACGATGATACAAATGGTTTTTTGTTAGTATTAAAAATATTTTTTTGTAATTTGATGTTTTCAATCAGTTGTTTTTCCGTAATATTAGAATTTTTGATATTGTACGGATTTTTAAAAATATTGTTAATTTCATAAAAGAGTTTGGCATTGTTAATATGTGTATACCGACACCTCTTTCTATTAGAGCATTTTTCGTGAATATGATGTATACATATATTCTTACGTAAAATATACTCTGATAACCTTGTTGTATCCGTCATAAAATCAGTTGTATTTCTACCTGTAGATGAACCTTTTACGTCTTTCCAGTCAGCCATAATCAAAGTTGTTTTAATAGTGATAATTTTAAAAGATGAAAAAATTATTCATTTTTTTAAATGTAAAAAAATGAATAATAAAATACATAATTATTTATAACAATATAAACAGATTGTCTTCTACACAAGAGTGGAAAATGTCTTCTACAATCATTGATTTTGAAAATCATATGAAAATTCTGCGTGCAATTGTTGAATTAACCAGAAGAGGATATTGTCAAGTAATTGGTTCTACATGTAAACTAATTGCACATGGAACTACAAATGATGAAAATATTATTCAAAATATTAAGAACCGAGATATTGATATAATTCAAGCACGGCTCTCTCATGTTGAAACTAAATTGAATACAATTGGAACATTAAGATTGATTAAGAGCAATAAGGCTGAATATGGGACACCTATGTTTGACGCAAGAAATATTGCTTGTATTAATACTTATGAGTTTAAATTAGGTAATAATACAGCAATTGGTAGAATTATTAGCAATTTACACAAATCAAATTACACTGTCAAGATTGACATTATTACTTTAACAACGGATAGTATTATGAATGCAACTAATTATTGGCCAATTTCTGAAGCCAAAAGAAATTGGGCTGTTTTTAAAGATGATTCTACAAATTCGATTGGTTTTACAGAATTAAAAACTATTCCTGAAGAAGCACTTGATTTAAGCGCCGAAACACTTTGTAATGCGATTGAAACTTTGAAACACATTCTTCATTTGCATGGTTCTACTAAATTGGGTTATACAAAATCAGGGGATAAATTAATTAGAGAAAAATTTGATACTAAGAAATTGCATGTTTTTGATACTTTAGGGCATCAAAAAAAAATTAATGATCTCACGAATGGTATTTCAATTGAGTTAATTAAGCCAATTGAAATTCCGTTGTATACATTTAATGAATTGGATAATACTTGTGATGACGAATGTTGTCCGGTATGCCAAGAAGAACTAAAAGTATTGGATAACAAATTTATTAAATTAAAATGCACCCATACATTTTGTGTTGGATGCATTTTCCCTATGTGGATAAAATATTTGATTATGAGAAGTAATCGATTAATTGGATTGCATTTGGATGATGAAGATGGTATTCAAAACTATAATAATTGTCCTACGTGCCGAGAGTCAGTATTTAAGATTAATTCAAACCAGAAAATTAGAAATAGTAGTCTTAATGTGGATGATTATTTAATTGAATTCACAAACATTGATACAGACACAAAAAAACACTAATCATAAAAAAATGAATTTTATATAAAAAAATATAATTATAATAATTAATAATGCCAAAGAACAAAGCAGGAGGTAAGAAATTCAGAGGAAAAAAGAAAAACAACAAAAATGGCACAAATGGCGAGATTGAAAGAAAGCTTGAAATTAAAGAAGATGGCCAAGAATATGCCCGTGTTTCAAAAATGCTTGGTAATAGACGTATATTAGCAAAAACTAACCAAGGCGATGAAGTATTATGTATTATCCCTGGTAAATTTAAATCTCGCATTTGGATTGATGTAAATGATATTATATTAATATCAATTAGAGATTATCAATCAGATAAATCAGATGTAATATATAAATATTTTCCAAAAGAAATTAAAGAATTAAATAAATTAGGCCAATTAAGCAATCATATTTCTGAAAATATTGATTTATTCAGCGATAAAGCCAATACTAAAGACATTTTTTTCGAAGAAGATTCTGAAACTGATAATCAAGATGAAGAATTAAGCGAAGAAATTAATCTAGATGACCTATAAAGTATAGAACTTAATTATAAATATTTTATCATTATATTTTATTAATATAATGGCAAAAATAATAAAAGGGGTAATCCACCTAATATAATAATTACATATTATTATACATATATTAATATATATACTATCTTTAAATACTTTTGTAATAAAAAAATGAATGTAATATATAAAATAATATAAATACTTATAAAAAGAATGATACGAACAGTTGGTAAATTGTATGCGGGTACATCTATAATTACTGGAACATTAGTATGTATAGAAAATATTAAAAATATGAAAAGGTCATTACCAAAAAGTTTATCTGTAAATACAAAGGAAAAAATTGAAAAGATGTATATAAATACATTGGTAGGAAAGTCAATATATTATGGTTTATTATATCCTGTAGTATTGGTAAGATATTCTGAAAATAATACGAATGATATATGTTATCCATTATTTGATGTAAATATTCGAATATATGATAATGATTATTTGTATGTAAAATATAAAAATTCAAATGTATTTAATATAAGTATTAGAATGAATTATGATTCTAAGATAGATATTGATATATAAATTATAAAATTATTGTAATAAAAATTCTTCTATTACATTATTAATATTGCCAGTAGAGTAATATATTTTTTGAAACCAATTTGAATGTTTATTTAACAAAATTTGACAATTTTCACAAGGTCTACTCATTTTTAGATCAATAGAGATACTAAAAACATACATAATTAATCGCCTACACTTGCGTGCTTTAAATTTACCACGACTAATTTGAAATTTTAAATATTGAATTGCCGCATCTTCAGAATGTATACTACCATATGGATGTATATATTTATTTGTACCCATAGATATAATATTTCCATCTGAATCTGTAATAAAGGCAATATGTTTTTTATTATCAACCAGCGACTTTTAAATGTTTAACTTCTTCACGTCTACGAATAATATCTGAATGAAAACATTCATTAATAAGTTGTAGTTGTGGTGGAATTTCTGTAGTTGTTGACATAATTGTTTATAAATAAATATTATAATATTACAAATCATTTTTTTATTATGATTATGTGCGCGCAGGAAATTTGATGTATTTACCTGATTTACTCACTGTCAAATTCCACTTGAGAATTATCAACATGATAAATTCTTGCTTTTACCTTCAACTGGTTGAACGCGAACTTGTAATTTTCATTTACTAACTCGTTATCATCAAACGTTACTATTGTATGTGAAGGGTCAATTCCAAGTTCTTTTTTGAAGACTTTAAAAGCAACCCCTTTATATGGTGACGTAAAAATAATAGGGAGACCGACTGGTTTCCAACAGTGAAATTTTCTCCCATCAATATCCATAATCTCTTTGTCAAACTCAATTTTAAGTTTATATTCATTACTTAAAAAATAGTTTGTGTTAATATTTAATGCTTTCAGAATATTTTGAATTTCTCTTACAGTTATTTGAACTAATCCCCGAAAAGCTTCTTGGGGTTGGTCGATGGGGTTATCGGGACTTCGACCATAGCCTCGAGCTGTGGTAATTAGAACCTTATTATTGTTTTCCTCCAATTGCGGAATCGCCAAATCCAAATCACGGTACTGTATTTTACTTCTATCCACTACGGTATCATCTAAATCAATAAAAAAAACCTGTTGTTTTTCATTATACGATGAATTATCCGCGATAGCGCCTTCTGTTGTTAAATTTGTTTTAATGATATTAGCAGTAGAGGCGGTAGCAGAGGCGGTAGCCGCAGACATCCTAGAATGTCAGGTGTTTTTATAAAATAAATGTATCAATATTTATATGTTATTTTTTATGGTAAAATAGAAACAGTAGTATATATACAAATAATTGTACTCAAGTAATATATTTTTATAAAATGACATATAAAAAAATGACATGTAAATATTGATACATATATTTTATATATGAAGATGTGTTATAGTAAATCTCTTAGAACAAATGGGAAGACGGACTGGGATCAACATGCGAACACGATATATGAAAAAAAATTTTGGAAAGCATTTGATAAAGAATGCAAAAATAAATGCTTTATTAAACCAGACAAGGCTAGGTTCCCAGTTCCCAAGCTTTTCCTAAGCCAGAAAAGGTGTTCAAAGACTTTCCAGAAGATGGAAATCTATAAAAATATGGGCACGAAATTAGGAAAGGAAGCAGGTGCTAGGTGGGTCATGCTCTATGGTGAATGCACAGATGTGTGCCGTCACAAGGCAGAACACGCCAACAGGTGTTATTACTGCAAAAAATATTATTACAGATGCATGGTGTGCGACTGTTCTTGTTATGAGGAAGGTCGTTCATATTATGAAAATTATGAATCTAGTTCAGATTCAGATTCAGATTCAGATTTAGATTATGATTCAGATCCAGATTATGAAGGTTGTTAACTTGATTATAATAAATAAATCATACAGTTAGCACGGAATTATAATTTATTTAATAATAAAATATATAAATAATATATATTGAAATGATAATAAAATTAGATATAACGCCAAAAATATATGAAAATATGACAAAAATAGAAAATCATTATAAAAATTTTTGGAAAAAGATATTTAAGAGTGATTCATATGTATATTATAAAAATGCCATATTATTTTATAAAAATATACAACATAATAAGTTTCATTCATTTTATAGTGAAATTATCAATATGAGATTATATACAGGAAAATGTATAGCTGTAAATAAAAATATGTTAAATACATTTAATAATAATGGCATTACAACATCTGATGATTTATGTAATTTAACAATATTAACAATAAATTTATTAGATTCATTATTTGAAATTGCACCAAGATTAAATGCGAATACTGTTGTATATAGAAATATATATAATATTGATAAAAATAATAGGTTAGCAAATCTTAAAGTTGGCGATTATTATCGGGCATTAGAACTAAATAGTACATCTTTATCACCTTTTCTAAATACACCTATAGATTTAATTTATAATAATGAAATCTCAAAATTAAAATCAAAAAAAAATAATTATGATATATATATTACAATTTTAGCACCAAAAGGTTCAAAAGCAATATATATAGATATCCCTTTTGTTTTTGATGGAGAACCTAGTAATGAATTTGAAATATTATTACCACGGGATTGTGTATATTATGTAAAAAATCGTAAAATAATTGGTTCAATTATATTATATACATTTCAAATTGTTGAACAATTATCATCATATAATAGAGAAATAATTGAAAAGGTTGAATATATTATACCATCTACTAATATTGATAAATCTAAAAGAAAAGAATTAAATAAATTAATAAAAATAAATATAAATTATGATAAAATTTTAATGAATTATAAAACAAATTTTTATAATAATTTATTAAAAAATTATGAAATCATAAAAGATAATGAAATAAATACTAAAAAAATATATAAATATAGAGGTAAAATAGTTGGTATGTGTTTTGATAATATAGATATTAATATTATACAAAAAAAGAAGTTAAATAGTTATATAGATTTACAAAAGTATTATATTATATTTTATGAAAAAAAAATAGAATATGGTGATGCTTATTTTTTAAGAGGATTTTTTTCTTATATAAAAGATAAAAATTTAGGATATGATGTAATAAATACAGATATGCCTAATATAATATTATTTGATATAAATATAAAAACACCAATAGAAATAAATAAAACGGAAAATTTAAATATCAAAATAATAAAAAATATAAAAGTTAAAATAGTAAATATAAAAAAAGTTAATATAATAAATAAATTTTATTATTCAATAATAAAATGTGAGCAATAATTAATCTTATTCTAAAACTTTTTCATTATATTTAGATGTTTTATATTCTTCTAAAATATTATTAATCGCTTTCTGACTATCATTCTCAAAAATATAACGCGAATGATATCTTTGTAAATATCCAGAGCATTGAATATCTTTGTTTTTTTTCATATGTTCATCTTTTTGAAGTGCTGAGCCATCTTCAAGAAACCAATTTTGAATACATATTCTAGGAGACGTTTTTTTTATAGGAACGGGTTTATTACCCTTAAAAATTCAAAATGAAACAAGATATTTTTTATGTAGTTTATGACCACCACCCAAATCAGTAGATTAGACACAAATTAATTAACTATATATTTGATTAAAAATATTATATTTGTTAATTATATAATGTTAACAAATGATAATATTAATTTACAACCTATAAACTCTAATTCCAAAAGTTATATTAAACTTATTTTTCCTAGTTTACAAGTTTCACAAGTTGAATATACAGAAGGTCCAGTTGGTCTTACATTCATAAAATTTAATAAAGGAGCTAAGGTTCATATGGAAGTCCGTGGGGGATGGCCAGGTTATATAAATACTTTGTCAACAAATGATAAACAAATGATTAATGGAATTAATGTGTCTGGAGGATCACTATTAGGGTTAGAATCAACAACTGGTATTACAGCTGAAAGTTTAAAAAAACATAAGTATAAAAATTGGGATGGATTTAATGGAGCAATTATATATAGCGCTAATCTATTAAAAAACATGATTTATCCAGATAAAAAATTAGGTAGATTCGCATATAATAATTATACAAATAAATTATATAATGGGCAAGTTGGAGCAGGATTAAGTGCATCACATGGTCAAGGATGGGGATATAAAAGTATAAATGGAATTAAAATATTAGCATTGACTGTTAATAATGCTATTGGTAGTGTTTATAAAAACAATAAAGCAATTCATCATCCTTATGGTGACAAAAACAATTTTTTAGATAATATAAAGTTAAATAAAAATACAACAATAATAGTTTTAATTACAAATTTAGATTTAGATAATGATGAACTAAAACAAATGAATCAACAAGTTAATGTTTCAATTGGGAAAACAATTCAACCATTCAATACTTTTACTGATGGTGATATATTGTATACATGTTCAACAAAAGAAGTAAAAAGAAAATTTGATTCAATACAATTAATTAAGTTTTTTCAAAAATGTTCAGAGATTGTTAATAATTCCATTATAAATAGTACTAAATAGAGGTAATATTTTTCCTCTTTGAGACATATTAAATTTTGCCACTATAAGTCAGGCATAGTCTAATGAGGACGAAGCCTCGTTACTTTAGTGCGAGGAGTAGTCACATGTTTTGAATGAAGAGAAATTAGATGATTATATTAACAACAGAAATAAATAATAGAGATAAAAATGCAGTTCTAAATTATCAAAAAATAGTAAAACAATATATGAAATATAGAACAAGACCATATAATTTTAGAAGAGATGTAGAATTAAAATCATAAAAGGATATATACTGTTTTATAGAGATATGTATATCCACAGTTTGACTAATTTATAATTAGTCATTATGTTATTGCATTTTGTTTTTTTTTATTTTTTGGGATTTTTAGTGTCCCATTTTTCTGAAAACAGGTGTAATAAAAAGAATTGAAATCAATAAATAAGGCTTGGGCAAATCTGAATAAAAATTTAGATTATAAAATATATAATTAACCGAGAACCTAAGAAGGTTCTCGTGCTACCGAGCCTTGCTATCGCAAGTCTCTACGGGTGCTATCGCACCCTGCGCGAATTTTTATTAACACCTTACCATATATTATTATGTTATTATATTATTATTTCACTATTACCATATTATCATACAAATATTTTATACTTTTTCATTGTTTTTATTACCATAATTATGGTAAGGCACAAAAATATAAGAAATTATTCATTCATTACCATATTATGGTAAGGAGCTGTTGAAAAGATAATTCTATTTCCTTACCATAATATTAATATTCTAGAATTTCAAGTTTAAATTCTTACATTATTATATAGATAACAATTAATAATGTTATCTGATAACAAAATATTTTGATATCCGATAATAAAATGATTTGATATCTGTCCGGACGCATTAATG
>Ga0233415_10000368_pt1 | contig 21700 bp, 31 predicted proteins | sample Na_anoxic_12_MG_FD_188631 | JGI IMG/M metagenome (GOLD analysis project Ga0233415, IMG submission 188631) | Seawater microbial communities from Saanich Inlet, British Columbia, Canada - Na_anoxic_12_MG | ecosystem: Environmental > Aquatic > Marine > Inlet | place: Canada: British Columbia... | reverse complement strand
TTGTGTTCCCAATAGGTCACACCGACTTAAATGTCTAGGGAACGCTTTAGTACCACAAATAGCCGAATACATAGGAAAGCAAATTATAAACTCACAATGAAAGCAAGAGCAAAAAATCGTCGCTGGTTTTAGGTGAATATTAATTTATTAACCCGCTCTTGCTTTTTTAAAAACTCAAAGAAAGGTACACAATGAAAAAATGCTTTACGTCACAACTAGAACAAGGCGAATACAAAGACCTAGCGAACAACGCTAAAGAATTGAAAATATCTCTGGCAGCCTATGGCAGGATCATTCTATGCGAGGAACTCGAAAAGAGAACCATTTTCAAGCGGTTTACGAATCGAGGGAAAGTAAAATAAGAAACTCGTTATTATACTTTAATCAAAGAAAGGTAAATTATGGATATAAGCCAGGAATTAGACGAATTGATCGACATGAGTATACTTTCGCCTTGGGTGACAGGATTTATCGAAGAGCGTAAAAACAGGATCGTCGCTTATGTGGGGAAACTGGAATCGGAGCTTGAAAAATTGAAAGGCGAAAAATGAAAAGCTCTCAACTTGGAATTATATGTAGTGTGGTTTGTAGCTCTAACAATCACCTTATAATGTCTATTGTATGGGCAGCTTTTGCCATATTTTCATATATGTACGAAAGAAAGAAAAACTAAAAAACGCTTGATCTCAGGATTGTATTAACTATTTTAATTTAAAATGAATTGCAGCATCGAACACAAGATTACTTTTTAGGGATCGGTGTCCTCTGGACATATAGGCGCGGGTTTACTGCAATTCACCCAAACCGCCGAATCCCTATTTGATTGGAGCTTTATGTCAAGGCCCGAAAGAAATAACGTCGATTATTTTCCACACCCAGTACACCAAGGAAAAAAAATGGGCTTTATGAAACAAAAATATGGCCATGCCGGTTACGCGATTTGGTATCAATTGATTGAACAATTAGGCGACGCAGATTTTCATTTCTTGGATTTATCAGAGGAAACCGAGTTAATGTTGTTATCAACTGAGTTAATGACTACGGAAACGCAGTTAATTGAGGTAATTACCGACTTAATGAGGTTAAAAGTATTTAATCGTTATTTATGGGAGTTTGAGCGCATTGTTTTTGACGAAAAATTCGTAAAATCAATAGAAGACGCATATTCAAAGAGAAAAAGTAATTGTGTGAGTTTAGAGAGTTTATTCACCCTTTTACACGATAACTTCGGGAAGAAACTCGATTTCCGTCGGAAGGTTGCACCCATTAATACACAAAGTAAAGTAAAGGAAAGTAAAGGAAAGAAAAGTATTGAAGGGCGCGAGGACGCTTTCAAACAATCAATTACACCTTTTAAAGAAACGCATGATATTGAAATGTTGCGCTCATTTTATAGTTATTGGTCGGAATCAAACGGAAAAAAAATGCGGTTTGAAATGGAAAAAACCTGGGATTTAAAAAGAAGGTTAAATCGGTGGGATAAAAATAATTTTCAAAAGCCAATAAACAACAATAGCGGAGTCGGTGGGGTACCTTGTGAATGAAGCGGAAAAAATAGGCGAGAGAATGAATAACACCTTGACCTTGTTAGACGTCGGAAAAGCTATGTCAAAGGTGAAGGACATTTTAGCAAACGGATTGCCGGAAGGGTTAACAACCGGTTGGCCAGTTCTAGATCCTTATTTCAAATTTCCGCCGATTGGGCAATTAAATCTCGTAACCGGCAGCCCTGGAAGCGGTAAAAGCGAAATCCTCGATTCGTTAGCTATAAACATGATGAAAAAATATAAATGGAAAGTTTTCGTTTATAGTCCTGAGAATTATCCGGCGGAGTTTCATTTGCAAAAGCTTTGCGAAAAACTCGCAAATAAACCTTTTTCTGGTGATTATAACAGTTATGAAATTATGACACAAAAAGACCTCGACAAATGGGAAAAGGTCTTAAAAGAGCGTTTTGTTTTTGCCGACTGTCACATGAATATCGGAACCGTTGACAAGGTTTTGAACACCATTTTCGACGAGTGCATGGAGAACAAAATAGATATGGCAATTATCGATCCCTGGAACAAACTTGAAAGCAATAAACCAAAAGGTATAAGCAATACTGATTTTATAGGGGCCGCCTTAACCCGTATTCAAATGTTCGCAAGGGAAAAGGGGATTTCATTTTGGATCGTAGCTCATCCGGCCAAACCTAAAAAGTTGGCTAATGGGAAAAATTGTTCAATTTCATTATACGACGTTTCGGACTCTTCTCATTGGTACAATATGATCGATAATGGTTTTATCGTTTCTCGCCAGTGGGCCGACAAAGCCGGAACGGATAATTTAACCAATTTCAGAATTGCAAAAATAAAGGATCGAAGATATGGAAAATGTGGAGATGTTACATTCAGGTTTAGGCCGGCTTCCGGCAGATTTGAAGGTGTGGATCTTGCAACAGGAGAAACATCTTTATAATAAAAGCCATTTGGGGCAATTATGGACAGAAAGCGAAATGAATATGGCGGAGCGTTGTTTGCGGATTCGCGAGAAATACAACTGGTCGGAAGATGAGGGAAAGTCGCCGGTCGAAGTACCAAACCAAACAAAAAAAAATTGCATTGACTCAATGGTCGAGTCTGGGATCACAATTCCAGGCTTTTCCGGTAGTAGTTCACACCTAAAAAAAAGGGCCGAATATGCCGAATATCCAAGAATACGAACGTTTTAAAGCGATTATAGCCAAGAAAGCAAAGGACGCCGAAGAATATGAAAGGCTGATTTCCGAGCTTGTAGAAAGGTTGAAAATATGATAAACAAACATCAAAAGAGTTTAACAAATGTTTAGAACTTTAGTAATAGAGCCAAAAGCCAAGCCCAGAATGACCAAACAAGATAAATGGATGCAAAGACCGATCGTTGTGGACTATCGGGCATACGCGAATAAACTGCTCTCATTCGGGCTTAAAAGTGCCTTTAACGAGTTGACCATTGATTTCTATTTGTCAATGCCGAAATCCTGGTCAAAGAAGAAAAAAAGAGAGATGGAAGGACAGCCACACCAACAAACACCAGATATTGACAATCTGATTAAGGGCTTTATGGACGCGCTACTTAAACAGGACTGTCATGTTTGGAGTGTAAACGCTCGCAAATTTTGGGGATACGAAGGCAATATATTTTTAAATGTGGACGGATAAACAGAATAAAACAAATAAAAATCAACAGAAAGGTAAAAAAATGGAAATAATAAAATTATCAAATAAAAAGCATATAAAGGCGATCACTGATTGCTTTGAGTCGGTTAATGATGCCAAGGCCGGAGTTTCGGAAATGTCATCACAATTGAGATATCGTAATGATGTCCTATTTAAATTAATTAAGGATCTTTACCCAAAAACCAAAGGGTATCATTGTCGTTTTAATTCAGAAAAAAACGAAATCACAAAATTATTCAAAGAAGAATCAGACAATTAATGAAAAAGAAACCAAAAACTCAATGCGGTCAATGTGCCAACTTTCCGGACTGTTCAAAACTACAGGTCAAGAACGTAAAGAAAGAAACGGATCACTGTCAATGGCCGGAAACAATTAAACAATTTAAACCGAGAGAAAAGGATCCAATACCGATATGATTAAGCTATTAAATGAAAATTGTATGAAGGTTATGTCCAAATATGAAAATAATTACTTTGATTTGGCTATTGTTGACCCTCCTTATGGGATTGGGGATTTTTCTAACAAATCAGAGAATAAACTAAGGGGGGTTACTAGAGGGGTATTTGGTAATATAAAGTGGAATGATGAGATACCACAAAATAAATATTTCAAAGAATTATCCAGAATATCAAAAGATCGTATCATTTGGGGTGCTAATTATTATAATTGTTTTGAGGGCGATAATGGTGCAATAGTCTGGTATAAAAGGACAAAACACCCAAATTATAGTGATTGTGAAATAGCATCTTATTCAAAAGGTGTGAAAGTTTCAATAGTAGATTGTGAATGGTATTCATTAAATCGCTGTGAAACAACTATTCACCCATGCCAAAAACCAATCAAACTATATCGTTGGTTGTTAGAAAACTACGCTAAACCAGGACAGAAGATTCTTGACACCCATTTAGGATCGGGATCGTCCGCAATTGCCGCTCATTATTTCGGGGTCGATTTCGTCGGTTGTGAAATTGATAAAGATTATTTCGACGCTATGAAAAAACGATTTACAGAAGAGACTAAGCAGGTAAGTTTTTTATGAACGAATACAAAGAAATACTTTTCAACCCGCTAATTGTGGACGCTCTCGGATATACGGGACTCAAATATAAGATTTCAGACCAGCCAGAAAAGGCGGATCCATATATTAAACTTTTGAAGAAAATCAATAAAATGAAATTTAAAGAAGGTCGGCGCGGATAAATTAACCTTAAATTTGAATGGTTAGTTTTAATTTTGATTAGTTACCAAACCCGCGTCGGCTTTTTAACAAAAAGATTTATTGAATTGATAACAATTAAATTGTATACTCTGGTAAAGTGCGGAGATAATTTTTAAAAGGTCGGCCAGTTCGTTAAAGTTGTGTATTTGCTCGCACTTTTACACAACGCCTTTAAAGTGCGGGGAAATAATGAAAGTTTGTATTGTTGAAAAATGCGATAGACAAAAAAAAGGTTCAAAGTATTGTGGTTTGCATTATGAAAGAATGAGGCTTCGCGGCCGGTTAGATTTAAAAAGCACTTCCGAACGATTAACAGAACGATTGAAGTTAAACAAAAAAAATAATTGTTTAGAATGGCAAGGTTCTTTAGGGACGGGAGGTTATGGACTAATAAGAGTTAATGGCAAACTTGAAAAAGCTCATAGAGTGGCGTTTGGTTTGGTCAATATTCCGTCCGGTCTTTTTGTCTGTCATCATTGCGACAATCCAAAATGTTGCAATACCGACCATTTATTTTTAGGGACACACCAAGACAATGTTGACGATAGAGAAAACAAAGGGCGGAATCGGCCACCAAAGGGAGAACTTCAAGGCCGATCTAAACTAACAGAAACCCAAGTTTTAAATATTAGAGCGTCGAGTTTAACACAAAAAGAGTTGTCTGGTATATACGACGTTCATCCGTCAGCTATACATCTTATAAAAGCAAGAAAAAATTGGAAACACATTTAACAAAGGGGATATTTTGGCAGATTTTAACAAAGCTATTAAGAAGGTTCTAGCTTCCGAAGGTGGTTATAGTAATGATCCGGATGATATTGGCCGCGAAAGTTATTGCGGGATATCGCGCAAGTTTTGGCCTAATTGGAACGGATGGGAACACATAGACTCATTTAAAAGGAACCAGTTTAAAGAAGGTGTTCAAAATAATTATAAATTCAAAAGCCTTTCACTTTCTAATTTGGTGCAAAATTTTTATTTAAAATATTTTTGGAAACCTCTAAAATGCGAGCAGATTTTAAACCAATCTCTCGCCGAGTCGGTTTTTGATTATGCGGTCAATGTAGGAAAGAAACCGGCGGCGAGGTCTTTACAAGAACTCGTAAACGCTTGGACGAAAGCAGAAAACAGAATTAAAATTGACGGAATAATCGGCCCCGCGAGCCTAAAACTCATAAACAACAAAGTCCAGGAGTATTCAATTATACCAAATGATTTTATTGCTTATAGAATTAAAGAATATTTCGACAGATGTAGTTATAAACCGGTTAAATACAAATATCTTCGCGGTTGGGTTATGCGGTCACTTAAACACTTAGAAAGGTAAATTATGATAGACGGAAAAAAGGTAGAAACGGTTTTTAAAGAAATAATAACACTATTCCAGACGTACAATGTCAACGGTCTTGAAGGCGCGGCTCTCTCTGGAATGGTTGCCAGGAGTGCGGTTTTAAAGGCCGACGACGTCAAGGTCACGCAACAAAAACCAATTATTCAGGTTCCATAATGAGAATAAACCAGAACATAAAAAAGCCAGAAACAAAGGCCGGACAATTGCTAGGAGATTTTAACGGCGTCAAAATTTATCTTGCAGCCGACGACGTAGAAAGCATCGTTTTAAGCAAAGGAACTTTTGACATATTTTCCGGCATTGTAGACGGTTTTCTCGATATGGGAAAAGACAAGATCCCAGACATGACCGAGGACGTCAACAGCCTTTTGAAAGGTCGCGACACTGAGATCCGCTATAAAGGAACAACAGTTTTAGGCTTTTATATTTATATGATTGTTTACGGAGAGAAAAACGTCGAGTTTGCAATCGAGCCGGATCTCTTGCCTGTTTTCCTTTATTGTGTGCGAGATATGGCCCGACGACACAAATTGACGCCACATAAGAGTTACGTTTCAACCGACGTAAACGAGTTGAAATCACCTTTGACGCCAATAAACCGCGCCATTATGGATATGGCTGAAATGAAAAGCGAAATTATGGGCGACAATGGCGATCAAGTGTGAAAATATTTATTGTGTAGCTTATCCGCTATGTAACAAAAACGCCTCGAAAAAGTGCGGGGCGAAAGCGATAACGGATTGCGAATACAGAAAGATTTTTGAAAGGGATCACAATGAACCTAAAAAACCAGAGTAAAAGAGCCGGAATTATTCTCGACGGCGAAATGGTCGTCGTTGACATTTATTATGATTATGTCGACGAATTGATTTATATAAATAATATCCTTTATGATGGTAAGGACGTTAAATCAATCGTTTCAGAAGGCCAGGAGAGCGAACTAGAAATGCAACTTTACAGAATCCACAAACAAAAAGAAAGGCTAAAACCATGAACGGAAGAAACTCGACATTATTGTCAAAAGAAGCGACTCGGATCAATTCAACTTTGAAAAATCCAGTAACACATAAACGATTGAAGCGACAATTAAAAAGGTTGTGGAATAAAAGACCGTGGACTTTAAAGCATAATATTAGACTGACTACGACCGAGCTTTGGCGATTATTTTTGAATCAAGATGTCGGTACACTGTCCGCTCAGTAATTCCCAAGTCGGCAGCCAAAACAGGAACGTTTGAGCCTGTCCAATTTTTGAGGATATAACGACGGCAATATATTTTATTAAATGTTTTCGGGATATAAACAACGGTTCCGCCACACTTTAAAACCAGTTCTTTTACTAATGACATTCCGAGTTTTTCGGCGATTAGTTTCAAGCCTTCATTTGGAAGATCGTCGATCTCCATTTTGTCGAGAAGTGCTTTCATAATCCCTTGAGTAAATGATCGTTTAAAATGTCTACGGCTTCGTTTTCGGCTTCCTGGGTAATTGTTAAAAATTCCCGTTTTGGTAGCTTTATTTCAGATCCGACTTTCTTCCATAATCCGAGATTCTTTCCGAGCCATTGCCTTTGTTTTGGCGTGACTCGTTGCTTTCGGCCCTCCTGGTGATAAGGCGCATACTCGACATTAGTTCCGACGTAGACGTTATTTCCGACGATTTCCCCGCCTTGTTGGATAGAAGTTGCCAAAGCTCCGCTAAAAGTGAGAATTTTCGTATTGTCACGACCGGCTTTTTCTTTTGCTCTTTTGGTAACTTTCGATAGTTTCTTCCATTTTGGATCGCCTTCTTTCTCGAAAATATCTTCGATACCGGATAAAATAGCCTGTTCAATAGAGCGCAAAGCCGGCTTTAAATTGGAACCGCGACGTTTTAATTCGTCGAGTAGATCGTCAACTTCGCTTGAGTCTACTTTTGCGACGATTTTCATTTCTTTTTTTCCTCGAAGCGGATCCCGTTGTCACCTGGAAAGGGTTTACGGTGATCATGTTCACCGGAAAATATTTCAAAGGGGATTTTGTTATAAGCCTTACAAGTTTGTGACATTTGATAATTATTACAAATAATACACTGATCCGATTCCATTATATACCTTTCATTGTTTTTAGAAATGCGGTTTTTAAATCGTTAGGGATCTTATTTCCTAAACTTATTTGAGTGCCTAATTCAGCAAACAATTCTGATAAATTTGATCCTGCGTATTCTGAAACCGAAAACCATTTATTTATTGGAATACCTTTTATATTATTAAGAAATTTATCTTTTAAGTCTTTTTCAAAAAATATGGTATGATATGATTCATGCTTTGCTACTGCGTATATTTTTCTTTTTGTTGTTGCGAAAGAAAACGGAGTTTTAGAGTTTAAAATATTAAGTTTTTTCTTTCTTAAAATATCCTTTAATGGCTCTGGTCTGTCGTCTAATAATCCTTTTTCAATGTTTATTAATTCTCTTTTTTTTCTGTTTTCAAATTCAACAACGATTTTTTTTGTTCTTTGCTCTGGTTGCTTTAAAAAAGTTTTTTGTAATTGTAACTTTGTCGCTCCCGCCTTGCCTAATTGTCTAGCGTTTTTTCTTATATATTCTAGTGATTTTAATTTTATCCCTATTGGTTTTAAATTTTCTTCGAGAGCGGACAAAATTTCATTGGTAATTGATAAATTTTCGTTTATTCCTACATGATCACTAACTTTTGATAACCTTGAATTAGCTTCCTTAATCGTTTTAGCCGGTTTGAATGTTTCCGGAGAAATTGGGGCCGGAGGAGCCAATTGCTCGCCTTTTTCCCAAATATCTTTGTCATAATCGGCTTTTTTAGGTTTCCAAATAGTAATCCCAGGATTGCCACCGAAGCCAGGATCGGGACGGCCAAAACCTTTTAAACCAATTCCGCGAGCTTTTGCCTGTTCTTCGGTCAACGAACGAACGCGACCACGACAACCGAAACCGTTTGGAGGATACCAAGACGCCGGCCCTTGCCAAAACCGAGAGTCAACCGGAGCTATAGATCCCGACCTCGACTTGTGCGTCACTCTGGCAGCCTTGTCAAGAAACTCGATAAGCATTAAATAAGGACGTCGCTCTTTGTTTGCCTCTTGACCTTTCCAGCGTCCGGCATTGTACGCGCTTTGAACGTTTGTCGAATAGATTGTTTTCAGGCGATGCGGTGATCCGAGTTGAACCGTTTGAACTCCGCGAGGCCCGACGATCGTCTTTTTTCCCCACCAACCTTTTTTAACTAAAGTCGGTTCGAGGTTTTCACGGAATTTATTAAACGGGATTCCCTTATCAATGGCTTTTTGGACTTCGGATCGGATATCCTGTAAAACGTCCATTCGCATAGACTTTGCGACTTGGAAAACCTTGTTATTGGCTTCGTTTAACGTTTCTGTCCAATCCCAAGTTATTTTGAAACCTTTGGATTCCATATAATTAATGGCGTCGGCGGGCTCCATTCCGAGAGCGGTCGCGAGAATGTTTTTATTAAATTCGGGCATTGTTTGACGGTTGTTTGATGGTCATTTGATGGTTATTAGGCTTTATTTTCTTGCAGTCTTCCCCAAATGTCGGATATAAAAACGGCCCTCTCTAAAACCTTTGAAAGTGCTTCGGGATCAACCTCACCAAAAACGTCGATTAATCCTTCCATCGCTTCGGAATAGTTTTGCGATTTGTCGAAAAGGTCAAAAATCGGCTTTACGAAATCAGCCTGTTTTCTCAGTTCTTCGGGACTGATTGATCTCAACATTTCGTCTATAACAGCTTGATCCTTGAATGTCGAAATTTGCTCCGCAAAGTTGGCTTTCGCTTTCTCAGGAATCACAGTTTCGGCAATCTCTTGCGTCGCTGCCGCCTTGACGATTATGTCGTCTTTCTCGAAACCGTAAGCAGAATCGACATATTGTTGAGTCAATTGTATTTGACCGGTATCGGTTAGCATTTTATCGCGCTCCGCTCTATCCTTTTCGATGTCTTGCTCTTTGTGGAGAGAAAAAACGGGTATAGACTCCGCAACACCGAAATTGACTTCCATAATCCATTTTATAAGCTCGTTCATGCAACTTTCGACAATCCTTTTGTCCTCTTCGATTATATCTTGCCGGACGCTTAATTGAGCATCTTCTCCGCCAAGCTTGCCAGGAGTGGAATCGGCAGCGGAACCGTGACCGAGAATAGCTTTCGAGATTTCCGCATTACAGAAATTCAGCAGATCCAAATAAATGTCCGAGCTTGCTTTTTTGCCGGAGGCTTCGAGAAATTCGACGCTTGAGTCGTCAGGAATGGCCGCAACCGAATCCTGGAGAAGATCCTCAAGCAAGGTAGCCAGATTATTAAACTCGGTTATGCCGGCGGATCGTGGAGCCTTACCAATAGCGAAAGGTTGTCCGAACTTTTCCGTAAATTTCATCCAGAATTTAAGACCGCCAAATTTAAAGATAATCGGCCAATAAACCGTCGAGAGAAGGCTTTCCCCGTAGGGATTTTTATACGTCGGGTTGTGCCTTGGATTTATTATTTTCCGGTTTGAAATGTCCTCACCGGCTAGTCCGGCGGATATAGAGCGGAACTTTAAAACGTTATTTCCATCATACATAAACCATTCAGGAGGTTTTCCCATTACTTCAAAGGGAAGGATTAAACCGGCCTCGTTTGGACGATCCCACATAACTTCGACCGGAGCCAAACCGGTTAAAAAGTAATCGAGAATGTCATTGATTATGCGATAAACGTCTAATTTACCGAATACAGCCGAAACGGCTTTCGCGTGACGGGACATAGATTTTCCCCGATCAATCTCCCATAACATAGATTTTACACCGGATTTTCTGCTCGAAATTACGGCGGTCAAGTGGGGATCGTGGCGAATATCAGCATAAACGGACATATCGCGACCGATGTTCAAGAGGACTTGATCCGGGTTCGGCAAATATTCAAGATACCCGCCCCAATCCATAGAGTTTTGACGGCTTGCGATCTCCGCTTCGGTTGGAAAGTCACCTTTTGACCGTGATCGCCGGCTTCGAGTAGCTTCGTTTGAGGCTTTAAACTGATTTTTAATGAATTGGCCTTTAGAATTTCGCTGCGTCATAGCTATTTCCCCTTAATAAATTGTTTGTTTGGCGACGACCACGACCAACCGCTCGCGGAGTATCGAAAGGATTTTCCCGCGCCCAATTCAAAAATTGGGAAACCGTGTCGACAATGTCGTCGTTTTTGGTGTTTGGAAAACCGCACATTTGATCTAAGAATATATTTATCCAACCGGCTTCGGGTAAAAAAACTTTTTTCGCCTCAATTGCCGGAGTCGACATTTTGGCTCTGGCTATTTTATCTTTGTCAACTTGTACCGCTATTATGGTTATTTTGCCTTTTAACCGCAATTCCTGTATTAAACTTTGTCCGCTCGCCTTATCTTCGATTAAATTATAATGAGCGCGCCATTTTAACGATTGGATCGGTATTTGACGCTTTAAATCGGGAAATTCTAGTTTATCCTGAAACATATCGACCAGATAAAAGCCGTTTTCATACTCGAACCAAGTGGTGCAAGCGGAAAAATCGTTTTCTTCCCCTTTTTTAAAAGCAGTATCCCAGGAGTTGACAACTCTTTGCGGTCGTCCTTTCGGTAGTTCGCCGTAATATTGGAACCAATCTCGTTTAAATAAATTACCTTCGGCAGCCGTGGGGCTTTGTAAATATTGGCCGGCGTACTCCGCCGATCCTAACTGCTCGCGCTCATTGGTTAAAACGTCGTGACTCATTCGGACGGTATCGAGTAACCCGTCGATATAGTATTGCTCAAGCTCTGGCGGACTTATATTGTCCAACTCTGAAACCTCGGAAGGTAGACAGATATGTTTTACACGGCCCTTTTGGAGCCTGTTTCCGGTCGGATCATCTTCGTGGAGCCGTTGCATTATTAAGATCGTTGGCGTCTTCGCCTTGTCTACTTTACGAGTTGATAGCGTATTTTTCATCCAATCGTTAGCCGTTTTCCGGTACGCTTCAGAATTGGATTGTTTCGGGTTTATAGGATCGTCGATTATGATAATATGACCATGCTTTCCGGTTATGGCCCCCCCTACACCACAGGCCGATCTCGTTCCGCCGGCGGTATTCTGGTAATAGCTTTTGTTGTCTTGATCCGGAGAAAATGCGATTAAATCACCATAAAGTTCTTGAAATTTAAAAGATTTCAGTAAATGGCGACTTTTGACCGCGTGATCGATAGCAATTTCGGCGGAGTATGATCCGGATATGACTCGCAAAGTCGAATCCCGTAGCCACAACCAAGCCGGAAACATAACCGTAGTGATAGTGCTTTTCGTGGTTCCTGGCGGAATATTGATTATCAAATCATACTCCGATATTTCACGCCGGATAATCTGCTCGCCTATTAATTGCAGTTCGGCGCATAAATAACGGATATGCCAATTATCGACAAGGCTTTCGGGAACGATTGCGCCCCAAAAATATTGAAAAAAATTATAGAAAGACTCGACACAATCGCGCCGAGTCAATTCCCTTTGGAGTTTGATCCGGTCAATTAATGATTGTTCACTTTGACTTTTTTGCATTTTTTACGGCCTTCTTTTTCGTTTTAGGCTTTTTCTTTTTCTCTCGCTTTGGGATTGTATACTCGTTGAGTTTCGCCTCAAGTTCTTTTTTACTCATTAATGACAACTCGTCGAACTTGATTTTATGATCTGTTTTCTCGGTGAAACCGTCGACCATTTGAAAGAACAGTTTCGCACAACTAGCCCTTCCGGTTGCGCCGTATTTGTGCATTGATATTAAAAGAGAGTCAGACATTAACTTCAAATCCCTGAAACGTTCCTCGAAACTCATTTCGGCCAACTCTTTTAAGTGAAGGTGAATCGTCCGGATTGAAAAGCCGGTTACTTTTGACACTTCGGCGAGCGATGGCCGTTTGCTCTTTTTCTTTGATAACTTCATATAGGTTTCAGTTATCAGCTTGTGGTTTTCGTCCCAATCTAATCGTGTTTTACTCATAATACCTCTATAGTGATTATATCGTTATTTCATAATATAAATTGTAAAACTGACAACCTCTAACACTTTGTCAGTAGATTTTTGTTGTCGTTAGTGTTTAAATTGAAAATATGCCAAAATCAGTACAAATGGAAGTTTTTAAATGCGGACACCAAACCGATAGTGCGGGAAATACTAAAAAATGGACAGAAAACGATCTAGATAAGATTGTTTCTCAGTTTGAAAAAGGCGACGCAGTACCCGCCACAATAGGACATCCAGAGAGCGACACCGCGCCGGCTTTTGCATGGTTTAAGAAGGTTTTCAGGAAAGGCGACACTCTGGTCGCTGAAATGTCCGACGTCGTGGACGAGTTCGGAACAATGCTTAAAAACAAGATGTTTAAAAATCGCTCGATTGCCTTAAGGCCCGACATGAGTTTAAGACATATCGCGTTTTTAGGGGCTTCCGCGCCGGCCGTAAAAGGTTTGGCCGATTTCGCATTTTCGGCGACAGATGAATTTACAGCTTTCGACTTCGCAGAAACCGAGGCCGACGAAAGCAAATTAAAAAAGGTTATCAAGGATATAGTCAAACATTTATTTAATGAAAAATTAACGGAGGATCAAGAAATGGCAACAGTCGAAGAACTCGAAAAGAAAGTTTCAAGCTTGGAAGGCACTATCGCAGAAAACGAAGCCAACTTCGCAGAAAAAGAAGCTTCTCACGAAGCTGAGAAAAAAGAGTTTAGCGAAAAGCTAACAGCCGAAACCAAACGCGCCGACGACGCCGATGCCAAGATCACCGAAGCGAGCGAAACCGCAAAGACCAAAGAGTTTTCCGATTTCGTGGACGAGCAGATCGAAGCCGGTCGGATTTTACCCGCTCACAAAGACGGGTATATTAAAACCTTGAAAGGTTTGAATGATTCCGAGGAAATGGAGTTTTCCGAAAACGGCGAAACGAAAAAGTTGACCGCTCTGGACATTTTCAAAAATCAGCTTTCGAGCGGAGAAAAGAAAATCGACTTCGGCGAGCAGATAAAAGACGGAGCCACCAAGACCGGAGCCGGTGACCAACTCGCAGCCAAGACCGTAGAAATCGAAAAAGCCAATCCAAATATGTCTTATAGCGAATGTTTCAAAAAAGCTCAGGACGAAAATCCAGAACTAACAAAACTTTATAACAAATAAACGGTTTTTAACAATTTAATGGAGGTCTAGAAAATGACTACTTGTAACCCCGCGAATCCTATCACTTTAGAAGCTGCCGAAGATCTTTCGTCTTTACAGTACACTTATATTTCCCTAGACAGTGACGGGAAAGCAATCTCACCGGCAGCGATCACCGCTCCCATAGTTGGGGTTGTACAAAATACCCCAGGAATCGGCGAAGAGGCTTTAATCGTTCCAATGGGATCGGGCGGAACTTCTAAAATCGTTTTGGGCGCAACTCTGGCCGCCGGCGCAAAGGTATCAACCGAAGCCGCAACCGGAAAAGCAATCGCAGCGGCATCAACAGCAGAACCCGCCGGCCTTCTTTTGCAGGGCGGAGTCGAGGACGATCTCGGTGAAGTATTACTCAGCTCTCAGACAGTAGACGCATAAACCAAATTTAAAAATTTAACGGAGGACTTGAAAATGCCCACACCAGATATTAGAAGTGAAATAATCGCCGGCCCCTTGCAAGATGCGAGTACACGGTTTAAAAATTCGTCTTATATCGCGGATAAGATTTTCCCGATTAAAGACAACATTTCCCACAAAGCAAAATACACAAAGTATTTTCGCGGGGATTGGTTCCGTGACGAGGCAGCTTTGCGTGCTCCTGGCTCAAAAGCCAAACGAGGCGACTACAAACTGACAAGCGTTTCAATTCAGACTTTACAGTATGCCTTCGCCAAGGCCGTTACCCGCGAAGACATTGAAAGTCAGGGAATGGTCGGCGCTCCCCCTGTAAATTCTCAACAGGATGCAATCGAGTATTGCGCTGATAAAATCGACCTTCGCAAAGAAGTTCGGATCGCCGAAATTATCCAAGCTGCAACTTGGGCCGATGGAAACGCCGGCGGAGAAGATGTCGCGGGACAGTGGGCGCACACCGTAGCCAGTGGAACGAATACTTTCTTTACTGACATAACAGCCGGTATAATAAAGATTCAGAGCGAAACCGGAATGACTCCAAACACTTTAGTCTTGGACTATCGGACTATGGAAGATCTGAAACAGAACCCCGACGTTGCCGACAAAATCAAGTATACAATGAAAAACGTTGTCACTGCTGATCTGCTCGGTTCATTATTGGGCCTAAACGTTCTTGTTGGTGGGGCTATAACCAACACCGCAAAAGAAGAGAAAACCGATACCATGACCGCAAAATACGTTTGGGAAAAGACAGCCACAAAGGGATCGGCTTTCTTATGTTACACACCCCAAACAATGGGCTTAAAAGTTCCAACAGCCGGCGGACAGTTCAGGGTCAAGCAACAGGGCGGAGGCGGACGCTTAAATCGCGTATTCCGCGAAGAGGCCGAAGACCAGTGGGTTTATGAGTGTCGCGAAGATACTGACATTCAGATAATCGCCTCTCAACTCGGATATGCTTGGGTTGACACAATTCTGACTTAATATGAACCAATGGCGTATAGTTCACAATCAGATGTCGAGGAACGACTCCCAGGAGTTTTTCTTGCACAATTAACCGACGATACGAGCGGGATCACTGTCAACGTTGTGACAGTGACCCGCGCAATCGCCGACGCCGATTCCCAAATTGATAGTTTCGCAAGAGGTAAGCACTCAACCTTACCTTTTTCGCCAGTTCCCGACTCTGTTCGTCGTTGGTCGGTTTCTCTGGCTATTCTCAACCTTTATAAAAGGCGCGTCGATCTGCAAGTACCAGACGCAATAAAAGAGGATATAGCGTTAGTAAATACGGAGCTTAGGGCATTAAGGGACAACAAAATTTTAATCGACGACGCCGACTCAGACGCCAATCAAGCTAATTTTTACGTTTTAAAGAAAAGTATAAGCCAACCAATTTTTAAGACTACAAGCGAAAAGACCGGACGCCTTGACAGATTCTTCGGCCCGAATGATGGACTTGATACCTAATGGATTTAACTACAGTAGAAAATGATCTCATTACAAAATTATCAGAGATCACAAACGTAGACGTCCGATCATGGCCGGATAACCCGACGGAGTTTAATCATTTACATCCAAACGGATCTTTATTAGTTCGGTATAACGGCAGTAATTACACCAACCCGCCGGAAGCCAACAACCAGAAATTTTTAACACAAACGCGAACTTTTGAATGGATTGTTACTGTCATTCAAAGAAGTTTAAAGCTGAAAAAAGGACACCAAGGCGTCTACACTCTCATTGAGTCGGTACGTTCTAAGCTTTCAGGATATACGATAACCAATCAGTCGGACGCGTCGATTTTATGGCCTATTAATGACCGGTTTGTCGCCGAGGACGGCGGGAAATGGGTTTACGAGATTACTTTCGCCTTTACGGCCCCAGAACACGAATAAAAGAAAATGCCTACTATTTACACCGACATAATAAACGAGATAATCACGGCAATTAACGCTATGACCATAGTCGGCGGCTATAACTCGAATTATACTCGCACAAATGATTATAATCACACGACGAAAACATATCCAAACGTAATGGTTTTATTGCCAGAAGAAACGAACAGAGATCCCGACGGCGAGACTATAAACTCTTATACGTCGGATTCCGAAATCACCTTCCAAGTCACGGTCGATAACACGGTTTCACCGGTCGACAAAGCATTGGATCGGGTTATTGAGGATTTTAAACGTTTGTTGGAGGCGGATCACGCCAATCTAAGGACTAAAGGAATGATTGTTGCCGACTATCTCGGAAGCAGTCGCCAATATACGAATGTTCGGGCGCGTCCTGGTTCCGTGGATATCCTTTTTACGATAGAATACAGAGTTTTAAAGACAAACCCAAGCAGCACAACATAAACGGAGGTTTAACATTATGACAACTTGCGATCCACTACTTAGCAGAAAACAACAGATACTCGGACGAGTCGAGTCAACTTGCGGAACTTCGGAAGTTTTGACGGCGGACGACGGAAAGGGCCGGATCACGGTAGGCGCAACAGCCGAATACAACGCGCCAAGAGAACCGCGCAATTTGGCAAGAGCCAGTTTAACGCCTATTGGAAATCTGGAAAGTACCAAGGGAACAAATATTTCGTTTCAATCCGAGATCAACACACCGGACACTTTTTCAGTTTTGGCCGGTCTTGACGTTGATACAATTGATTGGCAAAGCGGAAATTTAATCCGATATTCATTCAATGGCTCTCCGACTCTGACCTCTATAGTTGCCGGCGATTATTTGACCGTGAATTATGCGACTAACCTTTCAAACTCTGGAACTTTCTTAATTGAAACCGTGGGATCTGACTATGTCGACGTTGTCAATCGTGACCGTGACGACGCAACAGACGACGAGGCGACAGACTCTCCCGCAGTAGCTGACATACAAGAAAATATAGACGTTCAGTGGGCCTATAACGCGTCAGGTCTTGAAGTTCTGGGATCTTCTCGCGTGGCAATTGGCGCAATAACAAGCGGGCCTTTTCAGAGGGGCGAAACAATCACCGGAGCCGGAGGCGGAACTGGTCGAGTTTTAAAAGCCGAAGTCACAGGCGCGGGTTATGTCTATTTTGAGGCGACTTCGGTCTTGCCTATACTGACAACCGAATTAATAACCGGCGGAACGTCAGGAGCCACAGCGACAACGTCAGGGTCGCCCGCTGTTTATGGTTATCATATCAAGCCAATTTCCAACAACCAAGAGGCCGCAACGCTAGAATTGCAACAAGACGGTTACGCGTGGAGTGCAAGATCGTCAATGGCTAATCTCACGATCGAGGCCGCCGCCAATCGTCAAGGTTTCAATAATTTCGAGTTTCAAGGCGCGAAATTGACAAACGGCGACAAGGCCATGACTACAATAACACGCGACAACGAAGATCCGCCAATAATGAAAGATGCGGAATTGACGCTAGCCGGTTCTTTTACTCCAGTTTTCAGAAACTTTTCGTTTGATATGGGAAACACCGTCGCGCTCAGAGAGAACGGAAACGCTACCGACGGGACAGGGTACGAAGCCGCAAGGATCACAGCAAGAGAGCCAAAAGTCACTATTAATTTAGAGATGGAACTCGCCGCGACTTTCGACTTTTTCGCCAAGCTTGACGCCGGAACGAAAACGAGTCTTTCATTACATATTGGTGGCACAGTTGGCAAACAATTTTATTTTATGGCCGACGAATTGGAGTTTTCAGCTTTACCAATCGAAGACCAAGACGGCATTGTTGGGATCGCTTTGGAAGCACTTTGCACTGGAAATCTGACAGACACGGACGACGAAATCGAGCTACTTTTCATTTGACGGTTTGCCTTTCTATCAAATGGCAGAATGGCCCGGACATCCGTTCCGGGCTTTTTTGTTGCCCGTTTGGCATTTATTGATTTATATTCACTCTAAAGGCTTATGGAACAATATTTTATAATCAATACGCACAGCGAAATTATTGTTTCGCCTTTATTCCCAAACAGAAAAGCCGCCGAAGATATTTATAATTCACCTGGGAATTATTTAAAAGACAGAGCGGCGATTTGCAAAACCATAGAAACCACAGAAAGAAAGGATCAAAAATGAAAGGCGTATCACCAAAAGACACTTTCGATTATATCTGTAAAGATGATCGTAAATTACCCAAAAAAGACCAGACTGTTTTCAAGTTAGCACACTTGACGATTGAGCAAGAGGCCGATCTAGACGACCAACTCGGACGAGTAACCGACGACGGTTATCAGGTTTCTATCGGTTCAACCGCTCTATTGGCTTTACATTATGGCCTAAAAGATGTCAGAAACTTAGACGTAGACGGAAAAGAGGTCGAACTCAAACGGGACGAAAGGGCGAAAAAACTCAAAGGCGGAGTAAGGCCGTGGAGATCCGATTGCCTATCAGCGATCCCGAAAACAGCCCGGACAGAGCTATCAGATGCTATAAAAGAGGGTGGCGAATTAACAGGAGAAGAAAGAAAAAACTAATAATCCTGTCAGGAATTTTGAACGGAAATATTGATCCCGATTCTGATTCCTGGCAGTTGTATTGCGTCGAATGTCACGGCGTAGGTTGTCAAGTTTGCGCCGGTCGTGGATTCAAGCGGATTACTGTAAAACCTTTAGATTTTGTCAGTAATGACGGTTTTCACTTGTTTTCTGCGTATAAATGGCTTAAAAATTATAGTATATTCCCAATTGCCGACGGTTTAGAAAAACAGTCAGTTAAATTTGTGCGAGCGGTCGAATTTATGGATATTGTAAACAATGCGACAATCAAAAACAAAGAAGAGTCGAAAACGGACAAGGCGCGAGAGATCGAGAATATGGCGTCAATGCTAAAGGGGAAAAATGCCGGGTCGTAAAGTCGAAGTCGAATTATCGGTCAAAAACCGAGTCACAAAAGCCTATAACAAAATTTCAAAGGATATAGGCAAGAACAATAAGCAGATTCGCCAAGGCTTAAAAAGTGTAGAAAAGCAAAGCGAGAAAACCGCCGACAAGATGAAAAAGAGTTTTGGCGGAATGAAATTAGCGATTGGAGCCGTGGCCGCTTTAGCAACCGGCGTTTTGGTTCGTTCCTTTATTAAGGCCGGATCGGAAGTCGAGGATCTTTCAGTACAATTCGAGGTTTTACTCGGATCGGCGGAAAAGGCAAAAAAGCGAATGGAAGAACTCGCCTTATTCGCTCAAACGACGCCGTTTCAGCTTGCCGAAGTTGCCAAGGCTTCAAGACTATTGGAAGTACTCACGGCCGGCGCATTATCTACCGGTGACGCGCTCCGGACGGTTGGCGATGCGGCCGCCGCTTCGGGCGGAAGTTTTGAAGAATTGGCAATGTGGGTCGGTCGCGCTTATGCCGGATTACAGGCGAACAGGCCAGTCGGTGAAGCTATGGCGAGGCTTACAGAATTGGGAATCGTTTCGGCGGAAGTCAGAGGAAAGATCGAAGCACTACAACAGGCCGGAAAGGGAAAAGAAGCCTGGACGGTTTTGGAGCAGACACTCGAAAGATCCAAGGGCGGAATGGAAAAACTTTCAAAGACCGTGACCGGCTTAACGAGTACAATCAAAGATCAATTGCAAGCCGTGATCCGGCAAATATTAGACTCTGGACTATGGGACAAATTACGCGACGTTATGGGAAAGGTTGTCAACAGTCTAAATAAAGCTATCGAATCGGGAGTTTTTGAAAAGTGGGGTCAAGCTCTAATCAAAATCGGAAGCAATCTCGACGTTGTTTTAAGGATTGGGCGGGACTTTCTAATCGTTTTCGCCGCCAAACAGCTCGCAGTAATCGCGGGCGCAATAGTGGCATTTTCTCAAAAATTAATAGCAATCAATCCAGTTTTAGCCGGAATGACCGCACTTTTAATTGGTGTAGAATTGGCAATAAAAGCCGTAGACAAACAGGCCGAAAAATTCAAAGGTAAAGACGGGATTCTCAGTGACGACGAAAACAAGAAATTAAGACAAGCTCTTATTGGAATTAACAATCTAAATAAGGGAATTGCAGAAACACAAGACCAATGGCGAAAAGCCGAGACTTGGAAAGAAACAAAAAAGCTAGAGCGGATCATTCTTGCGGCCAATAACCGATTGAAAGATCAACAAAAAATTGTTCAGGATTTAAGGGGAGAAGGTTTCGGAGCAACAGAGGAAAGTAGAAACGCTTTGATTCACTCTTTAGATTTGGCAATCGCAAAAACAAAAGAATTAAAAGCAGTAACGACAGCCGAAGACACAAAACCGAAAGCACCGGAAATATTAGGCCCAATTTTAGGCCCAGACGAGGGAGATGCGAGGGCCAATAAAATAATGGTTCAACGGGAAATTACAAAGGAAAAGGCACACCAGGATCAATTAAAACGGTGGGAAGATGCGGCGGAGGCAAACGCGCAAATGACCGCAAAAATTCGCGCCGATGATCAAGAGTTGATTAATTCGCGCTTGAGGTTAGCCGATGTTTCCATGTCGTCGATTTCTAGTCTCGTTGGGGCTTTGGGAGGTTTGGCAAAAGTAAGAACCGACAACGACGTCAAGGCAGCAAAAGCAGCGGGGAAAAGTGAAGAACAGATCGACGCGATAAGAAAAAAAGGTTTCGAGAAGCAGAAAAAATACTCTCTGATTTCCGCAATAATAAACACAGCTCAAGCCGTAACCTCAGCACTGGCAACGCAACCATTTATTCCTTTAGGTTTAATATCAGCGGCAACCGCAGCAGCGGCCGGAGCCGTACAGGTCGCCGCAATTAGTTCCCAAAAATTCGCCGGAGGTGGTTTCGTAGGCGAAGGATCTGTTCAAGGCGACAGAACAACCGCACTTGTAAACCGTGGCGAAATGATATTAAACGCCGGACAACAAAGGAATATTTTAGCACTAGCAAACGGGCGGAGCGGGGCCGGACAAAGCAATATTAGTTTTGGCGATATTAACATAAATGCACCAGGCGGAACGGCGGAGTCAATCGGCGAAACCGTCAACCGGACAATGCAAGAACGGATCCGCGAATTATCTGACGTATTAAACGAAAAGGACGCTCTTTTAGTGACTTAATTATGATTTGGGACGGATCAAACGTTTACACGATTTACGGATATAGACCAGACACTCAGCCAGCTATTAAGTGGCAGGCTTTGAGCAACGGGAACTATAGAGGTGCGGATCGTGGTGCAAGTGAAGATATTTTTTTGAGCAACGTCATTTTTCAAGGCCCACGCTCAGAACTTGAAACCCTGGAAGCCGTACTCGACGGAGCGAGACGGGAGTTTGACGCTACTTTCGGAACCGGCGAAGAGGTCTTCGGG
>Ga0233415_10000367_pt1 | contig 21708 bp, 18 predicted proteins | sample Na_anoxic_12_MG_FD_188631 | JGI IMG/M metagenome (GOLD analysis project Ga0233415, IMG submission 188631) | Seawater microbial communities from Saanich Inlet, British Columbia, Canada - Na_anoxic_12_MG | ecosystem: Environmental > Aquatic > Marine > Inlet | place: Canada: British Columbia... | reverse complement strand
CGCCACCTTTTTGATTGACTAAACTCACAATTTGAGCCATACAATTTCATTATACATCATCTTTCAATTGACAACAAGTGGATTTTAAGAGAAAATATAAATAAGCCGCGGTGCTGGAACTGGTAGACAGGGTGGTCTCAAACACCATTGGACGCAAGTCCGTGAGGGTTCGACTCCCTCCCGCGGCACCAAGTTATCTAAACAACTTATCAAGTTCTTTTTTGCTTACTGGGCCTACTCGAGTAATTTTGGGCTTTAAGCTTGTTAAATCCAAAACAGTTGAAGGAGGGCTTTCTGATAAATCTCCAACATCTAAAATTAAATCAGGCCTAGGATATGCCTTGGCAAATATCTTAATAATCTCCCTAGAAAAACTTAATGGAGGTTCGCCAGAAAGGTTAGCTGAAGTAGCTGTAATAGGCTTTTCTAAATGATCCATTAAGGCCTGCGTAAATAAGCAATCTGGAATTCTTAAACCAATAGTTTTTTTCCCGGCGGTTAAAATATCAGGAACAATATCTCTTTTTTCTAAAATTACAGTTACTGGTCCAGGCCAAATTTCTTCTAAGATTTTTTCTTTTTCTCTGTTAATAAAAGATAGCGTCTTAGCCATAGCAATATCACGAATCATTACTGGTACTGGCTTTGTCTCTGGCCTTTTTTTAATTTTAAAAAGCCGTTCAATATTATATTTATCTAAAGCATTGACCCCTAATCCATAAACAGTATCAGTCGGGTATACAATACTACCATTTCTTTGAATAACCCCTGCTGTTATTTCAATAATCCTGCTGTCTAATTCGCCAGATAAATTAAATTTAATAATTTCCATGTTAAACCACTATATTAACTAATCGATTTGGAATATAGATAATTTTCTTTGGCTCTTTATTATCTATCCATTTCTTGATTTTTTCTTGGGACAAGGCCGTTTCTTTTGCTTTTTTTTCTGGGATTCCTTGTTTAATTTCTATTTTATCCCTGACTTTGCCATTAATTTGGATAATTAATTGCCAAGTTTCTTCTTTGATTAATTTCTTGTTGTATTCAGGCCACTTTTCTAAAAAAATGCTTTTTTTACAACCTAATTTTTCCCATAATTCTTCTGTAATATGAGGCGCAAAAGGAGCTAATAGTTTTAAAAATATCTCTGATTCTTTTTTAGTCAAAGTATTATCCCCTTCGGCCCATAAGTTAATAAATTCCATAAAAGCAGCTATAACTGTATTGAATTTCATTGATTCCAAATCCTGACTTACTTTTTTGATTAACTGATGCAATTTAGTAATTAATTCTTTATTGCTTTTTGAGTTGAATTTTTTCTTATTGCTAAATATCTGCCAAACTTTATTAATAAAACGGAAACATCCCTGAACACCTTTATCGCTCCAGCTAATCATCTGATCAAAAGGACCCATAAACATTTCATAAGTCCTTAATGTGTCAGCTCCGTAATGTACAATAACATCATCAGGCCGAACAACATTATCAAAACTTTTGCTCATTTTGCGGTCATCTCCAGACAAAACCACTCCATGAGAATAACGGCGTTGATATGGTTCTATAGTTGGCACAATTCCTATGTCATGCAGAAACTTATGCCAAAAACGGGAGTATAGCAAATGCAAAGTAGTATGCTCCATTCCTCCATCATACAAATCAACTGGCAGCCAATATTTCAATTTTTTAAAATCAGCAAGTTTTTTGTTGTTATTAGGATCAATATATCTCAAAAAATACCACGAAGAACCAGCCCAATTAGGCATAGTATCAGTTTCTCTTTGAGCCGGACCATTGCATTTAGGACATTTTGTATTAACCCATTCTTTGATTTTAGCCAAAGGCGATTCGCCTGTTTTGCTTGGTTTGTATTTTTTTACATGAGGCAGTTCAACTGGCAAACCTTTTTCTGGCACAGGCACAATTCCGCATTTATCACAATGAATAATGGGAATTGGCTCGCCCCAATAGTGCTGTCTGGAAAATATCCAGTCACGCAGTTTATACTGCGTTGTTTCTTTACCATTTTTATTTTTAATCAACCAATCAGTAATTTTCTCAATAGCTTCTTTAGAAAATAGTCCGTTAAAATTGCCTGAATTTATTAATTTGCCATAATCAACATAAGGTTCTTTTGAAATATTGCCGCCTGAAATAACTTCTCTGATCTCCAGGCCATATTTTTTGGCAAACTGGTAATCTCTTTTATCATGAGCGGGCACAATCATAACTGCGCCGCCGCCATAAGTGGCAATTACATAATCACTAACCCAAATTGGCACTTTCTCCTGATTAATTGGATTAATGCAATATGAGCCGGTGAAAACGCCTGTTTTTTCTTTTTCTAATTTTGTTCTCTCAAATTCGCTTTTCTTTTTTGAATCTAAAACATACTTTTTAATTTTTTCTTTATTCTCATTAGCAGTTAATTTTTCCAATAAAGGATGTTCTGGAGCGACAATTAATGCCGTGATGCCAAAAATAGTATCAACACGCGTAGTAAAAACAGTAATTTTATCTGAAGAATCATCTATTTGCAGATTAAATTCCGTGCCATGGCTTTTACCAATCCAATTAATCTGCTGTGTCTTGATTTTTTCTAAATAATTAATTTTATCCAAATCCTTAATTAATCTGTCTGCGTATTTAGTTATTTTAAGCATCCATTGTTTAATTGTTTTTTTCTCAGTTTGAGCCCCGCATCTTTCACATTTCCCAGCTATGACTTCTTCATTAGCTAAACCGATTTTACAGCTTGGGCACCAATTAATTGGCATTTTTGATTGATATGCCAATCCCTTTTTGAAGAGTTGAATAAAAATCCATTGGCTCCATTTATAATATTTGGGTTCGCTAGTATTGATTTCTCTTGACCAATCAAAAGAAAGGCCAAGTGAATTCATTTGTTTTTTGAAAATCTTAATATTATTTTCAGTTACCTTGGCTGGATGAATGCCTGTTTTAATCGCATAATTTTCTGTTGGCAAGCCAAAAGCATCCCAGCCCATAGGATAAAGCACATTGAATCCCTCCATTCTTTTTTTTCGCGCTAAAGCATCTAAAGAGCAATAGCTGCGCAAATGCCCCATGTGCAAACCATCTCCAGAAGGATAAGGGAATTCAACCATAATGTATTTTTTTGGTTTTTTGGAAAAATCCTCGGCTTTGTATAAATCCTGTCCTTCCCATCTCTTCTGCCACTTTTTTTCTATTTTATTTGGATTGTATTTCATAATTTTAAACTATATTTCAAACAACTCTTTTGCGTTTTGGGTTGTTTGTTTTGCTACTTTTTCAAATTTAATTCCTTTAATCTCAGCTATTTTCTCTGCTACATATTTTACATACAAAGGTTCGTTTCTTTTGCCCCGATGCGGAACTGGAGTTAGATATGGCGCATCTGTCTCTAATAATATTTTCTCTAAAGGCAGATTCCTGATTACTTTATCATAATCTCTGGCATAAGTAATAATGCCGTTAAAGCCAAAATAAAAACCCATGGCCATTAATTTCTCGGCCTGCGACCAGCGTCCCATATAGCAATGAATCACTCCTCTGATTTTTTTGCCGCTGGCGCCCGGACAATTAAAAGAGCAATTAGCGCAGTTGTTTGGCAAACAGTCAAAAGTTTCAATCAAATCGTCATAGGCCTTGCGACAGTGGGAAATAACCGGTTTGTCCATTTGTTGAGCTAATTCCAATTGCTCTATTAAAACCTGCTTTTGCTTATCTTTTGCCTCTTGACTGATTTCATCGCCATACTCCAGACCGATTTCGCCCATCGCCACTGTTTTCGGATTTTTTAATAATTCTTTATATCTTTCCGGCTCAAATTCTTCCAATTCCCGGATTTCTGCTTGAGCTCCTTTATCCTGTTCAAGATTGTCCTGATGAATATGGCTGGGATGAATACCCACAGCCGCATAAACTCCCTCGGAATATCTTTCTGCATATTCAATTGCCCGTTGGCTAGTGCTGTATTGCGCGCCAATATTAATTACCCAAATATTTTCTTTTAATGCCCGTTTAATAACTTCATCTCCATCATCCTTAAAAGTGTTAAAATTAACATGAGCATGAGTATCAATTAATAAAGGGTTAGACATAAAAACATATTAGCCCATTTCAAAGTTCTTTTCAAGAAGGAAAATTCTTGTTATAATAAATTAATATGAAAAAAACAAATTTAATTATTTTACTAATTATTGTTGCATCTTTTGTTTTGGCTTTTTATTTCTATCCTCAAATGCCAGAGCAAATGGCTTCGCATTGGAATACTCAAGGACAAGTTGATGATTATATGCCAAAGTTTTGGGGTTCATTCTTAATGCCTATTATTTGTATAGGCATATTTCTGCTTTTTATTCTAATCCCCAAAATAGATCCTTTAAAAAAGAACATTGCCAAGTTCAGAATATATTTTGATTGGTTTATTATTTTAATAATACTTTTTTTATTCTATATATATTCTCTTGCTATTTCTTGGAATCTTGGATGTAGATTTCAAATGGGAAAAATGATGATACCAGCTTTAGCTCTTTTGTTTTTTTACATAGGAATTCTTTTAAAACACGCTAAAAGGAATTGGTTTATTGGCATTCGCACTCCTTGGACTCTAAGTAGTGATATTGTTTGGCAAAAAACTAATGAATTAGGCAGTAAATTATTTAAAATTTCAGCAATAATTGCTTTAGCTGGAATTTTATTCAATGAATACGCAATGTGGCTTGTATTAATACCAATAATTGCCAGTGCCTTATATCTATTAATTTTTTCTTATCTTGAGTATCAGAACTGCAAAAAGGACAGTCCTTAAAATTACATCCTTGCCGAATAATATTCTAAATATCTATTAGGCATTAAAATTAAGATGGAAATGATGTAATTTTAATGACTGTCCTTTGATTACTCGTTTTTTACAACCGAGGGAATAATGCCTCGGTTTTTTTATTTTGTCTAATTTGCTTTAAAATTTCCTCTGATGTTTCTGGCATAAACGGTTCCAATAAATCAGCAATCTCTTTTACAACCATTAATAATTGCCCTAAAACTTTTTTGGCTTTGTCTTGATTATTTTTAATCAGCTTCCACGGCTTATTTTTTTCAATATATTCATCGCAAAAACTAATTAATTGCCAAATTGATTCCAAAGCATCATTAAATTTTATTTCTTCCATTGCATTTTTATACTTCTCCTGAACTGATTTAATTTCTAAATTAAATACCTTGTCTATTTTTTTTGATTTAACGTTAACTTTTTCTGACAAAGTTAAAACTCTACTTACTAAATTGCCTAATCCATTGGCTAAATCAGAATTATAACGTTCTTCTAAACGCTTAATGCTAAAATCGCCATCTTGTCCAAATGGAATTTCACGCAAAAGAAAATATCTAACTGAATCTGTGCCATATTTATCAGCCAAATAAACTGGGTCAATAATATTGCCTAGTGTTTTGCTCATTTTTTGTCCTTCTACTGTAAAAAATCCATGAACAAATATTTTCTTTGGCAATTCTAATCCCGTAGCTAAAAGTAAAGCTGGCCAAAAAATAGCATGAAATTTAACAATATCTTTGGCTATTAAATGTAAATCAGCTGGCCAATATTTATTAAATTTTTTAGAATCATATTCATATCCAATAGCAGTGATATAGTTTTGCAAAGCATCTACCCATACATATGTTTTATGTTCTTTATCAAAAGGCAAGTCAATGCCCCATTTTACTTTTTGACGTGAAATAGAAAGATTGCCTAAATCTTGCTTAAGCAAAGATAAAACTTCTTTTTTGCGTTCTTTTGGTTCGATTATTATTTTATCTTTTTCAATTAATTCTTTTATTTTAGGAAGAAAATTCTTTAATTTGAAAAAATAGTTTGTTTCAGAAATTAATTCTGGCTTTGTCTTATGATAAGGACATTTGCCATTTATTAAATCCTTTTTAAAAATAAAATCTTCACATCCTGTACAATACAAAGCTTTGTATTCGTCCTGGTAAATTTTGTTGCTTTCTTTTAACTTTAATAAAAATTTTGCTACTCCTTTTTTATGCTTTTCATCTGTTGTCCTGATAAAATCATCATATTGAATATTTAGTTTTGCCCAAGCTGTTTTAAATTTTTCAGCTATTTCATCAACAAATTTTTGCGGTGTTTTGCCTGCTTTTTCTGCTGCTTGAGCAATTTTTTCTCCATGTTCGTCTGTACCAGTCAAAAAGAAAACTTCTTCGCCTAATTTCTTATGATAGCGAGCCAAAACATCTGCAGCCACAGTAGTATAGGTCGTGCCGATATGAGGCGGCTGATTAGTATAATAAATTGGAGTAGTGATATAGAATTTCTTTGCCATATTATTTCTTTATTACAACAACAAACTCTCCTTTAATTTTATCTTTTCCTACTTGATTAATAATTTCATTAACGCTGCCTCGATAAATTGTTTCAAATTTTTTAGTTATCTCGCGGCAAACAACAATTTCTGATTCAGGACTTAATTCTCCTAAGGTTTTAATAATTCTATGGCAGGACTCATAAAATACAACAGTATGTTTTGCGTCAATTATTTCCTGAAAAAATTTTTTTCTCTTTTTTTTAGCCGGCAAAAAACCAAGAAAAATAAATCTATCAGCTGAAAAACCAGAAATGCTTAAAGCTGAAATCAAAGCTGAGGGGCCAGGAATGGGGATAATTTTTAAATCAGGCTGTTCCTTGACTAAATAATCAATTAATTTTGCGCCGGGATCGCTAATACATGGTGTGCCAGCATCTGAAATTAAAGCCAAATCTTTGTGCTTTTCTAACTGTTCTGAAATATATTCAATCTTGTTTAATTTGCTATGCTGATGATAGCTCAAGACCGGTTTGGAAATTTTGTAATGGCTTAACAATTTTCTGGATATTCGCGTATCTTCGCAAAGAATCAAATCAACTTCTTTCAAGACTCGTAATGCCCTAAAAGACAGGTCTTCAAGATTCCCAATAGGAGTAGCAATGATATATAAAGCAGGCATAGCTTAATTGTATCTAAAAATCGCCCCTTTTGGCAAGGACGATTATAAATTATCCTTTTCTATATTGAATTTAAACAGATTTTTCCTGGAAATCTTTAAAAAATTCAACTATGGCAGCAGTTACTGGAACAGCTAAAATAATCCCCAAAACGCCAGCCAACTTAGCTCCAATAAGCATGGCCACAATAATAATTATTGGATTCAAGCCAACTGCTTTTTTCATCACTTGAGGATAGAGAATATAATTTTCTAATTGTTGAATAACAATATATAAAATGACAACCAATAAAGCCAAGAAAGGCGATTGGAAAAAAGCAAGGATAACAGCAGGGATAGCGGCCAGAATTGGACCAATATAAGGAATAATTTCTAAGAGAGTAGCAATTAAAGCTAAAGTTAAAGCATATTTTATTCCTAAAAAATAAAGGCCAATATAAGTTAATACGCCAACAATCAGCATCAACAGTAATTGTCCTCTTAACCATCCGCCAATTTTGCTTTCAATCCGCTCTATTAAATTAGAAAGATAACTTTGATGTTCGCTTGGCGTTAAAGAGACTAAGAATTTCTTAGCTCCTTTTTTCTGGACAGCCAAATAAAAAGAAATAACTAGAATAACAATGGCTGAAAACAAGCCGCCAAAAAGATCAATAATGGTACCAAAGACGCTTGAAGTAGCTTGAGCCAACTTATTGCTCATTTTGTCTAAAAGGGTTTGTAAATTACCTTCAATTTGATAGTTAGCCCACCACTCTTGAACGCTTAGACCTATCTTCTCCATAAATTCTGGGAAATAGAGAGCTAATTGTTTAATTTGTTCAGCTAAAGGAGGAAAAATTAAAGTTACAATTAAAGCCAAGAAAAATAAAATAAATAAATAAATAAAAATTACTCCTAAAATACGAGGGATTTTATGCCTCTGTAGCCAGCTAACTGGTCCATTGATAGCAGCTGCAATAACAACAGCCACAAAAACCACCATTAAAATATCTCTAATCAGATACAAAAAAACTAGAGCCAACAAAATTAAGATAGTCCGAAAAATAGTGGAAGTAGAAATATTAATTGTTTGAGAATTGTTCATAAAATAGAAATAATTCTATTAAATCTTTCTTTATCCTTGAATGGACCGATTAAGGCTAAATTAAGTTTTTCTGGCTTGAATATATCTTTAGCCACTCGTTGAATATCATTTACAGTTACTGCATCAATTTTAGCGAATTTTTGCTCTAAAGTCAAAATTTTATCGGTTAAAAGCTCTTGAAGAGCATAAAACGAGGCCTGAGCATCAGACGATTCCATGCTAATAAGAGACGTCCCTTTTATATAATCCTTAGCTTTTTTAAGTTCTGTCTGACTAATTTTTCTTTGAGATATTTTTTTATACTCTTGAAGAATTGTTTTAATGGCTTTCTCTATTTTTTGATTATCTACGCCAGCATGAGTACATAAAAATCCAGTATCTGTATCTGTTTCAGCGCCAGTGCTAATATGGTAAGCTAAGCCCTGTCTTTCTCTAACTGAAATAAACAAACGGGAACTCATATTTCCCCCTAAAATCACTCCTAATAATCCCAGAGCATATTTATCCGGATGAAAAGTGTTATAAGCACGCACCCCTAAATTAATATGGGTCTGGTCTGTTTTTTTGTAATAAATTAAGGATTGCGGATTGTTTTGTTTTTCTATTACTGGCAATTTATCTTCAACTGTCTGGCTATTAATCAATTCAAAATATTTTTTAACTTTATTAATTACAGAAGAATGATTAATATGGCCAGCTACAGCAATAACTGTATTTTTAGAAGAATAATGTTCTTTTAAATATTTTGTAAATTGAGATCTGTTGGTTTCTTTTATCATCTTTTCGGTGCCAATTATCCTCCATCCAGCTGGCTGATCCCTGTATAAAAGTTCTGTCCAAAGATCTTCAACATAGCGAGATGGATTATCCAAGCACATATTAAGTTCTTGAAGAATCGTCCCTCTTTCTCTATTTATTTCCTCTTGAGCAATTTTTGAATTTAAATAAATATCAGAGACCCAATCCAATGCTAAATCCAAATTCTTTGCGTCAACTTTAGCCCAATACCCAGTCATTTCTTGTCCGGTAAAGGCATTGTAAATACCGCCAATCTTATCTAATGGTTCAATTAATTTCAAAGTATTAGGACGCTTTTTAGTCCCCTTAAAGAACATGTGCTCCAAGAAATGAGAAAGGCCATTAATTTCCCTTATCTCGTATTTAGATCCTACGCCAACTATCAATAATACAGCTGCTGTTTTGGTGTTTTTGGCAGGAACAGTAATAATTCTTAAACCATTAGTCAGTTTTGTTTTTTTATACATTTATTTTCTCTTTTAAATAATCGGTTAATTTATTTATCTTTACTCTTTCCTGCTTCATGGTATCCCGGTCCCGGACTGTCAAGTCATCGCCTTTTAAGCTCTCAAAGTCAACTGTTAAGCACATTAAAGTGCCTATTTCGTCTTGCCTGCGATAACGTTTGCCAATATTCCCATTGTCGTCAAATTCACAGACAAATTCTGATTTAAGCTGTTTATAAACCTCCTTAGCTTTTTTAACTAATTCTGGTTTGTTCCTTAATAAAGGGAAAATAGCTATCTGAACTGGAACAATTTCTCTTGGGAATTTTAAAACAGTTCTTTTTTCTCCCTTAATCTCTTCTTCGCAATAAGCTTCTAGAAGTGCTACTAACAATGATCTGTCAACGCCAAAAGTAGGTTCTAAAACATGAGGAATAAAACGTTTATTGTTTTCTGCATCAAAATATTCTAATTTCTCGTTGGAGTATTTTGAATGCTGGGATAAATCAAAGTTTCCCCGATGAGCCAAGCCGAATAATTCTTCAAAGCCGAAAGGGTATTTGTATTCAAGATCTACTGTTTTTTTAGAATAATGAGAAAGTTTTTCTTTAGGATGCTCGCGAAATCTCAGGTTTTCTTTTTTGGCGCCAACTTCCATAATAAATTCCTTTTGCAATTCAAGCCATTTTTCAAACAACGGTTCCCACTTAGTTTCCGGACTAATAAAATATTCTATTTCCATTTGTTCAAATTCGCGCGTTCGGAAAATAAAATTGCCAGCGACAATCTCGTTGCGGAAGGCCTTGCCGATTTGGGCAATGCCAAAAGGGATTTTAACACGCATAGAGTCAATTATGTTTTTAAAATTAATAAAAATTGCCCCAGCTGTTTCTGGTCTTAAATAAACCTTGCCTTCAATGCCATTCATTTCTGTCTGAAACATCATATTGAAATTTCTTGCTTCAGTCCAATCAGAAGCGCCGCAACTAGGACACTCTGCTTTTTCTTTTTTAAGAACTTTAGTCATTTCAGTGAGCTCTCCTTCTATGTCTTTTCCTGTGATCTCTTTGACTAAATGATCTGCTCTAAATCTTTTATTGCATTTCTTGCAATCAATCATAGCATCGTTAAATCCGGTTAAATGCCCGGAAGCTTCCCATAGTTTAGGATGTAGAAGAATAGAGCCATCAATACCAACAATGTCTTGTCTTTGCTGAACAAATTTTTTCCACCAAAGTTTTTTAATATTATTTTTCAATTCTACGCCATAAGGGCCGTAATCATAAGCATTGGCAAAACCACCATAAATTTCTGAGCAGGGGAAAATAAATCCTCGACGTCTAGATAGAGATATAATTTTTTCCATCGTTACCATAATTTTAAAATTTATATTTTTATTCTATTACTTTTCCATTTTGGGAAATACTTAAATCATCAGGTAAATCAGTATCAATAATCTTGCCTAAATCGCTTAAATCTGAATTAACAAAATTATCATAACCAGTTACTGTAGATTGTCCAATTAATTCCATAGTACTGTCAAGATGAGCTAAACTTGGGATTATCGCAATTTGAAAAGCTACTTGTTTTACAGGCAAAAGGATGCCTGTGGCAGATGGCAAGTCGCCAACCTGCCAAATGAGTTCGCCGGTTTGTGAATTGTATTTCAAATCAGAATTAGCTGGAACAATTTTGTTCTTCCACTGAACATTAGGCGGTAAAAATGCTTTCACTTTTACATTGCTTAAATCATTGGCTGTATTAACTAATTTCCATTTAATTGTATAGGTAGTTGTTTGCCCGATTTTAGGAGGAATTGGTCCGCTATTGCTAATTAAATCATCATTAAAATATCCCTTGGCCTGAATATCCAATTGACTGGCTATTTTAGTTATTGCCTCGCTTTGTCCATCAATTTGAATATCTTTCAGAGTAGAAGGCGCTTCTGAAGAATCTATTTTAACTGTACTAGTAATAACAAAATTTTTGTCAGCGTATTTTTTTATTGGCAAAGGATTTTTAATTTTAATTAAAAAATCAATCTTGCCTTTCTGTAAATGATCTAAGAAAGCTAATTCTGGGAGATTGCCAGCATTCCAGATAATTGTTTGACTTGCTCCGTCAAAAGATCCTTTATCTAATTCTAGGCTAGTCAAATCTAAAGCTTGTCCCTCTAATTTGGCAGAAATAATTACATTTTTGATGCCAACATTGGTAGTATTTTGGTAATTGATTTGATATTTTAATATATCGCCAGCCTTGGCAATATAATCACTTGATTCATTAATGATTTGGCTAACATATAAAGGAGATACAGAGATTTTAAAAGCGTCAACTGTTTCAGCATAAATAGTAAATTGATCATCCTTAAATGATCCTATTTGCGCCTTAAATGATTTTAATTCATCTTTTTCCCCTTGAATAATTCCATTAATAATAATCTCTCCTTGACTTTTAGCTGTTAATTCACCTATTTGCCAGATTTTATCTTTTTCTATTGGTTTAGGGTCAGATGATATTAAATTGAATCCATCAGGATAATCAATTCTAATCTGTAAATTATCAAAAGAAGTTTCTGATTGGTTTGAGTATTTTAGAGAATAATCAAAAGATTGTCCGCTAACTAATTTTTCTGGTAAATCAAGATTAATTGATAATGGAACTGAGGCTATTTTCGTGGAAAATTCAGTTTGGCTTACAAAATGAGAACTTATTTTCCCTGGCTGATAGTTCAATTCAGCTGATACTTTTTTATCTTCATCTTTTAAGCCAATGATTCTTGCTGATAAATCAACTTGATTTTTCTGTCCAGGCTCTAAATTAGGCAAATTATGTATTTCAGTCAAATCATCTGAATTTGAAGGTATTGATTTTTCCGGATAACGGAAAACCAACTTAACATCCCGTAAAGACAGTCTTGTATTATTCTTATATTTTACAATATAAGTTGCTTTATCTCCGCTAATTATTTTCTCTGGTCCTTGAATTATCAAGCTAACCTTATCTTTATCAAAAGAAGTTAGACCATTCCAGATCATTAAACTGACTATAATAAAAAATGCAATCCCTGAATAAATCGCTCCAAGACGTAAATATTTCTTTTGTTTAGAAGATAATCTTCTCTTTTGTATATCCGCCCACTCTCCTGAAGAAGTTTTTTCCTTTTTCTCGCCAGCCCGAAATATTTCTGGCGTTTCAAGTCTTTTCTCAAATTCAGATTCTGGTTTATAAAGTTTTCTTCTCAACTTTTTAAGTTCTATAGACATTATTTTTATTTTAACAGATAAAGCGTCTCTTGTAAAAAATATTTTGAATTCAACTTTTCTCTTAAAAACGCTTCAACAAAATCAAGAGGATTTTTTTGTTTTCCATATCCTAAAAATTCTAACAATTTATTTTCAAAATCACTAATAATAATTTTGACATCCTTATTTGGCTTATTGAGCTTTTCTAAGCTAGATAAAAATATTTGCCAAATATTTTCATCTTTTTCAGGACCAGGAATCAATTTGTCAATTAACTCTGACAGATAATAAACAGATGATAAAGAGATTAAATTCTGATGAAGAAAAGAGAATTTTTTAATTGTTTCTGCTCCTGTAATAATATCAAATCCCTTGGCTGGAGCAATCATCAGATGTGTGTATAAAAAAAGCTCAAGATGGCCTTTAAGTTTAGCTTGATTTTTTCTAATTGATTTGCCTCTGACTAAAATTTTACCAAAGTCCTTAGTATAAACAGTTAAAAGTCTGTCAAACTCGCCTATATTTGTTCTTTTGATAATAATACCTTGCGTTTTATAGAGCATATAAATTATTATTTCCTTATTCCCAGCCAGATTTTCTGATCATCTAAAACAACCTCTTTTTCTACTAAAAATGTGCTTTTATTTTTTGGTTTAATCTCTATTTTCTTAGCAGAAATTTCTTTATTAATTTCTATTTTATTCTTCTTAACTAACTTATTTAAGAAATCATTTCCTGAATAATATAAATGAATTCCTTGTCCAGGCTCTAATCTGCCATCCTTACGCATTCCTTGAATAAAACGAATTAAATCTCTAATTATCCCTTCGGTTTTTAATTCATCAGTAATTTTAATATCTAATTTAATATTTTTTCCAAATACAATTTCTTTTACATTCACTTCTTCCTTTATTAATCCTGATAATTCCTTATCAGAAACTATATGCTTATTATTAACTGTTAAACATGCTAATGGTTGGCGCACTTTTAAGCCAGCCTTGGCTCTTTGAGCTAAAGATTCAGCAGCTATCTGCCTTACTTGATCCATTTTTCCTTCTAATTCTTTATTAATTAATTTCTTGTCTGGCTTGGGATAATCATCTAAATGGACTGATTCTTTATCGCCTAATAATTGATATATCTCTTCAGCAATGAATGGCAAAAAAGGAGCCGCTATTTTAGATAAATTAATTAAAACATAAGATAATACTTTTTCAGCTTGTTGTTTTTCTATAATATTCTCAGGTTTTTGAAAACGCTTGCGTGAACGCCTAATATACCAATTAGAAAGATCATCTATGAAGTTATCAATTAAACGAGCGGCTTTAGTTAATTCATATTCATCCATCCATTTTATTACTTCCTTATTAAAAGAATTTTGTCTGGATATAATCCATTTATCTAATATGTTTTCAGGAATTATTGATTTAGGCGCTTTATTTTTTTTATCTGCATAAGTGTTATAAAACACGAATGAATTCCAAAAAGTCATAATTGTTCTACGCATTGTTTCTCCAATCCTTTTCTCAGAAAAAATATAATCTTCTCCCATAGGCGTGCCTGTAAGCAGAAAATACCTTAATGAATCAGCGCCATATTTATCAAAAATAATTTCTGGAGCTGTGTAATTTTTTAAACGCTTAGACAATTTCTTATTATCTTCGCTTAAAATTAATCCATTAACAATAACATTTTTAAAAGACGAGGTATTTTTGCCAAGCCCTTTGTTCTTTAAAGTTAAAGCAGTTGCTAAAACGTGCAAGGTATAAAACCATCCGCGTGTTTGATCTAATCCTTCGGCGATAAAATCAGCTGGAAAGGTTTTTTCTACTAATTGCTTGTTTTCAAAAGGATAATGCCATTGAGCATAAGGCATTGAACCAGATTCAAACCAACAGTCAAAAACTTCTAATGTTCTTTTCATTTTTCCTCCACAAGAACATTTTAAGGAAACTTTATCTATTGCTGGACGATGTAAATCTTTAATTTCAACACCTAATTCCTTAATGCTCCCTATGCATTTTTTCTTTCCGCATTTCTCGCATCGCCAAATTGGAATTGGCGCACCCCAATAACGATTTCTTGAAAAAGACCAGTCGCGCGCACCTTCTAACCATTTTCCAAAACGACCACGCTTTAAGTGTTTAGGGACCCATCTGATTTTCTTATTATTCCCAACCAATTCCTTTTTAAATTTAGTAACAGAAATATACCAACTATTAAGGGGGTAATATAGAAGAGGACTTTCGCAGCGCCAACAAAAAGGATAAGCATGAACTATTTTTTCTTCTTTGAATAATAAATCGCGTTTCTTTAAATCTGCCTTGATATCAGCATCTGCTTTTTTAACAAATTTGCCTTCACCTGGGATTTTTAATCCTTTGATTATCTTGCCTTCTTCGTCAACCGTAATTACTGCAGGTAAATTTTCTTTTTTACCTAATTCCATGTCTTCTTCTCCAAAAGCTGGAGCAATATGAACTAAACCGGTTCCATCTTCAACTGAAACAAAATCAGCTGGCACTACTCTATAACCATAACCATCTAATTTCATCGGATACAATGGCTCGTATTCTTTTCCGACTAAATCTTTGCCTAAAAATTCATCAACAATCTCATAATTATTGCTATCACCTAAAGTGTCTAATCTGTTCTTAACTAAAATTAAATATTTATTATTTGTTTTTACCTTAACGTATTTAAAATTCAGTCCAACTGCAATTCCAGTATTAGCGCCTAATGTCCAAGGAGTTGTTGTCCAGACAAGTAGATAAGTATTCTTTTCTCCTTTTAAAAGAAATTTAATAAAAACAGATTCATCTTCAACGTCTTGATAAGCTCCTGGCTGGTTAAGCTCAAAATTAGATAAAGGCGTGCCACAGCGTGGACAATAGGGTGTAACCCGATAATCCTGATAAACTAATCCTTGATCCCATAATTGCTTTAATACCCACCAAACAGATTCAATGTAGGTATTATCCATAGTCGCATAAGAATTAGAATAATCAGACCATCTGCCAACGCGATTTAATGTTTTATACCAATCATTAATACACAGGAAAACAGATTTTTCACATTCTTTATTAAATTTATCAATACCGTATTCCTCAATATCTTTTTTGCTTTTCAACCCTATTTTCTTTTCAACCATATTTTCTACAGGTAAACCATGACAATCCCAGCCAACCCGCCATAAAATATTATGACCTTTCATTGCCCAATAACGCAAAATCGTATCCTTGATTGTGCTGGCTAGAATATGACCATAATGAGGCAACCCAGAAGCAAAAGGAGGCCCATCATAAAAACTAAAAAAGGGCTTCTTTTCTCGAAGCTTAACTGATTTGGCAAAAATATTTTCCTTGTGCCAAAATTTTAATATTTTCTTTTCTATTTCAGGAATTTGATTCATACGAAATTTATTTAAATTTATGAACTAAATTTATTTAGCGAGATAAATTTAATTATAAATTTGAGTACCCGCCTTAGGCGGGTAAGGTTTTGTAATTAATTCGCTTTTAGCGAATCAAACAAAGCTTTTACATCTTTTCTGGGGCTGAAATGCCCATTAGCTCCAGAGTATTTTCAAGAACTATTCTTGTTGCCTGAATTAAACTGATACGCGCTTGAGTTAATTTTTTATCTTTTTCGTCAATCACACGGCACTGTTCATAAAACTGATGAAAACTATTAGCCAGTTCCATGGCATAATAAGGCAATCTTTGAACTTGATAATCATTGGCCGTGTCTTCAATAACCTCTGGAAATTTAATTAATTTACGAACAAGATTTAATTCGCTCAAACTAAGGTTTGACCTTTCGAAAACAACCTTGTCTTTAGTAATGTCACTACTCGCAATGTCAAACATTGTTTTCGCTTTTCTTAAAATACTGCAGATTCTTGCGTGAGCGTATTGAACATAATAAACTGGATTTTTTGCTGATTGTTCTTGAGCTAATTTCAAATCAAAATTCAAATGGGTATCAGCTGATTTTTGTAAAAAGAAAAAACGAACAGCATCAGCACCAACTTTGTCTAATAACTCGTCCATTTCCACATAAAGCCCTGCTCTTTTTGACATTTTTTGCTTTTCGCCCTTATCTAAAATTGTCACAAACTGTAAAAGAATAATTTCTAATTTGTCTTTATAACCCAACGCTTTTGCCCCGGCCAGAAGTCCTGGCACATCTCCATGATGATCAGCGCCCCAAATATTAATTACTTTATCAAATTTCTTTTCCTTAAACTTATACTCATGCAAAGCAATATCGCCAGCTAAATATGTTTTATTTCCGTCTTTCTTAATAACTACTCGATCTCTTTCATCCCCAAATTGCTTTGATTTAAACCACTGCGCTTCATCTTGTTTATAAATTAAACCTTTTTCTTGCAAGAAATTCAATACTTTATCTACTCTGTCAGATTGATGCAAATCTGACTCAAAAATCCATTCGTCATATTTAATTCCTAATTTATCAGTAGTTTTTTGAATTAAATCTTTAATAATATACTTAGCTGCTATTTGACCAGCCTTAAAAGGATCCGAGCCATTGGCGAGTCCGCCTTTGGCGGATAATTCCTTTATCAATTTATCAATATATTCTCCTTTATACTTAGTATCTTCATCTTTTAGAATTGAATGGCCTAAACCTAAAATCTGTTGGCCATAATCATTAACATAATACGCTTTTTCTATTTTAAAGCCCGCTTTTTTTAGAACATTAGCTAAAACATCGCCAAATGGTCCGCCTCTGGCATTAGCCACAGTCAAGGGTCCTGTTGGATTGGCTGAAATAAATTCAACCTGAATTTTTTTGTTTTGGCCAATATCTAATTGCCCGTAATTGCCTCCTTGTTTAATAATCCCATCTAATTCTTCCTCAAGCGCTTTTTCAGACAAAAAAAAGTTAATAAAACCCGGTCCAGCTTTTTCAATTTTTTTAAATAAAGGATTGTCTTTTAACTTTATAATAATCTTTTCTGGGTCAGTTTTTGTCTGCAAAGCAATATTGGTTGAATAATCGCCAAATTCCGAATTAGCCGGATGATCTAAATGAACTTCTTTTTTAACAACATCTTTAATTAATTTTTCTATTTCTCTTCTAATCATGTATTCATCATAGCCCATTTCTTCTATTTTCTCAATACTAATGATATGCTAAAATTATCTTAACTATGCCTACATTAACCACTAATCCCAGAGCTAAATTTGATTATGCTATTTTAGAAACCTTTGAAGCGGGTATGGTTTTGTCTGGCCAGGAAGTTAAGTCAACTAAAAACAATAGAATGAGCTTAAAGGGTTCTTATATAACGATTAAAAATGAGGAGGTGTGGTTAATTAATGCATTTGTACCTCCTTATCAGACCAAAAATACGCCTGAGGATTATAAACCTGACAAATCTAGAAAACTGCTTTTGCATAAAAAAGAAATCAATAGATTAATCGGTAAAACCAAACAAAAAGGCTTGACTTTAGTGCCTTTGCGCGTTTATACTAAACACAACCGGATAAAATTAGAGTTCGGATTAGGTCAAGGCAGAAGAAAAATAGATAAGCGGGAAAAAATTAAAAAAAGAGAAGTCAAGCGTAGAATTGACAGAGCGCTACGAGATAAAGGGGATGATAGGCATCGATAAGAGTTCTTTTCTTAATAAGCAAGCCGAGCTTAAAAACTCGTTAAACTTTTAACCCTAATAAGTGCTAACAAAAATTTAGCCTTTGCTGTTGCTTAAGCGCATCAGCCATCCAAACTTTTGACTCCTGATAAAAAGCTTTGGGTGTTATCTTATCAGGATAGACATTTAGATTGCTTCGACTAATTGTTAAATCTTAGAAGCAGGAATTAAAAAATTTTGCTTGGTTTTTAGTTTTTAATTCTCATTACAAATCAAGCTAAACTTGTAGAATTATTAAGAAATGCCTTTTACACGCGGGTTCGATTCCCGCCGTCTCCACATAATTTTTATCTAAAACTTGTTTTAGCAAATAAAAATTATGCCCGCCTCAGGCGGCTGATAAAATAAAGAAAAAACTTAAAACCTATTTACAAAAGATACTACAATAAAAAAATAGAATTGCGTACCAGAGTAAATCATTGGATTAAAATTAGTCCTATTCATTTAATTGACGACAAAGGAAACAATTTAGGAACTACTGAAACATCTAAAGCGCTTAAAATGGCCAGGGAAAGAGGGCTTGATTTAATTGAAATTGCTCCTAATGCTAAACCGCCTGTTTGCCGAATAATGGATTACGGGAAATACAAATATCAAAAATCCAAAAAAGAAAAAGACCAAAGAATAAAACAGAAAAAAGTGGAAATAAAAGGCATTAGAATAAGTTTTCGAACTAGCCAGCATGATTTAGAAATAAAAGCTAAAAGAACTGAAAAATTTCTTGGACAAGGACATAAAGTTAAAATAGAAATGATTTTGCGCGGCCGTGAAAAAAGTTTTTCTTTATTTGAAATGGCAAAAGAAAAATTTAATCAATTTACTAAGTTGATTGGTCCAGAAATCAAAGTTGAACAAGAAGTGAAAAGGCAGCCAAGAGGATTAATCATGGTAATAAGTAAATAATAAAAATGGGTAAAATTAAGACAAAAAAAGCTTTGTTAAAAAGAATTAGAGTAACCAGCAAAGGTAAGATAATGCGACGTTCTGTTCGTCAAGGACATTTTAATGCTAAAGAGTCAGGCAACAAAACTAGAGGGAAAAGAAGAATAAATAAAATTTCCCAAGTTGATAAAAAAAGGATTAAGAAAATATTGCCAAATATTTAAATTTATGACTAGAGTTAAAAGAGGAACAATGGCCCATAAGAGGAGAAAGAAAATTATTAAGCAAGCTAAGGGGTTTAAATGGGGCCGCAAATCAAAGTATAAATTGGCCAAGGATGCGCTTAAGCATGCTTGGACTTATGCCTATAGAGATCGCAGAAGGAAAAAGCGGGACTTTCGCCAACTCTGGCAAATTAAAATTAATGCTGCAGCTCGAGAAAGTGGTTTAACTTATAGCCAATTTATTAATAAATTAAAAAAAGCCAAGATTGAACTTGACCGAAAAATATTATCTCATTTAGCTGAAAAAAAACCTGAAATATTTAAAAAAATTATTGAAAAGGTCAGATAAAAATACTCTTTTAAATTTCTCCTATTAGCAAATCTAAAGCGGTTGTACCATCTATGCGTCCGCTTTTTATTTTTAAATCAATTTCCAATAATTGCTGGTAGATTTTTTTTAATTGGTCTAAAGTAAAATTTCTTAATTGCTCTGAACTTTTTTTAACTACAAAAGGATGAAGCTTACTTATTTTGGCTAAATTGTAAAAAGGAGCTCCTTTGTCCATTAAGTCCTTTAATTTTAATAAAGATCGTATCTGGTAAATAAACATAGAAAGCAAATAAATTTCATTTTCGCCTTTTTCTAAATGCTCATGCAAAAGCCGCAGAGCTGTTTTTTTATCTTTTTGAGCTAAAGCGTCAAGCGTTTTAAAAATGTTTAAGTCCATTTTTGATTTAATCATCAACTCAACGTCTTGAGTATTAATTATCTGACCTGCCTTATAACTAACCAGCTTGTTAATCTCGTTGCTCATTTGCCACAAATCATTTCCTACATAAGCAATTAATTTATTGATTGCTTCTGGATCAATCTCTGCTTCATTTTTATTAATTCCTTTTTTAAGCCAATTATTTAAATCCATACCCTCTAAAGGTTTAAATTCTTCTAACATACTTACTTTGCGCTTTAAAGCAGTTATTGGCAATTTTTCTCCTGAATAAAGAACTACAATAATATCTTGGTTATTTTTTAATTTATTCTTATTTGCGTATTTAAAAAAATTATCTTGAAAATCATTGTTTTTAAAAACATTTTCTAAAATAATCAATTTCTTTTCATCAAACATAGAAACTGCCTCAATTTTTTCTCTAATTTTATTGAATTCCAAATTATTCTCTGCAAAACGCATTAAATTAAGCCCTGTTTGATGTTTGGCTTGATATTCTTGAATAATTTCATTTAATTTTTCACGAGAACGGAAAGTATCCTCGCCATAAAGTAAAATAAGCATAATAAAATTAAAAGTTTAATTCTAATTATAACTTACTAAAAACAATATCTCAACTATTGACTTTTTTTGACAATTTGATATAATGATGGTGTTATGATTAGTTCTTTTTAAATGCGGTTTAGGATACTATGAGGCAAGCATTTTGGAAATCAAATTGTTTGATTTCTGAAATACTTGTCTCATAAAGAGAGAAGTCGCCAGTCCGAGCGATTCGGGCGAGAAAATCATTCATAGGAGGTATTGATGATGACGACACAATCGATCACATCAGGTCAAAGAAAGCAGTATTTCAGGTTTGTCGAGGATGCGGCTGAACGCGCCCTTGAGGAAGTCAGTCCTGATAAGGACGGAATTCAGAGAATCATTGAGCACGGTGACGAGTTCACTTCCGTTATCAGAAACGCGGCCTCAACCGCCCTCAAGGATTTGTCGGTTTCCGACAAATTCAAGAACGAAGAAGTGAAATCCAGCTACGGCTATCTCTCTGGCTATCGCAAGCCCGTTGATGTTTCCGACCAGATTGACATTCTGCGTTCGCACTGGCCCACGCTCAATCCCGATGGCGCTATCCGTTACATGCGAGAGGTTTATCTTTCGCTTCAGCTTCCCAACTGGATTGAGGGTCCTTTCGCCCGGATTCGCCCGGGATTCTTTTCCGATAATTACGGCGAGGAGCTGGAAGAAGTGCTTAAAGCGCTGGCCAAAGACCGAAAGGGCAAATTTCACAATTACCGCGAAGGGCAGCTTGGATCCGATCGTCTGAAACAGAATGTGCGGACCCTTTCAATGATCGGTCAAATCGCAGAGCAGCAATCAGGCAGCGATATCATTATCGTACCAGAGCAGTTTGGCATACGTCATCGCGGCCGCAGTGTCCGTCGGGCAAGAGAAGTGCTTGTCGCTTCAGAATTCGGCGAAGGCGCTAAGAATGTCGGAATCATGATTTTGACCAATCCGATTCGTCTCCAACATTACGATGATTTATGGATTGACTGTCCGGGCGATGAATACGCTCCTGGCGCTGACGGTGATTTCTCGCGCGCTCCGTG
>Ga0233415_10000365_pt1 | contig 21724 bp, 27 predicted proteins | sample Na_anoxic_12_MG_FD_188631 | JGI IMG/M metagenome (GOLD analysis project Ga0233415, IMG submission 188631) | Seawater microbial communities from Saanich Inlet, British Columbia, Canada - Na_anoxic_12_MG | ecosystem: Environmental > Aquatic > Marine > Inlet | place: Canada: British Columbia... | reverse complement strand
CACCAGCTAGAGCTTATGAGGCTTTCAGCAGGTGAGCGCAAAAAGGTGTTTGCTATGCTTGAGGATCTACGAATTGAGTTAAAAAACAAGCTCAACAATGATCTGACATCCTTTCAGAAAACCAGGGTAAACAAGCTACTCAAACAGACCAATAAGATAATTGAAAGCTCATATTCTGACATGGCAGGCGTGGTGGATAAAGAAGCCCTTGCAATATATGAGGGTAAGAATGAGGTTGCTATACTGGGAGGCATTGACCTTAGTGCAAACCTACCAACTACAAAGGTGTTTAAGGCTCTGGCCTCTAATTCTCTCCTTGAGGGTGTACCTCTGGATGATTGGTGGTCCAGGCAGTCGGATGGACTCAAGAGGAGCTTTGCAGGTCAGGTCCGGCTAGGTATACTTTCAGGCGAAACACAACAGCAGATCATAACCCGGGTGTTTGGATCTCCCAGGAAAGGGATACCTGGAATAGGTTTTCCTGAAAAAACATTAAGGCGCAATGCCTCAACCATGGTGCATGATACCATTGCCCAGGTGACAAATGATGCACGCATGGCCGTGTATAGAGAAAATGAAGACATTGCAAAGGGGTATTATCAGCTTTCTACTCTGGACAGTCACACATCAAAAATCTGTGTTGCTTATTCGGGAGCAGAGTGGGATCTTGATTTTAAGCCCATACCGCCCAATGAACTGCCCTTTGATGGAGGATGTCCTCGCCACCCAGGATGCAGGAGCGTAATTTTAGTTAAATTAAAGTCGTACAAAGAGCTTGGCTACCCCAACATAAAGGAGCCACCACCAGCAACCAGGGCCAGCGATGAGGGGCAGATAAAAGCTGACACCACCTTTGACGCTTACCTAAAGAGAAAGACCGTTAAGGAGCAGGACGCACAGTTAGGAAAGGGCCGTGCACAACTTTGGAGAGATAAAAAAATCACACTTTCAGACCTGGTTGATGGATCAGGAAGGGAGTTGACTTTAAAAGAGCTACAAGACTCGATTAAATAACGCTTGACATGTTTAAAAAATCTTATATACTTTTAGCATCCACGTATTATGTTAGGTTTATGACCTGATTTTCCAGGGCAATGCCCACTAACCACTCCAATGGAGGCAACAACATGGCGTTTGATCCAAATTGCGAAGACACCAAAAAAGCTATCAAGGAGGCTGTAGAGTCGGCGTTAAAAGACGCAAACGATGAAAAGAACCGTATACTTGGCAAAAACTCAGAACTACTTGACAAGCTGAAAAAGGCCAAAAAAGGCCAAGAGATTGACCCCTCTGATTATGCAGACCTTGAAAAAGAGCTTGAAAAAACACAGGACAAACTCAAGGTAGCAGAAAAGACAGCCAAGAAAGCCACAGCAGACGCAGAGAAGGCAACTAAGAGCTATGAGGGTGAATCCAAGGTAGTCCATGACCTCCTTGTTGATAACGGTCTGTCAAAGGCTTTGCTGGACAATGGTGTTAAAACTCCTCAATACCTTAAAGCGGCAAAGGCCCTGCTTAAAAGTCAGGTAACGCTTGAGGCAGATGGCGAAAACAGAGTTGCAAAGGTTGGGGATAAGACCCTTGGAGATTTCGTCAAAGAGTGGTCTGGATCGGATGATGGCAAGGCTTTTGTTGACGCTCCTGCAAACAGTGGAGGCGGTGGTGGTGGTAATAAGGGTGGTACACCAAACAATGAAGATCTCGCCAAGTTGACACCAGAGGCAAGGCTTGATCATATAAACAGCCAGGGAGAAGGTAAGTAAGAAACAATAAAAATTAGATCATTCCCTAATGGGGGTTGAAGATACACGGTAAAGCCGGACCTAATGGGTCAAAACCATTAAGTTTGGCTTTTTTTATTTAAACAACAATTTAAAGGAGAAATTTATTATGGCAGCAATTACACTTATGGAATATGCCAAGACTGTAGGACTCAACACAAAAAGGGGTACTATCATTGAGCTGTTTGCAAAATCAAATGATATCCTCAACGCTATGATCTTTGAAAACATCCAGGGAAGCGGTGTTGATTATGACCAGGAAGCCACACTTCCAGGCGTAGCATTTCGTGGTATCAATGAGGAATACACCGCTTCAGCAGGCGTTATCAATCCAATGCATGACCCTCTCAAAATTGCCGGTGGTACTCTTGATGTCGATAGGGCTCTTATCAAGATGTTTGGTGAGGGTGTAAGGGGAAAACATGAGGCCATGAAAGTCAAGGCCCTATCCCTGAAAACTGCAAAATCAGTAATCAAGGGAGACTCTCAGTCTGATCCAAGAGAGTTTGACGGACTACAGCGCAGACTTGCCAATGATCAGAAGATAGCAGTAACAACCAATGATACTGACTCTGTTGGAGCCCTCACCCTCGCAAAGCTGGATGAGGCTATTGACCAGACAGAGGAGCCAACCCACCTTATCATGAATAAGAAGCTCAGAAGGCTACTTACTCAGGCCCAGAGAACATCAAGCATAGGTGGTCAGGTCGAATATGACCAGGATGATTGGGGTCGTCAGGTTGTGAAATATGCCGGACTTCCTATTCTTGACGCTGGAAAGGACAACACTGATTCAGATATCATACCACTGACAGAGACCGCAGGGGATGCCGGTTCCGATGCCACAAGTCTTTATGTCGTATCTTTCATGCCTGGAAAGCTTGAAGGAATTCAGAACGGCGTCATGGAAGTTGAGGACCTTGGAAAGACCGATTCAGGTACAATCTGGAGAACTCTGGTTGAGTGGCTTGTAGGTATGGCTCTGTATCATCCAAGGGCAGCAACAAGACTTTGGAATATAAGCACAGCCACAGCCGTTACGGCTTAGTCCATAATTAATCAATAGCCCTGTTAAGTCGGGGCTAAATATTCAAACTTAAATTTTAAAACAGGAGACATTTAAAATGACCACATACTTAAAAGAAGATTTCGTATATGATGATGATCTGCTTCTTGAGGACTCCCTTGATAGTGCTGGGGATTCCTCCCCAATTGTTGCATCGCAGGCCGGAAAGGTTCTTGATGTTGCCACAGTCAGAGATTTAGGTGATGGTGTTGCAGAGGGATACATGGTAGTTGATATCGATGCAATAGAAATCGGCACAGATGAAAACTACGAAATCAAGCTTCAGGGTTCCCAGGCTGGAACTTTTGGAACTGATTTTATTGACCTTGCAATGGTCGAGTTGGGTCACGCTGACACATTGGTAGGTGATCAGGATGTTGGTGCTGCTGGTGATCGCTTTGTCGTTCCTTTCCGTAATGTTCAGAATGGCGAGGTTTGGAGATATGTCAGGGCATACCTGAACATCCTTAACGGTACAGCCGAGACTATCACTACCACAATCTGGCTTGCAATCCACCGCAAGAAATAGTAAGTTAGACTATACAAAATAATGGTGCAGTTCAATCTCTGCACCATTATCCAACCACTTAAATTAGCGGAGGTAGCATGTCAGCTAAGAAAATGTCAGACATAAAAGAAACAATCACCATATACGATACAAAAAACAAGAATAAGCCTTTGAAGTGCTTTTCTATTGACGCCTCAGAGTTTCTTGGTCATCCATCTAAGAGGTGGTCAAAGGAGCCTGTTGAATTAAAGAAAGCCTCTAAGAAAGCAAAGGAAGTTAGCGCAAAGGTGCTAGATAAGGAGCTTTAAGCCATGAAATACAACCTCAAAGCAATAATTATACTTTTTTATTTTCTGATGTTTGGGTTTATGGCCTCCATATCTTATGGTCAGACCGCAGTAAAAAGAGGCACACAGGTCATTACAGGGGATCTCTATATAGGAGGCTCCATACAGACCGTTGACGATATCCTTGCAACACAGATGAGCCCTGAACTTTTGGCCCTGCCTGAAAAGACCCCAGTGAATGCCGTTGCTGCATCCGGAAAGATGATATCGACCGGCACACTTGCTGCGGATGGGTCAGGCGTGACAATAGGGGCCGTTGTTTACACTCTTAAAACTTCCCTTACTTCAGGTGGCACAGTCCCTTATGAGGTTCTTCTCGGTGCCAATACTGGAGCCACAGCCGATAATCTTGTATCAGCCATAAGCGGAACAACCGGTGCAGGGACAACTTACGGGACAGGGACAGTCGCACATCCTCTTGTGGGGGCAGAAGTAACGGACACTGATGATATAACAATCACAGCCAGTACCAAAGGTACAGCGGGAAACTCGATTGTCACAGTAGATGACAGCGCACAGATATCTTGGAATAATGCAGATGTAGCTTTGGTTGGCGGTATCAATGGAACAGTGGGCATTGCAAACGAAACGTGTGCAGATGGCTCTTATATGTATCATTGCATTACTGCAAACACGATATCAGGCACTAACTGGCGCAGGGTTACACTGGGAACAGCATATTGACAAGGATTTTAGATGGTAGCACCAGGCGGTAACGAAACATTCAGACAGATGGCACAAGATGGGGCTGATATCTCCAGCCCTTTCTCTATGCCTTCAGGTGGTTGGGGCATACGTGGGTGGCTGTCTTCCATTTTTACTAGAATGCACGAACCACCATTTTTATATCAAGTGGCACAGGGGCTTATTCCTGGATATTCATCAGTTAATAAATTTGGTCATAATGAATCAATAACAACTGCCTCAGATCCTGAGGATGTTTGGTGCGGAGGTGGAACTTATGACTTTTATCCCACCACAGCACAATCTATGGAGATTGTAAGCACTTCATCAGAAGACACATTGACTACAGGTACAGGAGCTTGGACGGTCATTATATATGGTAAAGATGGTGATTTCAACGAGATCTCAGAAACAGTTGATATGAATGGCACAAACGCCGTTGCCTTATCAAACACATATATCAGGATGCACAGAGCTATTGTATTAACCGCTGGATCAGTCATGGACAATGTTGGTAATATATCAGTTCAAGTATCTGGCGGTGGTGACGTTGGGGCCTACATAGCAGCAGGAGACGGACAGACACAGCAAGCTATATACACTATACCGGCAGGAAAGCAAGGCATGTTTGTAAAGGGGTATGTGGGTATTAGCAAGGGTGGTGGTGCTACTGTATACGCAGCGGAATTCAAATGGAAATTAAAATTAACAAACGGTGGAGATGAGGCCTGGCAAACCAAAGGACAGATTGAGTGTATTACCCATGGTAGCTCATGGTGGCAATATGAATACGGTATCCCTATTGGGATGATTCCCGAAAAAACGGATATAAAAATAGAATGCACTGAGGTTACTGGCACAGTTGGAGTTGTAGGAGCTTTTGACCTACTTTTAATAGACGATTAATCTTGTAAGCGGAGTTTTTAAATGGGAAAAGATTTTCCAGGGATATCCAGAGAGACTTATATTAACTCAGACGCACCGACTGGAAGAGCATTAACCTATGACATGCTTTCAGATATAAGGGTACATCAGCTTGATATAAAAAAAAGATGCATATCGTCACATGAGGTTTGCGAAAATAGATTTAAGAAGATTGAAAAGCGAAAGAGATTTGACACAACTGTTTCGGGCATCTCTGGTATATTAGGTGGATTCTTGGCCGTTGTATCTCAAGCAATTATAAAGAAAATAACTTTCTAGGTATTTATTATGGCACTTGTAACGGAAGACGGGACCGGCAAATCTGATGCAGAAAGCTATATATCTGTAGCAGACACAACCACATACTTTTCTGTAAGGGGTAATACCACATGGGCTGCAATAGCCACAGACGCTCTCAGGGAGGCGTACTTGCGAAATGCAACTGAGTATATGATCCAGGTGTACAGAGAGCGTTGGGAAGGCGTAAGGTACACAGAGGATCAGGCCCTTGATTGGCCTAGACAGGGAGTGGTAAGGGACAGTTGGCAAGTTGATATTGATGAGATTCCTGTTGAGGTGCAGAGGGCATGCGCAGAGCTGGCACTAAAAGCAAGCACTGGAGAGCTGGCCCCAGACCTTACTCAGGGAGTTGTCAGGGAAAAGGTTGATGTGATTGAGGTCGAGTATGACAAATCGTCACCTCAATACACAAGGTACAGGTCTGTTGATGCAATGCTGAAACCTTATCTTAGTGTAACAAGTAGCGGTGTTTGTGTGCGTCTTGTGAGGACTTAATGACTGATTTCTATACCAGGATGGCAACCACATCAAATAGGCTCCTTATAGGAAAGGGGCAGGCTGTAACAATAACACATATAGTGCCAGGCACCTATAACCCTGCAACTGGTGGAGTATCAGGGGAAAGCACAGAAATACAGTACGGTACAGGTGCAATTGTTGGGTGGGAAAATAAGCTGATTGACGGAACCATGATAAAAAATACAGATCAGCGTTTACTTTTGTCTCCTCTTAATACTGATGGGGATGTCTTAACCGCTCCTGTGTTGGGTGACAAAATCACAGACGCAGAAGGTACCACATACACCATAGTTGAGCCTTACAATAGGATTTCCCCAGCCGGTACAGTGGTTTTATATAGTATCAATTTGAGGGCATAAAATGGAAAGTAATTTCCTCAACATGGGCCGCTTATCTGGAGCAGAGTTTTTGTGCTCAAAGGGCTTGCCACCCATGTGCTCTTGGAAAGTATGTTTATCTTAATTTAAATACATTTATTTGTAAAGGGTGAATATGGGTTTTGCGGATGACATAAACAAGTTTGCAAAAAAGGCTGTTAATAACTCAAATGTGGTTATTCGTAGGACTCTCATTGATATAGGTCAAAGAGTAATCACAAGGACCCCTGTAGGGGATGCAAAATACTGGCAGAGTCCACCACCTGCTGGATATGTCGGTGGACATGCCCGTTTTAATTGGATGTACTCAAAAGGTACAAGGGTGATACAAGAGTTTGACGGTGTTGATACCTCTCCTGGAGGGTCTAGGACCATAAACAACATGGTTAATAATATCCCAGTTGAACCAGGGGACAATGTGCATTTTATACAAAACTCAGTACCGTACATTGAAAGGCTTGAAGATGGTTACAGCAGGCAGGCTCCCAATGGTATGGTAGCAATCACAGTAGCAGAATTCCAGGGCATAGTATCTGAAGAGGTGGACAAAGTACAATGAGCATAATATCAGTCAGGGCAGCACTACAGTCAAAACTTGAAAGCATTCCTGGATCAGTAGATGTTGCATGGGAAAATTTCAAATATGACCCTGTAGATGGTACGCCTTATCAAGCGGCTTATGTACTGCATACTGTTGAAAACCCAACCATGGGAGATGGTTTTCATAGACTCATAGGAGTTTTTCAGATAAATTTATATTACCCTCTTAAGGAGGGTACAGCCACAGCAGAAGCAAGGGCCGAGCTGATAAAAACAACCTTCAAACGTGGTACCTCAATGACATCAGGTGGAGTAACTACCAGGATAGAGAGGACCCCAGAGATTAATCAGGGTAGAGCAGATGGTGACAGGTGGATGATACCTGTTAAAATTAGATGGTTTGCGGATGTAATTTAAAAATATAAGGGGCTATATCATGAAAAATTTATTCAGTTTAATTTTATGCTTTGTTTTGGTTTCGATCTACACTCTTGCTTTTGGTGCTGGCAGCTCAAGTTCAGTTGCAGAGGATGGAGATAAGATCTACCATAATTCAAGGACAGGTTCTGTAGTCAGAGCTGTAACGATCAATTTTGTAGCAGATGATACAGACGGATCAATACCAGACTTGACCCTAAACAATAACACCACATGGGTAACACATGGATCTTTTGAAGGTTGGCACCTCTGGGAAGTATCCATTGATTGCCTTTCAGGGGTCACTCCTACTGAGGACAGCGACATTTATGTTTATCAGGATGCTATTGACCTGCTTGACGGTAACGGTGTTGACAAAGTGGACAATACCGCAAAGGCCCAGGCATACCCTGGAATTGACAGCAGTGGTCCATATCCAAGGCCTGTCACTGATGATATAGTGTTGACCATTACCCAGGCAGCTACAGCGACAAATTCAGCAACGGGCTCAATAAAACTTGTTTTCAAGTAAGGTATAGTCATGAAAAGGATACTCATATTTATATTGATATTATGTGCCTCTGTTGCCTTTGCAGCATTAGGCCCTGAACTACAACCTAACCCTAATTTGACTGGTACGGGTGGCACTCCTGTAGGGTCTGCAACTGGTGTTGTTGCAGATGGATACCGGATGTTTGCAACAATAACGGCTATTGGCTCTAAAACAGTGGAAGGATATCAAGCGATAACGACAACCGCAGGCGTTGCAAGTCTTTACGGGTCTGTCAGCCTCCCAACTTTAACACTGGGAACAGAATATACCGCGACTATAACTGTTGAATCTGTTACGGGAGGTATACTCTGGAGAGTCTGCCAGGCTAATGGTGCGAATGTGCAATTTTCTATAGAAATAACAACATCCGGAACATACACGCAAACTTTTATAGCCGATGCTACTTTCTTGGGCACAAACCATCTGGCTAGCATAGGGGCTGGTGAAAGTATTACAGTATCCGAAATGAGTATAAAAGAAGTGGTGGAAGACACAAATAACGCATACTTAGGATTTTTTAATTTTTTTAATTAACTATAACACAAAGGAGAATCACAATGTCAATAGCTTCAGGGATAGAAAAAAAGATAATTTTAGCAGCCCAGGCCACAAAGGGAACGGTCGCAGAGGCAGCACTCGCAACGGCTAAGTACCTGAGAAGGGTCACGAGTAGCATTGACCTTGTAAAAGAGACTTACCAGTCAAACGAGATCAGGCCAGACAGACAGGTAGGAGACTTCAGGCACGGCGTGCAGTCTATTGAGGGAACGCTTAATGGTGAGCTGTCCCCTGAAACATATGAGTTGCTTATGGCAGCAATTCTCAGAAAAGATTTTGTGGCTGGTGTTTCGGATGCTGCAAACTCAAATGTTGCTATTGATGCCACGGCCAAGACAACCACCAGGAGTGATGCTCTTGGATCATGGCTTGAAGATGGATTCAAGAAAGGTGATATTATAAGACATTCTGGGTTTACCGCCACAGGGAACAATGATATCAACCTTATGCTTACAGCCGTTACCGACACCGTATTGAATTGGCTTGTTTTGAATGGAACAACCCTAACCACAGAGGGCGAAGGCCAGGCCATTACCACCTCTGTCCAGGGCATGAAGACATGGACGCCAACCACAGGCCACACAGAGGATTGGTTTACCCTTGAGCATTACTTTGAGGATGTTGACCTGTCAGAGGTATTTTATGATGTCAAGGTGAACTCCATGGCGGTAAGCCTACCAGCCACAGGAATGGCAACCATAGATGTAGGGCTCATGGGCCTTAATCACAACTTTCTTGAGACCGGCGCATCTCCTTACTTTTCTGCCGTACTTGACGCAACCACAACCGGAATCGTAGCAGCAGTGAATGGGGTTATAACGGTAGAGGGTACCCAGATTGCTCTTATTACATCCATGGATTTTGACATTGCAGCTAACTTGACCAATGAGCCTGTTGTGGGATCTGATGTAAAGCCTGATCTTTTCGAGGGCAAGGTGATGGTTTCAGGCAATATGTCTGTATATTTTGAGGATGCAACCTTCAGGGATTACTTTAAGGATGAGACAGAGGTTTCTATTGCTTGCGCCTTTACCACCAACAATGATGATGATGCTGAATTTATCGCATTTTCAATGCCAAGGGTTAAAGTTGGGGGTGCATCCAAGGACGATGGCGAAAAGGGAATCATTCAGACCATGCCTTTTACTGCCCTGTTTGATACTAATGCAGGAGCAGACACAGGAGCAACCGCCACAGACACACTTGCAACAACCTTGAGCATTCAAGACAGTACTTTGACCTAATCCACAGAGGGGTAGCGATGCCCCTCTTAAATTAATAACATTTAACGGGAGGTAACACACACATGAGCAAGCGATTTGATTTAGGTGATATTGACACGGTAAAAGCGGCTAACAAGGGGTTTGATGTTGAACTATATCATCCATCCACAGAAGAGGATACAGGAATATTTATAACAGTTCTAGGGAAGGACTCTGACGAATTCCAAAAGATATCCAGGCAGCAGAACAAGAAGCGTATAGACCGCATGACCAAGAATGGATTCAGGCCCAACAAGGCCACACCTTCCCAGGAAGAGCTTGACGCTAACGGTCTTGAATTGCTTGCAGCATGTACAATAGGATGGAAAACCATTGATGGAGACGAAGAAAAAGACACTATCCTATTTAATGGCGAAGAGCTTAATTTTTCTGTAGGTGCGGCAAAAAAACTATATACAGAAAGGCCATGGGTCAAAGAGCAGGTTGACATCGCAATAGGTGACAGGGCAAATTTTATCAAGGCCTGATAGGTGAACCAGCCTGTGAGGATGATGAGGGTAATCTCCTCGCAGGATTTGGCCTTATCGGGTTTGCACAACACGAATTTGAGCTAAACAAGAGACAGAAAGACGGTGGATCTTTAAGGGATCACCTGATGATGGTCCAAGACAGATCAAAGGAAGCAAGGGAAAAGCTTGAACCAGTTGAATATGACAGAAGCATTGAATATATTTGGGAATGGTTCTGCGATTTGTCAGGGGGCAGGGATTATACTGAGGTCGGACCTTTACCCCTAACTTACACAGAAATAAAAGCATGGTCGGAGCTTACAAAGCAGGGCCCGGAAGCATGGGAAGTTAAGACCCTGAAAAGAATTGATAGACTTTTTATATCGGAGAGCCTTAAAAAATGACTCAGGATTTAGCCTCACTATATATCAAAGTAGACAGCAACGGTGTTGTAACTGCTGGCAAGAATCTTGATGACCTTACCGATAAAAGTAAGAAGACAGAGAAGGCCACAGACTCCCTCAGAAGTAGTTTTGACAAGCTTGGTAAACAGCTCAACACATATGCTAAATATGCAGCAGCAGCAGCCACAGCCCTTGCAATATATCAAATCCAGAAACAGACAAGAATAGCTATTAGTCTTGCCTCTGAGCTACAAGAGGTTCAGGGCAAGTTTGATGTTGTTTTTGCAGGGCAGAGGAAAGAGGCTGAAATGTGGGCTAAGGCTCTTGTTGGATCCTATGCCATGTCAACCATTGAGGCTAAAAAATATCTTTCCTCAGTGCAGGATTTATTGGTCCCTATGGGCATGTCCTCCGTATCAGCTGGAAAATTATCTTCTGAAATTGTAAAGCTTGCAGCAGATCTTGGATCATTTAATAACCTGCCCACTGAACAGGTAATGCTTAATATACAGAGTGCTTTGACTGGTGAGTATGAGTCCATGAAAAAGTATGGTGTCATATTGAATGCCACGACCGTCCAGCAAAAAGCCTTGACTATGGGTTTTGCCGATACCGAAGAGCAACTTACCGCAGGAATGAAGGCCCAGGCAGCTTATGCAATAATGGTTGAAAATTCAACGGCAGCTCTTGGAGACATGGAAAGGACCATGGGAAGTGCAGCCAACCAGGAGAAGCAACAGCAAGCTCTATTGGCTGACATCTCTACTTTGTTGGGTCAATCCATACTGCCTTATTATCAAGAGCTGATTACCCTTACAAACAACTGGCTACTTGCTAATAAATCAGTGATTGAGCAAAACATACCGCATTACATAGAAAAAGTTGGTGATGCCATTGTTTTTGCCACAAATGTAATGAGGTTTTTTCACAATGCATGGTTAGGCATAAAGCTTGTTGGTGTCGCAGCTATACAGGGCATTGCAACTGCCTTAAAAGGCCTCTTTGAGCTATTTAGATTAATTCAGAAGCCTCTTGACTTGATGTTTAGTGGCCTTGAAAAACTTGGAGCCATAGACAACAATCCATTTGAGATGCTTTCTGACTCCCTGGAAACTTTTAGGCTTTCTTCCGGAGATGTTACAAAACAGATAATAGATGATATCGAGTCAACAAATAGAACTTATGATTCTCTAATAGATAAAATAAATAAGATGAAAGAGGCTTTAATCGCTGCACCTTCTGGAGTCGGTCAGGATAGTGGAACACTCCCAGTCCTTCAAGATGCAGGTCCAAGTCTGTTCATATCTCAAGAGGATGCACAGTCAGAAGCTGATGACCTCTTAAAAATGAAAATAGATCTTTACGATGGCATGTCAGCTTACGAGAACGAATACAGAGAGGCTCAAATTGAATGGATATACAGGGTTAGGGACGCACAAATTGAGGCAGGACTTGACGAAGCAGCAGCCAGGATAAAGGCTACAAAAGAAATACAGAAAATTGACCAGGAAGCTTTTGAAAGCAAAACGGCCCAGGTAAATGAATCATTGGGCCAGATGGGGTCAGCTTTCCAGACCATCGGCAATATGTATGATAAAAGTTCTGGAAGCTATGATAAAATGCAAAAGGCCGCTCAAGTTATGATGATAGCACAGCAGGGCGTTGCTGTAGCAAATGCAGTGGCAGCAATTGCCAACCAGGGGATGGGTGATCCTTACACAGCCTTTTCCAGGATAGCGGCAATGACAAGCGCAATGGTTGGATTGTTGGCATCTGCTGGCATGTCGTTTGGTGGTGGTTCAAGTAGCTCAGGCGGTTATACAAAGCCCTCTGGTACAGCTTTGGGCGGTGGCAATAGTGAGTCTACAGGCAACGCATACGAGCTATTGCAAGACACTTATGATATGCAATATAGAGAGCTTTCAGGCTTAAATAGGTCCATGCTTGAGCTTAACGACAATATATCTGGTCTTGTGAGTAATGTCTTCCAGATGGGTATAGGTGCCGGAGAATCCTATTTAGGTGAAGCGGGTATTAACATCATCAAATCTTTTGGTCTTACTTTGAGTGAGACTGGAGTTGCAGGGCTTAAAAGCGGTGGTGGCGTTGACTCTGGATTATATAAGAATATCTTAGCATATGATTTTGCTAAGAAATCAACAAGGACAGAGTATGAAGCAATAGCAGAAAGCACAGAAGCCCTTTTAACGTCGATATACCAAGGGATATCGACTAATCTTATTGATTTGACATCCCAATTTGGAACTGACATTGAAACAACTCTTGCCTATACTTTTGAGTCCGCAACATTAGATTTACAGGGTAAAACACCGGATCAGGTGGACGAACTCTTACAATCTTATTTTTCAGGTCTTGCGGATACGGCGGTTGAATCTCTTTTCGGATCTATCATAAGTGGATACCAGGAAGTAGGAGAAGGCTTATATGAAACAGCAATAAGGCTTGTGACCGATAAAGCAATTATTGTTGACATGCTTGATAAAACAGGGCAGGCCTTTACTGGGACCATACCTGAAATTATAGAGTTTAGTGAAACTCTGATTTCAATGGCTGGGGATCTCGACACGCTTAGGGATTCTTTTGAGGTTTTCTACTCTGAATTCATACCGGAATCGGAGCAGTTTGTTAATTTACAGAATGACTTAACCGGAGCATTGACAGACCTCAACACTATACTGCCAGACACTAGAGACGGATACATGGATCTAGTCCAGGGTCTTGACCTTACCACTCAGGCAGGACAACAGGCATATGTTGTACTACTTGGACTGTCAGAGAGCGCAGCAGATTACTATTCCCAACTTGAGGATATGGAGTCAGACGCTTTAGGTCTTAGAGAGGATAGATTAAAACTTGAAATAGCTCTCCTGGAAGCTCAGGGAGAGAGTGAACTTGCACTTGCAATGGCAAGACAATCAGAGCTTGACTCCATGGATGAATCTCTTCAGGCTATTCAGGCTCAAATATGGGCGCAACAAGATCTCAACGATACAATGGAGACCCTGGAGGCTTTGCAATCAGAACAGGATTCTTTGCTTAAAGACAGGTTTACTCTACAGATGCAGTTATTAGAGGCTCAAGGCGAATCTGAGTCAGCCCTTGCCTTATCAAGACAATCAGAGCTTGATGTAATGGATGAATCCTTGCAGGCTCTACAAAAGCAGATATGGGCGCAACAGGACCTTAACGATGCAATGGAGACATATACAACTATTACAGAGGCTTTAAGCTCTGCAATATCAGATATAAGCGGTAACGCTACAGTGTCAACTCAAGCCGGTTTTAATACACTATTCACTCAGGCCATGGGTGGAGATACCGAGGCCCTTACAGCTCTGCCAGCAGCAGCAAAAACCTTTCTCTCCTCTGCATATTCCATGAGTCAGTCAGAGCTTGATTACAGGCGGTTAGAATCACAGGTCTTGAATAAATTGGCCCAGGCAGCTGACTTTAGCAGCTCACAGATTGCGGTTCTTGATGCTTCAGTTCCAGGCCATGCCACAGGACTCAATCAGGTCCCATATGATGGATACCTGATGAAAGCTCATAAAGATGAGGCCGTTCTGACAGCTCCAGAGGCCGATCAGTGGAGAAAGTCAAAATCTGAAAGGGTTACATCTTTGACAGAGTTTAGACAGATGAAACAAGAATTAAGAGGCCTAAGAGAGGTAATGGAATCAGGGAACTATCAGGTTGCAAAAAACACACTGAAGATCTCTAAAATATTAGGCCGTTTTGATGATGATGGAATGCCAGCAGAGAGGCTTGTATGATTATAATACGCCCCATAGATATTACTGATACAGTTTTGACAGGCTCTAGCCTTGCAGAGGATGACTATGATGAGTTCGCCATGAATGACACCTATTCTGAAGGTGATTATATCATGGTTGCAGAGGGCCTTGAGATATTGACCCTGGATGTTGCTCCTGCTACTGACTGGGACCCAGGCGATATAATAACAGGTCAGACATCCTCTGAAACATCAGTTGTGGTGGAAAAGATCACGACCCTTACATATTATGTCAGGGAGCGGTCAGGTAATTATACTCTTGGTGAGATAATAGGGGTTACTGGCACGCCAGCGAAGCTAGCAGACCAGGGCCTTGCACACCCAACTATCACAGAATCAACAGACAATGTGCATAAAATATATGAATCACTTGTTGATAGCAACACACAGAATTACCCACCTCTTGATGTACTTGAGACGGTCCCTAGCTGGCTGGAGGTTGGTTATAACAACAGGTGGAAAGCCTTTGATGAGATAATAAACTCACAGTCAGAATATAATGGGGTTTTCACATACCAATTTGAACCAGCACAGATCATAAATGCCATGGCGTTCATGAACTTAGTCAATGTGACCTCTGTTCGTGTTGTATCCACGGACCCCATTGAGGGTGTTGTTTATGACCACACTGAGGAGCTTGTGTCAACAGCCTTGTCAGGCGTTACATCCATTTTTGACTGGTACTCCTATTTTTTCAGCACAAACACATATATTACTGATTTCGCTCTGACAGACATACCTCCTTATTACAACGCAACCATAGATGTAACTGTCACATACTCAGGTGATGAGGCTATCGCAAAGGTGGGTGAAATAGTATTAGGGCTACAAGCAACATTTGGAGATACCCTTTATTCTCCGTCCATAGGTATACATGATTATTCCACAAAAGAGATTGACGATTTCGGTAACTACACCATAGTGGAAAGACCATACTCTAAAAAGATGAACTGTGATGTGAAAATAGTAAACAGTGACATTGCAGAGGTCAACAGGTTACTTGCTTTTTATAGAACACAGCCTCTTGTATGGATCGGATCTGAAGAGTATGAATCGTTACTTGTATATGGATATTTTAGAGATTTTAGTACAGTTATAAGTTATCCAGCCTATGCAATATGCACCCTTGAAATAGAGGGTTTGATTTGATATCGTTATATAATATAGGAGCTTAATAAAATGGCTATAACACCTTTACCAGATCCACCAAGCAGGGCGGAGCCTAATGATTTTTCGACTAAGGCCGATGCCTTTTTGGGAGCCCTTCCCACCTTTGCAGATGAGTGTAATACCGTTGCTCTGGCAATGGACCTAAACGACACATCATCCACCAGTACGACCTCTTTAACGGTAGGTAGTGGGGCAAAGTCTTTGACCGTTGATGTGTCTAAGTCTTTTCTGCCTGGCATGTTCATTCAGATTGCCCAGACCTCCGATCCTGAAAACTTTATGAATTGTCTGGTAACTTCTTACAATTCAGGAACGGGGGCCTTAGTTGTAGACTCTCGATACTTTGAGGGAAGCGGAACAATTACAGATTGGACAATATCATTTTCGGCTCCCGTTGTGGAAAACTCTGCATATGAATCAACTATGACAGGGAATGAAAGCATTGACTATGTAAGCGGTTTGAAACGTGTTTATGTTTATGATCCAGATGGGACAGACAGGCTTTTAACTCCAGGATCAGGATTTCCGACTGGATACGAGGCATGGATTGTCAATATTGGTACTGATGGAGCCTATGTATATTTTGACGGAACTCCTGTAAGCAGAGGCAAACAACTTTTTATCTATAACGGGTCATCATGGATGTAAGGGAGAAAAACACAATGAAATTAAGAAATGTATTACTTTTAATAATTGTATGCGTTGGGCTATTTTGTGGTGCTGTTTGGCGAACTCAGCTTGAAAAAAGCGGTTTAATTTATTATCCTTCAAGCGGTGCTGAACTCATATCAATGCATAATAAAGCACTTACTAGATATGCTTCGGATGGATTAGAGCCTACTTATAAGCTTATTCATACTGGGGTTTCAGATGTTACTTATTATTCCATTACTTCTGGCGTGACATTTGAAGAATACGAAACGATCATAGTAGAACCAAGGGCTTGGATTTATACGCCAAGCGGAGTAACACCATCTTTTAACCCTAACAAAATTATTGCTATAGATACACAGAGAGTTTTTGAATTGGATGGAGGGATAGAGTGGACTGTTCCTGGAGAAATTCCTATTGATTGGGTGGGCGTAAAGCCTAATATCGAAACTAATGCTGTAGCAACTTCAAATCTTAATAACATAAATAAATTGACTGCTTCTATATCTGGGGTTACGGGTTGTATCCTAAAAGCCACAGCAGGAGAATATTGGTTTGAAGCTTCTGATAGGGTCTACTTTGAGATTAGGGATAACATGCACTTTGTCGGTCAAGGTAAAGACGATATCACTATTTTTAACTGGATAGATTTTGATGTTAATAATCAATTTTATTCAATAATGAGAAATACCGTTGATGACAACATAACAAATGTTTCTTTCAAAGATATGTGTTTCGACAATTCTGGCGTATCGCCGATGAACGTTGCTTCAAGCTCACCGACTAGAGGAGTAAATATTAGAATTGGAGATGCAATTCTTGTTGATCCTACTGGCGAATTAAAAAATCACAATATCACTATTGATTCATGTAAATTCAAATCTTATGCCCTGTCAATGAATATTTGTCAAGCAGAAAATGTGAAAATTATTAATTCTGATTTTGTTTTACCTGAAAGCGGAGTAGGAAATCCTAGCATTGATATTATGAACGGATCAACAAATGTAATCGTGCAAGGGAATTATGTTGAGGAAACCACTTATCTAGCAGGTGTAAATTGTAATATAAATTTACAAGCGTCTAATTTAGTTGTAAATGGCAACGTCATAGACGGAGGAAATACTTACGGTAGTGCAATCCTGTCTGAGGGTGGGAAAAATATTATTATATCAAATAATACAATTGATCAAACAGGATCTTTAGATTATACGATAACCGGAATTATAATAGCAGGTTGTACCGATGTGCTGATTAATAGCAATCTTATGTATGGTGCTGATGGGTCAAGCTCGGCTCAAAGAGGTATATCAGACAATCGAGATAATCATAATTTAAAAATAATCAATAACACTATCACAAATTATTCTATTGGAATACAGGTAGGCAGCACAACATCCACATACTATTATACAGGATATCGTATAATTGAAGATAATGTCATTGTAGATAATAAAATTAAGCCGTTTTTAGCAAATTGCGATGGATCATCGACAACATATACTGATTTGGAATTAACGTTTAAAGGGAATACTATTATAGGCGTTAATAATGATTTATCTTTTGATATGTATGAGGATACGGGCAAATTAACGGTCATGTATAATGAGGGAGCTGAGATACTTTTACAATCTTTGTCTGAAGATCATGAGACAAGACTAGGGTATAATTACGGTGGTATTCCCAATTATGATTATTCTTATTTCTATAACTTGCCTGATGCACAATACGACATGATTAAATGGGAAGGAGCAACGTATGTTGTAACTCCTGAGCTGGATTTTGATGGTGGGGATTTGAATTTCTATTTATCAGGATATGATTACAATAAAAGATATTTAGTTGCTGGGATTGATTATAGACATACGGAAGCATCTTCTCTTTCATCCGGTATTTTACTTTATTTGAGGATATTCGATATAGACGGCTTGGTTACTACTCTTCCTAGTTTCACAACTGACATGTCAAATGATATTAGACAAATAGATCATGATAGGGTTGACGGAAATCTGAGCTATTATGATGTACCGGCAATGTTTAATGTGAGATGCAACGGCACAGCAACCGGAACAGGAGCTGTCATCGGAACTATTAAATTAATCGAACAGTAAAACTTGTTACTATAAATAAAGGAGGAAATCACAGTGAACGCAATAAAAACAATCATAGCAATCATAGCAGTACTTTTCGTATCTGCCTGCCTATTTTCGGACAGCCAGAAAGAGCAGGTCGTTGATGTAGTGGAACCGTGTATTGACCTTGATCTAGATCTTGAGGGGCTTATAGTACCTTGCTTGACCAGTGATGATATAGAGGAGTGCGTAAAGGCTAAGATTAATGAGATCCTGCCTGAGTATGAAGACCTGGAAGAGTGTATCAAGGCCTCAATAATAAAAATCGCAATTGACAAAATTACAGAGGAGGGTAACTCATAATGGATTGGATCATAGCGAATTGGGAGTACTGCCTTATAGGGTTCTACACCCTGGAAAAGGTCGTGAAGATCACGCCCGTTAAGTGGGATGACATCTTAGTCGATGGGTTAAAAGCTATTGTCACAGGAGTGGTATCTAAAAAGCAGACCTTGAAATAATTTACTTTACAACCAGGTAATAGATTGATATAAACAGTATGACTTTTCATTTTCTTCCTCATCTCCTTAAAAAGGTCCTGTATCGGGTTGCAGGGCCTTTTTTTGTTGTATAAACTTGATTAATAGTTCATAATGATTTTATTCTTTGCCCTTTTGGGGGCAACCTCCCTTAGAGTCAGATCATTTAAAGATGGTCTGGCTCTTTGTGTTTTATAGTATCATATTTTGTACTCTGGTCAAAAATACTATACCTACCTAACCCCACTCACAATACGCCTTTCCACACTACACCCGATATACAGTATAATATCCTGTACTTTTACCGTATCGCTCCCTCTAGATAGACAGAGTCCCCATTTTGGGATCACTATTTATTCCTTAATCATATCACACAGTTATAACTCTTTACTTTTATTTCCGCTCTTCCCCCTGTTTTGGCATGAGGTGTGCATTAGTATATGAGTAACTTCAACGCAAACACAAAGGAGACTGATCATGCAGGAATTTATCATCAAAGAGACAGGCGAAAAAGAAGAGTTAAGCATTATTGATCCGAAGTCAGGCTGTTGTTGGGTCTCGGACCTCATGGGGAACCACGGGGCTTTTAATGATCTGGATACAGATGAGGATACGGACCTGTACGTTATGCCCCAGGAGGATTTTGAATGGTGGAAAGATTTGATAAAAAGATACCAAAGGGCTGATAACATTTATCATGAGTTGCGTAATGGCAACAGGTTAGATGATGAAACGGTTGAAGAATTAGAAACATGTATACAGGATATAGGCTCAGGTTGCGATTTAGAATATTATCCCGAATTTTTAATTAACATTTGTGCCGATTTTGAGAATGAAGCATAACCCCCACGGCCAGCCGGAACCAAAGGAGAGATAAAAGTGAGCATTCAGAACGATAGAGAGCGGTTGACTGATAAAATACAGCGCGGAATACTTTCGGCAGCAGAAGCAAATATTGAAATGGTAAGGAACGAACGCTTCCGCATTGTCCATAAATTATCACGTGATGTTCGGAAAGCTCTAAACGATGCCGTTAAACGTGGAGAGCTGGGGCACATGAAAAAAGATGGCATGAGGCCTGAAGTTTATTATCACCCTACATTTAAACATATGGCAATAAAGGCTAGAAATAAAGAGTTTAATGCCGGTATTAGAGCTTTAAAGTATGTATGCACTGCATAAAACCACACACGGCCCGCCGGAGCCTGATCCGGCGAAAGGATTTATTATGGGAACATACGAAGAGAAAAAACAAAACAGGATAGACCGATACAACGATCTTGCAACCAAAGCTCTTAAATCTGCCCAGAACCATGAAAAGATATCTAACGATTTAGTATCGGGCATCCCTTTTGGACAGCCCATATTAGTGGGGCATCACTCCGAAAAAGCCCATAGAAACAGGCTGACTAAGAGTCAAACCCATATGTTTAAGGCTTGCGATGACACCAGAAAGGCACGTTATTATGAAGACAAAGCCAAGGCAGCAGCAAATAACACAGCTATCAGCTTAGATGACCCTGAAGCCATTACAAAGCTTGAAGGCAAGATTCAGAAGGCCGAAAAGTCACAAACCATTATGAAGATGGCTAATAAAATAATAAAATCAAAACCCAGGAACGAAAGGACCGAAGAAAAGATCACATCCATGATAAAGCTCGGCCTTTCATCCTCACAATCTGAGGAAATATTTAAACCTGATTTTGCTGGTCGTGTTGGGTTTGCAAGCTACAGCCTGACCAATAATAATGCTAATATCAAAAGGATGAAACAGCGCCTCGCAGTTTTACAATCGAACCTTGATAAAGAAACCACAACAGTGGAACATGAAGGATTTAAGGTTGTTGAGAACGTTGAGGAAAACAGGATTCAGATTATATTTGATAATAAAGAGACATATTTAAAGTTATGTAAAAATATTAAGCTGAGATCAGAGGGCTTTAAATATTCGAAGCACAATAACGCCTGGCAAAGACATCTCAACAACCAAGGCAGATACGCAACGGAAAATGTTGTTGCTAAAATATTAAACTAAAGGAGGATCTTAAGATATGACCACTTTTATGAGTGTGGAAATTGATGACAACGGATCAACAAATACCGAGATCCTTGCAGTACAGAGAAAAATGAGGATAGAAAAAGAGCTCTATGGACTCTACACAAAAGTAATTGTAGAGCTGGGACTTTCTGAAGAATGGCTGATGAATCCGACATCTGAGGACCAGTTAAATCTTATCAAGAACTATCTAACCATATAAGGAGGATAATCATGATTAGAATATGTGCGTGGTGTAAAAAATTACAGGGTGTAAATTTTACCAGCTTGGAAGTAACCCACGGCATATGCCCTGCTTGTAAAGCTGAAATTACGGACGTTACCCAGGGCCTGATCCATGCGAGGGTAATCTCACTCAAAGAAAGGCCGCTTATTTGGTCTGGACGGGCTATCACCTACTACCTGAGATTAAGCGCAAAAGTGTTGCAGATGCGGAGGCATTACCTTAACCCTGTCCATATCATGTGCAGATTGCGTGATAATGGATTCAGCAAAGAATGGGCGGCTAAAATAGCTAAGATCCTAACGAAGGAGGTGTTTTGATGCTCTATCACGTAACCAAACACACAAGGGCAGGTTCACAGGGTAAACGGATCAAATGCCCCAGGTGCGGGGAGTGGGAAAGAGTGTGGAGTTTCGCATGGGATTGGACACGATGCCTTGCATGCAAAGAAGCTGTGCAAAAATTTGACTGGCTTTATGAAGAGCCAAGGCC
>Ga0233415_10000364_pt1 | contig 21796 bp, 22 predicted proteins | sample Na_anoxic_12_MG_FD_188631 | JGI IMG/M metagenome (GOLD analysis project Ga0233415, IMG submission 188631) | Seawater microbial communities from Saanich Inlet, British Columbia, Canada - Na_anoxic_12_MG | ecosystem: Environmental > Aquatic > Marine > Inlet | place: Canada: British Columbia... | reverse complement strand
CAAGCCTGACCACGCAATACCGCATGACCTATGTCAATGCAGCGGGTGAGATCACGGAAAGCAGCTCGATTGTGACTGATGCCAGTGGCGGTTTGAATGTGGCTGGCAAAGGAACCTTTAGTGATAATGTCCTATTATTGAATAATAAGGAATTACGCTGGAAGGATTCTGGCGGAACAGAAAGAACAGCATTAGAAATAACGTCAGGTAATGTTTTCAACATTGGCACATCGGGATCTATTCCGCTTGCCTTTATCAACGGCGCAGGGTATTCCGAAGTCGCTCGGTTCGATCCGACCAGCGGCGCACTCCTAATCGGCACAACCACTCCATACGGCAGTGAGAAGCTCGGCGTTAATGGTGACGTGTATGTTAATGGTGATGTGGGGATTGGAGCGACCCCGACAACAAAGGTTTCTATAGCAGAATCCACAGGCACCCGCAATTTGGATATTGACGGCCCTAGCGGTAATGCTAAATTAAATATAGGCCAATTTGCCAACACTAGCTATATATTCAACAATTACTACTTTGAAGGTGGTCATAACTCCAATGACGCTAGTGTTGGTGGGTCTGGATTTGAATTTGGTGAAAATTTCTGGAAGGTTGATACCTTTACAGCATCCGCCACACCCTCACGTACTAATAGGCTAACGCTACGCGATCACGGTATATACATAGGCAATCAAAATACCTCATACTATTACGCTGACTCAGGGCTGTGGGGTATTGCTGACTTTTTTATTCGTAACGAGGGGGAGTCTGCAAAACAACGACTAGTCACTATTGATAATACATCTACCTCGTGGCTCTCGTTTGATCGTGCGAGGGGTACTTTTGCATCCCCAACAGCTTTGCAATCAGGCGATGTTTTTGGGTCAATAGTAGGAGTTGGTCATTTCGGTGACTCAACAACTATGGCACACGGCGCACAAATAGACATTGTAACAACTGAAAATTGGTCAGGCAGCGGTGCGACACCAACAGATATAGGTAGCTGTATTGATATTTGGGGCGTGGCGAACGGTAGTGGTACTCAGTCAAGGGCAATGCGAATCACGCCAGAGTATACGCAGATAGGCGATCAGACCACCCCATACGGCAGCGAGAAGCTCGGCGTTAATGGAGACGTGTATGTTAATGGTAATCAGTCCATCGCAGGGGATATCTCAGCGACACATATAGCCCGCTTTGACATTTCCTCAGCACCTACGCAAAATATCCGAGTAGCCGCGGGCACGTCATTCTTACAAGTTGCTAGCAGTACTTACGCTATCATGCAGATTGCTGGCGCAGAGCACACACGGTTTGACGATAGCGGAGCACTCCTAATCAACACCGCCACGGCATACGGCAGCGAGAAGCTGGGTGTTGCGGGGTCGATCCACACCGAGGCAGAGCTGACACTCAAGGAGATCACCACGCCAACAGCAAAGGCTGACTACGGTAAGATCTACACCAAATCTGATAATAAGATCTATTTTCAGGATGGCGCGGGCACGGAACATGAGATTGCATTTGTATAATAAATTTAACAACAAACAGGAGACAGTAGTGTGGCACTATTAATCGCCCGGAACATTCCGAACACAGACATCGAAATCGAACAGTACGTCCAGATCAAGGCATTCCGCTTTGACCTACCTTCAGGTATCTACCTCGAACTACAAGCAAAACAATCTGAGAAGTCGGACGGTACTATCGAGGAATGGGACGAACCTATGGCGCTGGCGGATATCGGCAAGGGTGTGAAGGGTGACATCACCATGGGGAATCTATACCTCGCACTGAAAAAGAAATACGACACCGCCAAGGACGTGTAAGTATTTGACAACACCGCCGTAGGCGGTATATTATAGTTTTAACCCAACCCGAACCCGAGGTACTATTATGTCGATCACTCGCACAAAACTCGAAGTCCAAACCCTCTCCGCTGCGCTAGCGGAAGTGGGGAAGCTCCCGCAACTCTCGGCTGACGAAGAAACCCCCGAATCCCGACAGAATCTTCGGAAGTTTCGATACGCCTGTGGCAAGAATCCTCGCAAGTTGAAGGATGAGATGGCGGGCATTGTAGCTGAAATGCAGGACTTCAACGAGGCCCGTGAAGCTCTGTGCAATGAGCACTCCACCAAGGATGCGGAGGGTGAACCTGTGGTGATCCGCGGACGATATCAGATGAAGAATGAGGCGGCGTTCGGCAAGGCGCTGGACGAACTGGAAAAGGCCCAAGGTATTCCTGAACTGATGAAGGAAGAAGTGGAACTAGACCTCCACCTTATCGCCGAAGACTGTATCCCTATCAGCCTTCCTCAATCCCTATACACCCCGCTCCTCCTTATGGTGGACGACAACTAGACGAGGACATCATGTTCGACAAAATCATGGATGTACTGAAGCCGCTAGCTAAGGTCGCTACGGTATTTACTGGCGGTAATCCGATTGTAGCCGGTGTGGCTGCTGCTCTGGAGATCATCGACAAAGTGGAAGACGCCGACGACGATAAGCGCACCGAGATGTACGCCGAGCTAGCTAAAGGTCTTGGCGAGTTCTCCGGTTGCATTATCGAAGCGTTGGCCGACGGTAAAGTCTCCGATGAAGAACATCGTAAACTCGTTGCTCTATTGCAGGAGCTAGCTGGAGAGCTTTAGTGAGCCGATCCTACACAGCCCTCGCGGCAGCCGACGACGACACCACTCCTCCGGGTTGGCCGGAAGGGTGGGTGTATCCCCCGCCGCCGTATCCGCCGGGGTGGTCGGACCCCGGCATCACATATTCCGACAGGTTCGACGGAACACTCACCAGTTCCGCCGTATATGGGGACACCGCATTCACTCGTCGGTGGAGTTCTAACGGGACTGATTCTGGGATATCCATATCCTCGAACATGATACAGGGGGCCATTATTGGGGACCTGAAGTCCTACGGCGTTGCCCTCAACCTTGCGCATTTGGAGGGAGATTATCTGGTGGAGATCGCCGCCAGTGCGACATTCCCGAGAGTGCCGACAGTTATGACACTTACCGCTGGACATATGCAAACGGTGGCGTACCTAGATACAGGACAAACATATCCCACACTGACCGCAAGCGACAGGGGGTCTAGCAGTTCCACTTATCCCGAAAACTCAACCTATCTGGGGGGTGTGTATCGATTTCAACGATCCTCTGGTCAAAATAGAGTTTACCATAATGGCATTCTAATGTTTACAGGGGACTCCCCCGATTGGTATTCAGTCACGTCGTTCATCGTCGTAGGTTTCTTCGGCAGGTCCGATATGGGTGTGACCGTTTCGAGAGTAGTGGTGACTCAAAACGGGGAGGAAGTCTACACGACTAACTACTAATGACAGACAACAAAGCATACATAGCACTTTCAGCACCGCCTACGGGCGGTGGCGGAGGCACTGGCGGAGGTGGCGGAACCGGCGGCGGTGGCGGTTGGCCTCCTCCCCCTCCCCCTCCTCCGGGCTACACCGACTACTATCTCGGGCGCACATATCACAGCTCATCCTATACGGTACAAGCTAGCTTTAATACGCCAGTACTGCTAGCGGTGTACGACGGGGTGACACTTGAAGCAACGGGCACCGGATCGGTGGCGGTGTCTTCGGGCTATAAAACCATCTATGTCCGACTCAATCAGTTCCAGACGCCTACGGCTATCACGAGTATCACACTCTCTGACACGTACCTAAATGCGCTGGACCTTACCGAGTTCACACAGGTCACGACACTTGATGTGTCCAACAACAGTGCGTTTGATGACCTAGATATTTCCGGTGTAACCCTCACTTCGTTAGATGTGAGCTATACCGACATCCTCTCGCTACCCAAAGCCGACCTGTCCTCGATGCTAACCCTCAATGCGGAGTACACACCGCTAGCATCGTTGGACGTCGGTGATATTACTTCCCTGACATCTCTCACCTTGACGGGTTGTTCATTCTTGTCAAGTCTTACGGTTTCAGGGTCTGGTCTTAATGTACTCGAAGCGGACGCTATTGGTGTTTCCGTTCTGGATCTATCGGACCTCGGAGACCTATCGACGGTGTCTCTGGACAACGCCACTGCGCTACGAAATTTGAACTGCGACAACTGCACCAGTCTATCCACCATTGGATACTCAGGGGTAACACTGACCGGCCTATCCGCACGATCCTCCGGTATCATAACACTAGCCTCGCTCGATATGTCGATAATGGACGATCTAGATATGAACGGCAGTGCGCTAGCTACGCTACCTAGTGGACTGGCTGGGTCGAGTATCGAAACCATCGATGTCACGGGCACGGTAATCGCCGGAGCGGTAGATGTGACTGGATGTGCTTCTCTGACAGAACTTACTCTGACGAACTGTGTCGCCGTCACTTCAGTGGACGCCACCACCTGTACTTCCCTGACCACACTAACGGTGGCAGGTTGTAGTGCGTTGGCGGTTCTTACAACTACGGGCAGTACGTCGCTAGCCTCCATCGATATCACGAACCTAACCGCCCTCGTAACATTAGCGGCGGATGATTGCGCCCTCACCTCGGCAACATTGACTGGGGCGACAGCATTGTCCGCGATTGATATGTCAAGCAACTCCCTATCGGACACTACGCTAGCGACAATTATAGATGTAGTGGAAGCATTCGGCACCAGTGGCGGGACGCTGATACTAGACGATAATGAAATACCAAACACTAGCTCTGACGCGGATGTCGCGGCGTTACGGTCCCGAAGTTGGACTGTAACTATAGATGCAATAGTTGTAACCCTTGCGACTGAATACTGGACGGGTATCGGCCAGAACTCCAGTGCTGTAGGTGGCCCAGTCTTTGCGCAAAGGTGGGTACTTGCAGGATACCCTAGTCAAGTGTCCATCTCCACCAGTCAATTCCATTTCACGCCCCCCAGTGTTGGACAAAATTCATTTCAATTAACCAACAACACCGTGTCCGTCTACGATATGTACGACATGTCAGTATATCTCCGACTAGATCCTGATTTCTTGTTAGCGAGTGCGAGCATGGGGTGGTTAAAAATTACCGTCTCCTCGGCCCAATCTTACGCCCGAATCCTCTTCAGGGACGAAAACGATAGCGTGGACAGTGTCTTTATTCCATGGAGTGCCGCGTATTTGTCCTGCACTTGGCGGGCGGTAAGATCCGGGGACAATCTCCGAGTATATGCTAATGGGGTGGAGGTCCTAGACGAAACCATTGGTGCGTCATTCTACACTAACCAGATAGCCGTAGAATGCCAAGATCGTGACGACTATAATGATATCGGCACCGCGGGGTCCACAGTGGCTGTTGGACCCGTTGTCGTGAAAAACAGTATCGGCACTATAATATAATCAACAAATGTTAAGGAGGCAATCATGCCGGGTTACAGTTATGGAAAACCAACGTCATCCTCTTCCACGGGTGGCAACTATCAGCAGCACAACGGGCAGTGGTACACGATGCCACGGTCACAGGCGTACTACCAGAAACAAGCCGGTGGCGGAACCCTCGGATGGTCGGATGGAAAGTACGGGTACACCGCCCGCCAGCCGTCTAACTGGGGCGGCTTCGGCAAGTTCACTGCGTTCGGGAACCAACCCCGTCAAGGTGCACCCTTGCAACAGACGAACCCCGCAGCCTACCAGCGCAACCAGCTAGCGGATCAATATCAGACCGCACTCGACGAGGCCAAGGCCAAAACCGAGGAACGCTATCAGCAGGCGCTCGGGAATCTGGAAGGTGTTGGTGAACAGGAAAGCGCGGACATCGACACACGGTTCGATACTCGCCGCGGCGCAGTCTCCCAGTCCCTCGTAAGCAGTGGACTGTCCGGCACTAGCGTGATGCCCACCATGCAACTCGGGGTTGAGCGAGAGCGGTCCGCTGCGCAGAACCGCCTAGCTTCCATGCTAGCCCGCGAGAAGAACCAGATTATCGGTAGTCGCAACGACATTCCGCCCGACCTCGCATTGTTCTCCAACCTGATGTTCCAGCAGGGATCAGGGGGAGGCCTCTTCTAATGGGAACTATCTCGTATACTTCAGAACAGTTGCACGAAATGTTCGAGTATTGTGACGGAGAACTAATTCGTCGCAATACAACTAGCCCCAATGCCTGTAAGGGGGATTCCGCGGGCTGTAGACAAAAAAGCGGATACGTGGTAATCCGTATAGCAAAGAAGTTGCACTACCGCCACCAACTTATTTGGTGTATGTTGAAGGGGTCCCGTGCCAAGGAGCTGGACCACATAAACAGAATACCGGGAGATGATCGTATCGAAAACCTTCGAGCTTGCACTCGCGCCGAGAACAAGTGGAACTGTAACAATCGGAGGGATAATTGTAGCGGACATGCCGGGGTTTCTTGGAACAAACGAGCTAGTCGTTGGCTGGCATATATCAATAAGAACGGTAAACGGTACAACCTTGGGTCATTTAGGGAATTACACGACGCCGTGGATGCCCGCCAACTAGCCAAACAAAAACTACACAATTTATCGGAGGTGTAACATGGGCTATGATGTCTATTACCAGCCGACTGCAAAGTCCCTCGGAATGAATGCGCTGATGGCGGGGCTGGGTCAGTACAACCTGAAACAGCAGTCCCGTCGCGACGCGCAGCGTTCTCAGGAGAGATCGATCGCGTCCTCTGAACGGATGCAACAGCGTGGGCTAGCGGCGCAGGCCAAGAACTACGCCGACCTCCGTGCCTTCCAAGGGTCCGAGGCCGGGAAGGACCGGGACCAGCAGCTCACTCGTGACATGCTTCGTTACGGTAACGCCGCCGAAGAGTTCGACCGACGCATTGAAGCATCTCAAGGAGAACAGACCCGGAAGTTCGTGAATGAGGGCTGGCAGCAGTTCGTCGGCAGCGTAAAGAACTGGGGCGACTTCGATGAACAACAACAGATGCGCTGGAAAGAAATCGAAGGTGGTGTTCGAGAGGTAATGGGCAACCGCGCCCATACCCCAGAGGAGAAGGAGATGGCGATTAAACAGTCCATCGCCACCGCTCAAGGGTTACTGTCTACCATCACGCCGCGGGCCAAGACTCAGCAGGACGAGTGGAACGCTAAGGGTCAAGGTGTCGGTATGGTGTGGAACGATCCAAAGTTGGGTCGCGTCACCCGTGACAATAACTTGAACGTCAAGGCGCTCTCCCGTAAAATGCCCTCAGAGATCCGTCTCGAAGGAATCAAGACCATTATGGATGCGCACTACAACTCCATGCCGGATGAAGGCGGTAAGCCTCTATCGATACAAGATGCCGCTCGAATCTATGACGAGCTAAACAGTGTGACACAGGCCCAACAGACCCCGCTAGCGGCGCAGGCCGTTAGTATGACAGGCGCAGACATCGGCAAGGTGCCGCCTGACATGGCAATGGACTACGAGGACCTACTCAAGAGATCTGGAATTAACAAATAACAGGAGCCACATACTATGGCGATGAATGATGCCGCCCAAGGAAATCCGTTCGAGATAACGGAAGAAGCATACCAAACCGCAACCCAGCAAATGATAGATAAGTACGGGGATGAATTTCTCCAGTACATCCAACCCCCACAACGAACCGCCACGGGTCCGATGGAAACGTCCAGCTTTGAAGAGACGTTCCCCGCTACAACCCAAGGCGTCCTACAGGGCACGCAGGTCTACAACCCTGCCGACACCGCACTCCGCAACCGCATTGACGCCTACCGACAGAACATGGACCGGGACGGGACCCTCGACAACATCCTCGGCATTGAACCATTCATGGACATAGCACTTGAAGGCTCCCCACAATCCATCTCTCAGAAGTGGAACGCGGGCCAACTCAAGAAGCTCGAAGACTCATACGCCACTATTAACAAACTCATGGACACGGCGGAAGCCTACCAGCTAGCGACGCCAGATATCCTCAACGAGATATCCCGGCAGACCGTTCCCGGTGCGCAGCTCGACACGAACAACCTTGTCCAGAAGCTATCCCGCTCCATTGATGGATTATCCGAAAAGGATGCCAAACGACACGCGGACACCCTTACCCATATCTACTCTACCGCAAACCAGTTCTACCGCGGCAAGGGTGTAAACGCTGGACGAGACCTACTAACTACTGTACCGAAAGCAGATCGTCAACTATTCCTCAACGCACTGTCACAGCTAGGTGGTGCCGGTGAAGGTGGCGGAGATCGCAACACCGGCGAGAAGGTGCTCGACACATTGGATGCAGCGTATCGCCGAATCGGTACGTCCTTCCAAGACGTAAAGACTATGCTCGCCGGGACCGACACCGAGGAGAAGGAGATGGGATTCCACTCCCTCGCCAACCAGATCAAGGAATCTAGTCTTCAGGCGAAACCTGTAGAGGGTAAGTGGCATGTGCCACAGGCTATGATGCTAGCGTCCGCGGACATGGCTCCCGCTATGATGTCCGCCGTCACCACCGGACACGCCCTTGGACAGTTTACAGGCTTTGCTCTGCCCGCAGCGGAGGGCGGGGTTGGTGCTGCAACATCCCTCGGGATACAGGCATCTGCAATCACAGCCGCAGAGACAGGATCTCAGCTCACATTCTGGACCGCTCAAGAGGCCCCTGAACTGTACCAGTCTATGCGCCAGAGTGGGGCGGGACGAGTCACCTCCACCGTAGGCTCCTTAATGGGTGGTGCCGCGATAGGTGCACTGGAGTTCCTAAAGTTAAAGGGCCTGACAAGTGTAATGAAGAACAATATCGGACGCAGTTATAAGAAGAACCTTGTGAGGGGGTTAGCGCGTTCTGGTAGGGACCTCGCTATCGAATGGCAGAAACAGAGCTTCGAGGAAGACGCACAGCATCTAATAGGGATTAGTTCCGAAGCGATGGTCCGGGCTATTGACGAGAACGCCACCGGGATGACAGCCACGGAACTAAAAGAACGGGCATTCCAACTCCCAGAAGTGCACTATCAGACCATGCTAGCGACACCCGGACTCATGGCGATGGGCGGCTCCGTTCGACTGATGGACGACGTAAAGTCGTGGAAGAATATTAAAGATAAACGGGCCATGGCAACATACCTCGGAACACCGGAGGGTGCGGTGTGGTTCGGACAAGCCCACCCGGAAGTAGCTGAGAAGATTGCGAAGGGCGACGCTAGCCGCTCGGCATTCAAAGACGCGATAGGACCTATCCGGTTCTCAGCCGAGGAGCGACAGACACTCCAAGGGCGCATGGTTCAGATGCAGGACATCAAGCAGGCTAACGTCAAGGTGATGGACGGGATACGACAAGAGGAGGCTGTGCAGGCGGAAGCCGAAGCCATGACCGAAACGGAACAGATCCGACAAGAGGACGCGGAGCTAGCTGCCGAGGAAGAAATCGCAATTCGCTCCGACCAAGAGATTGCAGAGGTAATGCGCCAACCACTGCCTGAGGAGGAAGCACCAACACCTCCACCCGTAGAGCAGACCGGGAAGAAGTTCAATCGGCTCAAGCGGAAAGGAGAGTTGGTGAAGGAATCTCCCTACGCCGAAACCGTTAGCGACCTCAAACAGTATGGCATTCTACCGGAGGGTGATGAGACCGCAAAGGACTTCCAAAAGAAGAAGTGGCGGATGAAGGGCGGCGTTACCGCTAGCTCCGCGGACCAGTGGGTTCAGAACATCCTAGAAGACGGCACAGATGCCGCTAAGAGCCTAGCCACACAGATGGCGGCGAAGGGAGAGTCTCCGGTTAATATCATTCAGGAGATCATAGACACGCACAACAACTACGTGGAACAGCAGCTCGACATAGAGGAGCAGACTCAGCCCGTCGCACCGGCTAAAAAGAAGCTGACAACGAAAGAGATCGCCAAAGAAGCAGCTATCAAGAAGGCACCGAAACCGGCCAAGAAGAAGCTAGCGAAGAAGAAAAAGGCCAAGACTCCGAAGAAGGAAGCGGCACCGAAAAAGACTATCACCAAGAAAGCAACCCCGAAAGCAGTGGAATCTAAGACAACACACGAGGCGGTTGCCAGTGAACCCGTCCCAGACTTCTTACACACAGCCCTAAAAGAAGGCAAGGTCACACAGGAACAGTTTGATCTGATGTCCGCCCCTGACACGATAAGTCCGAAACCGGAAACGGGTGCAACATTGTCGGTGGAGACTTATCAGGGAACAGGTCGAGACACAAAAGAGTCCCTGTACGGGGAAGGTATTACAGGCCCCGTGCTCGGAGAGGCTAAGTACTCCGCCCTATCCGAGATAGCGGCAAAAGAATACGGTCCGAATGTGTCTCGCCATACTGTGAATCTAAAGAACCCTAAGGTACTATCCTCTGATCACGATGTCAAACAGATGGCAGGCAAATCCATCCCCACAGATAACGCATCTCGCGAAGCATATTTTCAAGACCTCGTGACTAAGATCAAAGCGGAGGGGCATGACGGTGTGGTGATATTATTGCCGCGTGGGGATATGGACCCCGACACCGGGCAGCGCAATAAGAGGCTTCGAGAGGTGTTCGACGAAACGCAGATTGTGGAGTTTACACCCAAGAAGAAACCCGCTAGCAAGAAGAAGGTAACCCTGAAAGCTAACCCGGCGAAGCCTCTATCCGTGAGACAGGAAGCGGCCCGTGACGCGGAGCAGTTCACCGACGAAGAACTCGACAATCAGATCGACCTCACCGAGAACATGACACACGCGCTGGAAGGTAAGGAACTGAAGGACGCCGAGGCGATGTTGAAAGCCTATGAGGCGGAGGCGGTTAAGCGGACCAAGGCGGCGGAAAAGAAGAAACCCACACCGAAGAAGATTGCTAAGAAGGTCAGCGAACCGAGAGCGAAAGAATCTCCGGGAGACTGGAACCTAGAGACCGCGGAGAGTACCGGGAAACAACATTCTTTCTACGTGAAGAAGTACCGCGAGGCTATCTTCGGAGGGGGTACGGGATATATCCGAGTGGTGACACCCGCGGACAAGAAAGCACTTCGCGAAAGCGGAACCAAAGACCGATACGGTATGTATAATACAGACCCGAACATCACCCACTACACTATTCGGGGTGAATATTTCAAGTCGTTCACGGATCTCGACGCGGCGAAGGCGCATCTCGACAATCGACTCGGGAAGAAGAAGTTGTCAAAGAAAACGTCCGTACAAGAAGACGTGGATATTCCCGATATGGGGATGCCGAACGGACTCGAAGCACCGAAGATTGACGGGCCGGAAGGTGTGACATTCTACCAAGAGGGCGACAAGAAGAAACCCACTAGCAAGAAGAAGGTCGAGGGTCTCGGACCTGTAGAGTCTTTTAATCAGAAGCAGGAAGAGGAACTATCGGAGACACGACCGGAGACCATGGATGTTAAACCAGTGGCAACGATCCAATCTCCCACCATTCCACTACTGAAAGAGGCCGCGAAGTTCTTCGACCAAGATCCTATATCTACACAGGAGATCTATGATACCGTTGAGACCCTATGGAACCTTCCGGTGTTGTCCGGGAAAGCCCACGGATCTCTAGGTGTGTACAAGCGACATCCTCACCTCGTCCGAATCAAGGGCACCCTTTATGGGGATATTGCCATATTGTCTCACGAGCTAGCGCACCATCTTGACGAGAAGGAGGGTATCACCAAACAGGATAAGATGCCACAGGCGTTACAGGAGAAACTCAAACAACTCGACTACGATCCAAAGGAGGGTCGTTCTAGTGAAGGGTTTGCAGAGTTCATGCGACTGTACCTCACTACGGATACAAACTTCACAGACCTTGGACTGCAAGATGTTCACGACTGGTTGGAGTCGTACTTCAAGGCGGACCGACAACTGGAGCACAAGCTAGCTAAAACTCGACGACTGATCGACGGGTTCCGGCAGCAGGGTTTCCGTAACATGACCCGCGCCCAAATCATATCAAAAGATAAAGTACCCTTCCCCCGAGAACTGATGCGGTCCAAGGAGGCGATGGAGGTAGTGTTGTCTGCGTGGGATGCAACATATACTGTCGCTAAAGACGCCACCCACCCCATCGAGCGAATGGAACAAGCCGCCCGCAAATTGGGATACGAAGGAGACAACATATCCAACTACTTCCGGGCACTGTCTATGACTGGCCCAACGCTAGCGTATCAGGCCGCTACTCGTGGGTTGGTTACGTTCCGTGGGGACAAGAAGGGAGAGAACGTCGCACCGAAACGGATACACGAACCGCTGTCCGTGGTCCTGAAGGATATCACTAAAGAGAACATGCAAGATTTTGTCGAATTTATCGTAGCGGAACACGCATTAGAGTACCACGAGAAGGGGCTGAACCCCGGCATACCGAAAGAGGCTGCACAACACACACATGACCAGTTGAGAAACGACGCATTTACCAAGGCGAGCGAGGGTGTCACTAGTTACAACAACGCACTAGTGCAGGTGTTGGTGGACACAGGGGTTATTACCAAGGAAGCCGCCCAACTAATGCGGGACAAGTGGAAGACATACAAACCGTTCATGCGACAACAAGGAGGGATATTCGAGAGAATGAAGAAGCGCCTCGGAAGTCTGCCTCAGCAAGGCGTCGGCAAATATGTCAACACCTCTGCGATGATAAAGGGTAGGCACGGAGGTGGACAGCGTATCATTAATCCACTGGAGAGTACAGTCAAGCGGAGCGTGCAGGTGTACGAGCGGGCTAATCGCCAGATCGCTATTAATAAGATGATCGAACTTATCGACTCCACCCCGGGAATGGGACATTGGATGGAGGAAGTTCCCGCGGACAAACAAAAGGAGATCCTTTCCCAGAAGGACATCATAAAGGACATCATAAAAGAATATAATGATGTCATGGATATCGACACAGAAATGGGTCTACAGCAGATTGTTGGACTGATGGAGGAGGGTAAGATCCCGCCGGAGCTGGCGATGTATAAGACTAACATATCTCCCAACCCACAGAAACATATTGTGGTTGCCATGAAGAACGGCAACCCCACACTGTATAGTATTAACCACCCAGCCCTATACGATGCAATCACCAATATGGACGGAATCGTTCAATCTAAATGGTGGGAGTCTTTCTTCGCAGCCCCAACCCAATTGTTAAAGATGGGTGCCACCATGCTGAACACGGCGTTCGGTACTCGGAATCCGATTAATGACTACATAGCTTATCTGGCGCAGACCAAACGGAGCTGGAAAGACCCCTCCACATTTGTTAGTCCTTTAAAGTGGATGGGTATGAATCTATGGAATAATGTGAAAGAGGTCGCGGGTAAGGGGGGTAATCCCTACATCGCATTGTGGAAGACGTTCGGAGGGGAACTAACTCAAGAACTCGGTCTGGATATCGAGAGAATAAACAACACCCTTGAAGATGTCATGGCGAACTCAACCCTGCGCCGATCACTTAACATCATCAAACACCCGATCACCTCCACCCAAACCTTGATAGGTTTTTCGGAGGCGGGGCCGCGCCTGTCGGAGTTCGCACACGTTATGGAGGAGCACGGATATACACAGGAGAAGGTGAAGAAGATGGCGGAGAAGGGGGAATACCCTCCGCTAGCGGTGATCACGGAGGCAGCCGCCGCGGCGGCAGATGTAACCACCAACTTCAAGCGAATGGGTTCCAAGGCTCGTGCCTTTAATAAAGCCATTCCGTATTTGAACGCACATCTCGAATCCTTAGACAAGGCCCGGCGAAACGTGACGGATGAAAAGGACGGAGTGATGCGGATAATGAAGTTCGCCACCACCATGATGGCGGCCTCTGCGATGTACTGGTGGAAGGTTAAAGACGAAGATTGGTACAAGGACGCACCCCCATGGTTGAAGTACGGATACTGGACACACGTCGGGGAGGATGGCAAGCCGTGGCGGATTCCTCGTGGACACCACTACGGGTGGCTATTCGCCGCCGGAACCGAAGCGATGCTAGATCGCGCCTTCGAGGCAAACCCTAAAGCTATCGAACAATGGATCGAAGGGCTAGCGGGGCAGTTCGTACCCGACGTAACACCTGCGGCATTCAAGCCAGCACTAGAAGCCTTCTTCAGCGAGGACGGATGGGACTCCTTCCGTGAGCGTCCTATTATTGGCCCCGCTATCAGGGACAAAGGTGTGGCACGTCAATATACCAAGCGCACCTCCGAGCTAGCGAAGACTATGGGGGAGTGGTCTACCAAAGTTTCCGGGTTTAGTGGTATCGCGCCTGTGAAGATCGAACACCTACTAAACGGCTACACTGGCGGGATGTATGGCCGGATGGTCAAGTCAACAGAAAAAGCTAGCGAGGGAGACTTCAGTGGGGTGGCTGCGGACACCTTCGGATTGAAACTCAACTATATGCCCTCCCAGTCGGTGACGGACTTCTATGAGGAATTTAAGAAAGCCAAGGCGGCAAAGACGGACGCCAAAGAAACAGGCACCGAGACAGAAAAGATTGCGACACATTATCGCGTACTGGAGAGTGCGCGACGGATGATGTCAGAAGTTCGCAATGCGAAGCCGGAGGATATGGATCAGCAGCTTGTAGGTATTGCGAGAGCGGCCTTGGAGTATAAGAAGCTAAAGACGTACAAATATGTGCCGTCCACCGAGGAGATCGCCAAGATTGCAGCCAAGGCGGTTCGCGGGGCTGCCGATCCGAAGGACGTGGAAGCTAACAAGGCTTTCGCGAAGGAATGGTTCCGACGGTTTGGGGTGCCCAAAGACCGAGTCATCGAGGCATATAAACAAGAAACCCCCACCTCGAAGACGAAGCGGGGGAAGGCGGGAAGGCGGTCCCGGATATCGGGATTGCGTAAGATAATCAAGTAAGTTTCAACAGCCCGTAGTTCAGGGCTTGTCGAATAATCTGTGCGCGGGAGCTTTCCCACTCCACCGCTTTCTTGTCGATAGCCACTAGCATGGCCGGACTCACCTGTGTGGTTATGCTGACCTTTCTGGGCTTCTCGTGCAGCACCATAGATTCCTTTCCGCAGTTGTTACAACAATAGAATCCTCCTGCACTTTCAGATTCTAGGTCCGCGGCGTCGTCGGTGGCCCCGCAATCGGTACACTTTAATAAACTCATAATATTATATCTCCAATAAAAAAGCCCCGACGCACCGAGCGCCGGGGCCTGATTTGATTCCCAACTACACCGAGCAGTTGAGATTTGTCATTTCTTCTTGCGAGGGGCCTTTGGTGCGGGCTTCGCTTTAGGCTGCTGCACTTTCGGTTTAGTTGGAGCTTTCTTCTTCTCCAACGCCACCTCGGCGATCTCGTATTGACGGGCCTTAGCTTCGTCACGGTCGCCACACTGTTCGATGTCCACGGTGCGGTTGCCCACACACTCGGCTTGCACCACACAGTTGCCTTTATGCACCTTCAGCATAATAATGTTGTTCACATTTAACAGCGAACCATTATGGCAACGAATCCAATTACTCATATCTTCCTCCTATTATTAATTGAGACACGCAACACGTCCCTTACGGCCCATCCTCGTTTCAGTCTGGACCGTATGGTTCCGGCATTTATGCCCAGTAATTCAGCCCACTCCGGGACGCACATTGTTTGCCCCTCAAAAGTCAGCCTGATATTGCTGCGAGTGTTTCGTGTATTTTGTTTCGGAGTTACAAATCGACAGTTGTCTGGTTCGTAATCTCCATTATTATCTTCCCGGTCCAGTTGATATCCATCGGGTCTACCGACGGAATCAACCCATTGCAAGAACCCCTTAACCATGTGCCATTCCCTACAAACCCGGATGCCTCGACCACCATAGTCTTTATATCTCGGGTTGTTGGGATTGTAGCAACGCTGTTTCATGTCAGCCCACACCCCATACGCGGGATGTTTTTGCACGCCATGTTTCGCGGTCTTGCGGCTCCACTTCATTTTTTACTTCCTTTCATTAGGTCCCACTTCGCTCTTTGCTTCTGTGCGTCGGCCTTTGCTAGCTCCAACGTCGCAGCAGATACGAAGAAGGTTAGGGGTTTATCCATCTCAGGCTTGATAGCATTCTTGACGGATTGTTTAGCGCGTTCCAAGATAGTCTCAGGGGCACGTCGGAGGTTGATCAGCGTCTTGTTCTTCTCAATGCCTCCGGGTTCACAGTTCTCACGAATCCACCGTCCCATCTTCTTGAGAGGTGTGGACGCTACAAGGTCCCGTGCCTTCTTATCACCGATGCCGGACACCTTATCCTTGACACGGATGGACTTAATGTTGTCGGACTTATCGCCGGACATGAACTTGACCCACATCTCCGCTAGCACGGTATCAGAGTCGGTGTTCATCATCTCAAAAGCGTTCGGGTCGAACACCGTAACACGGGGGTTGTTGATGGCTAGCTGAGTCCAGTCCTTATCGGTGGTGACGCACACGATCTCATGCTTGTCCCCGTAGAGACTGACGACCGCCTGTGCGATGTCGTCCGCTTCAAGGTTGGCACCCTTCGCTAGCTTACCGTTGAAGTGTGGAGCGATAGCCGCTGCCAGCTTCATAGACGTGGTCTGGAAAGTAGCCTTGTCCAATACCGCCGCCTTGGGCCAATGACTACCTTCACGTCCGCCCTTGTATTGGGGGATGATCTTGGCCGCCACTTTGACGAAGACCTCGGGATCTGTGATGCGGCGGGCTTCCATGTCCCACTCTTCCGCAACAGCGAGGAAGTCTTTCTTATAAAGCTGTTTGCCGTGTAGGCTGCCTTCTGGTCCAGTCCACACCTTGCGGTAGATGCCGTCAGTGTGTCCGATAAAACGGTCGTGGGTGTTAGGGTCTTCAAGGTCCGCGTCCATCACATCCGCAAAGATCTCGGTCTTCGGGAGGTAGTAGTCTTGGACAACTTCGTGACGCCATACGTCAGGACGGTTGCAGTCCAGTGCCCACAGAACACCGTCGGGTTTGAACAACTCAACATAGTACTGGATCAGCCCACAATAGGAGCGGGTGAACTCGTATTTCTCGTCGTTCGTTTCGCCGTCGTATTCCTCGGCGAAGATGCGCCAGAATGATTTATATCCGACGACTGAGTGGTCTATTAAAAGTATTCTCATAAGTATCTCGGGTGTAAAAGTTAAGCCGACCCCGCGCTAGCAGGATCGGCCCTCGGGGTTTAGTGACTACCAACTGTCTTCGTCTTCGCCGTCTTCTTCTTCGACTTTCGGCTCGGCCTTTTTCTTAGGCGCGGCTTTCTTCTTCGGCTTCGGTTCCGCTTTCGGTTCTTCGGCAGGGGTTTCGAGACCGTCGATCTCGTCGAGGTTCATGCACCGGATAACTTCCTTCCAGTAGAACTCGTAATACATACGGGTTTTCCCGTCGGCGTCGGGTTTGGATGGAGACTGTTCCACTTCCACAATTGCCTTGGGGCGGGCGGCTACGAGGTCGATGAATAGGTCTTCCCAGTCGTCGTCCTTCTTGACCAGTTCACCAATATCTTTAACCCCCCACTCGTTGAGGATGTCAAGGAAACGGTCGAGCTGATGTTCAGTCTTGGATGTAATGACGAAGCGGATCAGGAGTGTTTCACCCTGCATACGCTCGCTAGCGTCCTTATCCACAACCTTCATCTTGAGGACAAACATATCATTGCCCTTCTGAGACTTGGTAAACTCACCACTGCGAAGGATACATTTGTAAGTGCCGTTCTCCATTGGCTCGAACTCTTTGTCCATGTTTTCTTTTGCATTGGCGGCACGATTGCCGAGTTTAGAATAGTCCATGTTGGACTCCTTTGTTTTTGCAGCCTTATATGCTGCGTTTGTTTTTATCCGCTTGTTGCGGTGTGTTGGTGTGAGAGGCGGGACTCGAACCCGCTTCACCTTCAGTGTCCGCGGCGCAATCGCACTCCGCAACCTCCTGATGGAGTTTTGTCTTTGTTAAACTACTCTCACGAATGCCCATCTCCGATTTCTTCAAGGGACGGTGTGACCAGTCCTCGGTACCGTGGGCGCGGTGATTACTTTCACTGTACTCTATTCAAACCCAATTACAAGGGATTACAGTGAAAATAAATGGGTTTGAGCCATTATCTCCGGTGTATCTGACCTGTCTTTGTCCATCTGCACACCCGCCGAGAACTAATCCTTCATATTGCATAGTATTCCTCCAGTTCCAGTTGTCTTTGTTCTTCTTCTGACATCATGTCGGTATAGAACGGGGCTAGCGCCTCGTAGACAGGACGACTCCGTTCCTCCACCCAAACATGGGAAGAGTCGTGGATCTCTATATCTTGACGCACGTCGAATCCGAGGATGTCTATGCAAGCGCGGGACATCGCCGCCGATAGCGCCTTAGTAACCTTATGAACCCACTGGTCTTTACAGCAGACGTACAGTGCATCGTGCAACGGACTCACTACGGGAATACCGTCCTCGATAGCGTTCACAGTAGCTTGGCGGAGAATCACCGCGCCCGTCCCTTGTACGGGGAAGTTGCGGACCGATGTCATCCGGTTACAGTTACCGTTCAGTGCGAACCCGTCTTTCAACATCAAGTAACCTTGACGCTCGTAGGTTCGGCCTATCTTCTTGGACCATTTCCAGTATGTTTTGTATATACGTTTATGTAGTGCCACCAACTTACCCGCTTCCCGTTCTGTAACCTCTCGACCACAGTCTACGGTTAGCTTCCGCGCTAGCTTCGCCACACCCATTCCAAACTGCAATCCGAGTGTTGTACTCTTGAACAGATTACGGGCTTCGGGGTGGGACTTCTTGGTAGCGTCTGGCGGTGCGCCGCCCGCCGCAATGGCGAAGTACAAATACGGATCTCCCGAATTGTATGCCTCCATCATCGCCTCGTCACCGGACAATACCGCAGCAATAGCGAACTCCTGATTTGACCAATCAATCGCCACGATGGTGTAGCCTTCTTTCGGCTTGATCAGGGACCGCGCCCAGCTACCCATAGCGAAAGGGAACTTCCTAGCGCGAGGCGCGTTACGTCCGGTCTGTGTTCCTACAATTCCGAACATGGTACGCAACCTTCCATCGACACCCACTGCATCCATAACGATGCCGGACTCCTTGGCGGACTTACTGGCAGGATCAAAGGATTGTAGCCCCCTCAGGGCCTTACGGACTTGGCGATATGCGAGGATGTTCGGATCGCCACTGTACTCTTTCAGGTCGTCATTCTCTCGGGACAGGTTGCCCTTCTCAGTGAGCGGCCATTCCGAGTATTGTGGTTTGGATCTAATATACTTCTCGAAGAGTAAATACTTCTCAACCCACTTTCCCGCGAATACCTTACGGGTAGGTTTCTCTTTCTGGTAGAACGGCAGCTCTACCTGTGAGCTGTACGCCGCTAGCATGGATTTCCGGGCCTTGTCTACGTTCCGAGATAGGTTCGTGGCGGACTCTACATCGAAGGGGATGCCATTGTATTCTATCTGCGCGATGGCCGGACCACAGTACCTAGCACGATTGATTGCAATCTCATAGTACTGTTCGGGTGTCAGGCGGAGATTCTTGCACATGTCATCAGTTATGACCGCCTGAAGTTGTTCTAAGTGGGTTACATCTGAGGCACAATACTCCATAATATCGGCCTGTTCTTGGGGTGAGTACACCTCCTTGCGTTGAAGGATCAGATCTCTCATATCCTTCTTGTGGCTAGCGTCGAGGTCGATACCTAGTAGGTGATAAGTGCAGTCCACGAGGCCATTACCAACCTCCGTACAATCCCTACCCACATTATCCGCGGGATTTAGGGAAGGTGGGACGCTGTACCCGTGTGGCTTATACTCAATGCCTCGACCTGTGACACTGGGACGGCGGCGGAGATATCTGCCGTAGCTTCGGTCATTGTTATTCATTTTGTCGCATCGCCATTCACTATACGTGTCGATCCATTGAAATTGTTGTGGGTCAAGGCCGAGAGCTAAGAAACAGCGACACTCCGCGCTAGCGAGATACGCTAGAAATACGTGATCCTTGTGGTCCAGTAGGAATGTAACCATTTTATCCCTATCAGGGCTATCATCTTTCAGCCAAAAGTTTATAGGCTCTCCACGATCTACGGATACAGATCCGCAAATAAGTCCCATGTGCTTTTCTTGGGGCGTGTGGTATTCAAAATCAACTGCTATCATTTGTTGTTCCTCTTCGATGGGGCTGTTAAGGCTTTTGTCAAGAGGAATTTCATTCCGCCCCCTTGACCTGTTCGCGGGCCTTGTCTAGGATCTCTGATACCTGTCGAGTCTTTCCGTCATCTCCAGACCTTGCAAGCGACACCTGAGTAGCCAGCACCTGACACACTGCCTCGGCCTCTTCCGCCCTCTTAGCGTACTCGTCGCGCTCGTTACAGGCGTCGGTTAGGAATTGGTCAAGCTCTTTGTTCTCCGCCTCCAACTCTGCCACCCGCGCCTTGAGGGTGTCGGCTTCTGTTTCGTACTCTTGGCAGATGGAGCAATATTCGCCCTCCATATACTCACGCATTGTCCCACAGTTTAGGCATTGTTTTCTACTCATATCGTCTAATCTCCTTTAGTTCTATGTTTCTCGCTGTACGCAACGCCTGCGATAAAGCTGATCAGGCAGCTTCCAGCGGTGAATATCAATTCGAGTATAAACTCACCGAACATGGTTATTCTCCTAGTTGTTCTTTTGTTGCCTGCTTAACCTGTGCATCTGACATAGCTATAATTTCATCTGCTATATTCAGTGCATCCCATATCAATGCCTGCTTCGCCTCTGTCCACGGTTCTACCTGATGCTCGCCGAGTCTACACCCTGAGCAATATTCGGAATGTAGAGACGGGAATACTTTAGCTGCGATCTCTATTCTAAGTTTTCTGTATTCATTAATCTCTGTGTGTTTACTTGTCATCCTGCGTTCCTCTTTTGGTTGGTATGGCTAAACTGAAGGCAATAGCAAAAAACAGTGCGATCCCTGCTTTTACAGGCGATCCCTCATAATTCTTGTTGTACCCAAAAATAACAACTAAGTTCGCACATGCCACCATGCCTGCGAGGAATATAGGTATACCGAGAAGTTTACTTGTCATCCTGCTGTGCCTCCTGTGCGATTCTTTCAATCTTATATTTAGCTAACTCCCAGTCACTCAGATTGCGCAGATATTCGCGTATTATATGCTCAATCTTGGGGTTCTCATTTTTGCCATACCAATATCCAATTAGGCCATAAAAGACCTGCCGCGACAGCTTTAAGGCATCTACAAACTTAGCCAGTACATGGCATAGAATATAGCCATACGCTGCAACAGCAACCAAGCCCAATAACCCGTAGCCCAAATACAATGCAACACTATCTACCATCACTACACCTCCTGTGCGCGGGTTGCTGCGAGTTGGAGTAGTTCGGCGTTTGATAGGTCGTCCAAATACTCGGCATTTGCACAATCAAATAAATAATCGTCACTCATATCGTCTATTCTCCTAGTTGTTCTTTTGTTGCCTGCACCAGCGCCTCAACGATGGCCGCTGAGAGGGATTTGTTGCTTGCTGTTGCAAGGGTGGTTTCACCCCTATGCAGGAATACAGATTTGCTTTTACACTTTAACCCCACATCACGCATAGACCAGTTATTACTGATATTCGATTCCATCCACGCCTCCAGCGCCGCGATAGCTTGGTCTGTGTTGTTCTCTGGGTCGAATAGATCTGGTCTTGTCCTGATCTCCTTCAGCCCTTCAAACGACGAGGTCTTATATAGCCACCCTTTCTCACAATACCGCCACCCATGCACCTTCGTCGCTATGATTTCGCTATTTTGCATCGCTCTCACCTCGCGCTTTGTTTTTGATCACCCTTGACGGAGATGGATCTGCCTTAACTTCAATGTATCCAGATTTGCCACATTGTCCACAATCAAGGCTATCAAGGAACATGCTACAGTCCCAAGGAATATC
>Ga0233415_10000363_pt1 | contig 21815 bp, 21 predicted proteins | sample Na_anoxic_12_MG_FD_188631 | JGI IMG/M metagenome (GOLD analysis project Ga0233415, IMG submission 188631) | Seawater microbial communities from Saanich Inlet, British Columbia, Canada - Na_anoxic_12_MG | ecosystem: Environmental > Aquatic > Marine > Inlet | place: Canada: British Columbia... | reverse complement strand
ACGAGTACAACGATGAGATGTATTGGCAGTTAATGGGAATTAAAGATTCCTTGGATGAATGCGAGGAAGATGGTGACATACCAAATATGCTCAAGGAGGCAACAGATACAATGGCGTATTTTAATTGGGTGGTAGAGGTTAAGAAGCTAATGGATAGAGAGCCACCTCAACTGTATTGCTAACTTGTATACAAGAATAAACAAGTTAAGTGCAGTTAACTTACTACCGTAAGTTACCGAAAATCACCGTAAATTACCGAAAATCACCGCAAACCTAGTGTCCTTGAAGACACTACTTAATAAGCTGAATATCAATAAGTTACACAAATACTTGTGTAAGTCACTTTTTAGTATTATATTTGTAATAATCAATAAATTAAAATAAATGGAAAACCTAATAGAACACCAACAGCAATTAATAAACACATTAGAAGTAGTAATAGACAAGGAGTTACTCAGAGATAAAGCCACTATGTTAAAAAGAGCAAGGATAGAGGCATACGCAGTAATGACAACGTTAGTATACATTAGGGATTCGTTAGGGACTCCCTAAAAAAAGAGTAATAAACGTGAGAGACATTGATGTCCTAGTGCAGAGCAATACTGCATCTCACATCTAACAGGGTAAAGACCTTCCCGCTAAACATAGGCATTATTTATTATGAAAGTAACACAAAAAGAAAAAAAGGTAATTGAAAATTATTTAAACTACTACAATTCTAAGTTTAGTGGAGCAACATTTTCTAAAATAAGTTTTAGTAATCAAATGGAGCTATTGTACGACCACTTAACACATATAGTAAAATAATAAATTAATATTAATAGGTAAGCCTCACATCGTAAATGGTGTGGGGTTTTCTAGGTAGAAGGAGGTGCGTTTTGTAACTCCATAATTAAATTCAATAGAAATGATAAAAGTATATTTTGAAAGCAAGTACCACGCAGAAGAGGTGGCTACGTTTACAGACGAAGAGGTATATATCGCCTGCCTTCCATCACTAAAAAAGTACGCTAAAAAACACGGTATGATAGTAACTGAAACTGTGGAGGAGAGTATCGAGATGGTTTACGATATCGAAAACGTACAGACACCTATAATGAATTATTAATATGGAGACAAACTTTTCACAACAGACAATGCAGACAAGTATAACCGAACACGAGTATAGAGTTGAGGCATTACAAAAGAGAATCAAGGAACTAGAGAATGAAAACCAAAAACTAAAGGACAATGGAAACATTTAAACCGATTATGATTGGGCTACTACTACTTAGCTTTGTAGTGCCATCTTACGTACGAATGAACTACCTAAGAACCAAAGGTTACAACAGGCTTGCATACGCCTTAGAATGCATCATAATGATAATAGCTATACTATGTCAATGGAGTTGGTATTTCTTCTTCTTTTATGTGTTATGGTATGTATTTAATAAATTTTAAAAGATGAGAGATTATACTGAAGTAATATCAAACCTAAAGAAAACCATTAGTAAGGGTGGTGCAGCAGCTACTATATCTGCGTTAAAGAAAGCACTAATAGTGGTGGAGAAAAAACAAAAAAGCCTAGGTAGTGTCTAATTTTAGACATATCTTTGCATAAATCAAATAAAATAAAATGAAAAATTTAATAGAAAAAGAGATACAATCTCTTAAACTAAATTATCCAACCTCCAAGTCTTATATTCAGCGTCTACAACAGATGTTGGATATGGAAACATACACTCAAAAAGATTATGTATCCACAGGACTTATGACCCCTAGAAAAAAATATGAAACTAAATTCCCCGAAGTTAATCTTAGCGAAAGATGTACTGACGTGATGTCTTATGTTGGAGGTTACTATATTGAAATGCTACGCAACGGCAGATATTTTTTTGAAGGAAGAACTAGCACAAGAATAGATTGGTTAGAAGATGACCTTTATAACAAATATATATCTAAAAATGCTTAAAGATTGGGTTAATACAACAACCGCTATGAAGATAGTTTGGACACAAACTAACACAGAAGAATTAAATCTTAAATTAAATCACAATGTCAAAATCAAACGAACTATTTATGAAGATGCGTGAAGAAGAGTCGTCCTTCGCAACTGAAATTTTAACAGACCTATTTGAGTCTTTCAAAGACCATTACCCTAAACCTAAATCAAATGAAACAAGAGATATTTAAAGCGTATGTGCTAAATGTTTGCAATAGTTTTGGAATAAATGCTAAAACTTTATTCACTAAGTTAAAACGAAGAGACGTAGTAGACGCAAGATATTTGTTGTACTACGTTTGTTTTAATAGACCTATGAGAATAAGAGATATACAGGAGTATATGAACGAGGAAGGGTACGCTATAAGTCATTCTGCAATTATAAAAGGTATAGCCATTATGACTGATAGAATCGAGAGCGACAAAGACTACAAAGACCTTATTAAAAAGATAAATAATGAACCTAAAAAAATTACAACTAATAGAACAGGCATCTAAAGATGCGGGAACTGTTAGTTTAAGTTGTGGTAAATATGAGTCATATATCCTATACTCAATTAAGATAGTAAAAGATAACCTAACCCAAGACGTACAGATATATAACACCGCAGCCAACGGAGACCATTATAAAATAATAGAAGTAGATGAATTTGAAAAATTTACAGATAAAGGTTGGAGATATGGAGTATATGTTCTATCTTTGTCAAACTATCGTCTAAAACTAGATAAGATAGAGCGTAAAATTAAACAAGAAATTAACGGAAGAGCTAACATTAAATATATTAGAATACTAAAGCTACAACGTGATGAAGTTCTTTTAAAGTTTTCAAAAATAAATCAAAAATTAAATCAATTAAATTAAATCAAATGTCAAAAGCAAAAGAAAAGGAACTGACAACCTTCGAAAAATTGTCAGCGATTAATGTAAATACGAAAGTAGAAAAGAAAAACAATCTCACGTACCTATCTTGGGCGTGGGCTTGGAGCGAAGTAAAAAAGGTTTGTCCCGATGCCACCTACCAAATGGGTGAGACGGAGTACGATGAGGCACTTGGCTTTATGTGTCACTCGTCAGTAACCATAGACGGTGAGACGTTATCAATGTGGCTTCCTGTTATGGACGGTGCAAACAAGTCTATGAAGAAAGAGGCTTATAGCTACACCACAAGGTACGGAGAGAAGCAGGTTGCAGGGGCGACTATGTTTGACTTAAACAAGACAATGATGAGATGCCTAGTAAAGAACCTAGCTATGTTTGGTATGGGTATTTACATATACGCAGGTGAGGATATGCCCGAATCAAATAACAACAACGTAGTAGAGGCACAGGAGAAAGCAAAGGCTACAAGCGTTCAGAACAAGAAAGCACCAAAGCTACATTTGAAAAAGGGTGATGACAATTGGAATAATGTGATGGCGTATGTGAAAGAGAATAAATCTCTAGGCAACGAGAAGTTAACAGCAATGGTAGGGCGTAAGTACGTACTATCTATACCTGTAAAGACAGAACTATCTGACATCCTTAATTCCTAATAGATATGCACGCTGAAACTATAGAAAGACTAAGAGACGATAAGGATTATTACGGAGAATTTGGTAAGCAGTATATGTCTAACTCAGACATAGGAACGTTACTAACTAATCCTAAGCAGTATGGAGTAAGCCTACCCGACAATGCAAATTTTGCTAAGGGTAGGTATTTTCATCAGTTAATCCTTGAACCATCGAAGGCTGAGAATGTAAGGTTCGTAGACTCATCATCAAGGAACACTAAAATATACAAGGAGTACTGCGTAGAGAATGATGTTCTTTTCGCTTTGCTAGACAAGGAGGGCGAGGAACTAAGAAAGCTTGTTACTGTTCTAATGGGCAACTTAGATATGTACGACCTAATCAGAAACCCTAACAACAATTATGAAGTTCCTGCAATCGCTGAGATTAAAGGCGTTATGTGGAAAGGTAAGGCAGATATTGTTCACCCCGATATGGTGATTGATATCAAGACCACATCAAAGATTGAAGACTTTAAGTGGTCAGCTCGTAAGTACAACTACGATAGCCAATGCTACATCTACCAAAAACTTTTTGGCAAGCCGTTAATATTTGTTGTTATCGACAAGACCAATGGTATGATGGGTATATACAGACCAACAGAAGAGTTTGTAAAGGGTGGTGAATTTAAAGTGGAGAAGGCTATAGAGGTTTACAATAAATTCTATAGCATAGATGCTGAGCTAGATATAGAAACCTTTTATTATGATGAGTTTCTTTAAGCCAAAGACAGAAGAAGAAATGTGGGTTAGGATTCCAATGACCTGCAATAATAAAGAAGCTAAAGATTTTATTATCACTAGCACTATTGAATTTTTGGAATATATTATTAATATTAAACCTTTAAAGTAAATTAATTATGCAACAAGAAGAAAAGATTTTCGCAGATGGATTCTCATTCAAAAGAAGAGAAAACGCACCTTCTTTCGTAATCGGAAGACAGTCAATCAAAGTAGAGGAGGCTATTGCCTTCTTAAAAGCCAACGTAAAAAACGGATGGGTAAACCTAGACATCAAACTATCTAAAGGTGGTAGTTACTACTGCGAGTTGGATACTTGGGAGGCAAAGCCACAAGATAACGTGCAAAAGGAAATAGCAAAGCCACAAGGTAACGTGCAAAAGGAAATAGCTATGCCACTTCCTGAAGACGAAGGAGCTGACCTTCCGTTTTAAAAAGAAAGTCTCTTAGAGAGGCTTAAAACAAGGGGAGTTAACGCTCCCCTTTTTTACCCAACAAATCGTGTTGGTTTTTTATATACTATACTACTACTACTATTATATATATTTATATTTACTTTTTTTATATATATGTGAGAAAAATAAGCATTAAAGACAGAGATGCTGAATACCAAATACTTAGAAAAAAATAATCAACATAAAATCGACATAAAAATGACACAAATCGTCACGATATTTAAAAATATAAAAGAAACTCAAGCTCCATTTCATAAACAAATAAGCGTTGTACTCAATAGAATCAAGGAAGGAGCGACTAAAGAACTAGTAAAAAAAATACGTAAAGAATCAAACAAGGCAGACCGACAGGAACTAAAGAAAAACCTACCTGCGATTTGTTTTAGTGGTGTATTCGTAAAACGAACTGATAAATCCCTATCTGAGCATAGTGGTCTCATCTGTTTAGATTTTGATGGCTACCCAAAAAAGAAAGAACTACTTCAAGACAAAGAGAACTTTACTAAGGATAAGTTTGTATACTCTGTATTCATATCCCCATCGGGAAATGGATTAAAAGTATTGGTTAAGATACCTACTGATATAAACAACCACAAGAACTACTTCAACTCATTAGACAATCACTTCGCATCGCCTTACTTCGACAAAACCTGTAGTAACTTATCAAGGGTTTGCTACGAATCGTATGACCCATTAATTTTTATTAACGATAACTCATCTGTATGGGATAAGATTGATGAGGTGGAATATACAGAGGTGGTTTCTACTAGAGACGCACCAAGCATTCCAATTACAGATGAAAATAAAGTTGTAGAGATACTTGTAAAGTGGTGGAGTAAAAAATATCCAATGATTGAGGGACAGAGAAATCAAAACGTATACGTGTTGGCAATGGCTTTCAATGACTACGGAATAAACAAAGCTTTAGCAGGGTATATACTTAACCAATACATAACCGCAGACTTCTCTCAGCTTGAGATACAAAGAACAATAGACTCTGCATACGCACAGACAGGTAACTTTGGAACTAAGTACTACGAAGATGAAGACAAACTTAATTCAGTAAAGACAAAGCTAAGGCGTGGCGTGTCAAAAAAAGAGATTCGCTACCAACTAGAGGAGGCCAACTTGGATAGCGATACAATTACTGCGGTCTTTAATAAAATAGAAAAAGAAAACGAGATAGAAAGTTTTTGGACTAAGTCGGACAAGGGGACAATTAAGATAGTGCATATACTATTCAAAACATTTCTTGAAGAAAATGGGTTCTATAAATTCTGTCCCGAAGGAAATAAAAACTATGTGTTTGTTAAGGTTACCAATAACCTTATTGACCATACGTCTGAGAAAGAGATAAAGGACTTTATTCTTAATCACCTAATGCAATTGGATGACTTAAGTATTTATAATTACTTCGCTGACCACGTAAGATACTTTAAGGAGGATTTTCTAACCCTTTTGGCTACAATAGATATTTACTTCATAGAGGACACAAAAGATGTGTCATACCTGTACTACAGAAACTGTGCTGTTAAGATAACAAACCACAGCGTAGAGCCAATAGACTACATTGACCTAGGTGGTTATGTTTGGAAAGACCACGTTATAGATAGAAAGTTTACTATATGCGAAAGTAATAGCGTCTATGGTAAGTTTATATCTAGGATATGTGGTGATGACATTAGTAGGGTTAAAACTATGGAGTCTACAATTGGTTTTATGATGCACGGATACAAGAACCTAAGCTACTGCCCTGCCGTAATATTGAATGATGAGATTATATCTGACAACCCTGAAGGTGGTACAGGTAAGGGACTATTTATGAACGCACTATCTCAAATGAAAAAGTTGGTGGTCATTGATGGTAAGCAGTTTGCGTTTGAACGCTCGTTCCCTTATCAGTTAGTGTCTGCCGACACGCAGATACTTTGCTTCGATGATGTTAAGAAACACTTTGACTTTGAGAGACTGTTCTCTGTGGTTACAGAGGGACTAACACTAGAGAAGAAGAATAAGGATGCGGTTAAGATACCATTTAGCAAGTCACCTAAGATTGCAATCACAACCAACTATGCTATAAAGGGTAGTGGTAACTCATTCGCTAGGAGAAAATGGGAGATAGAACTTCATCAACACTTTAACAAAGACCATACGCCTCTTGATGAGTTTGGTAAGCACTTCTTTGCTGATTGGAATGACGATGAGTGGTGTAACTTCGACAACTATATGGTTTCCTGCCTAAGTAATTATCTTTCCACAGGGTTGGTTACGAGTAAGTTTGTTAACCTAAAAACAAGGCAGTTGTCTGCTGAGACATCTCACGATTTTATTGAGTGGTGTGGATTAGTTGAGGGGCATATTAAAAACTCATCTCTTGAGATAGGTGCAAAACTTATGAAGCAGGATTTATATTTTGATTTTATTGGAGAGTATCCTGACTACGCACCAAAAGCCAAGATGACTATATCAAGGACAAGGTTTTACAAGTGGTTGGTGTCGTATGCAATATACATAACAGGATTACAGCCTCAAGAAGGGCGTGACCCATCGGGAAGATGGATGATAATAAAGCCACAACCTTTACCAACACAGGCTCAAATGTTTGACAGTAATGGACAGTAAGGATTTTATTGAAAGACTGCCCTTTCACAATGACGCTATGATGTATAAAAAATGCTTACTGCTTCAGGAGATATACACACAGTCTAGGGAAGAAAAAATAGGCAGAGGTAAGAAGGCAACGACAATCACAATACCAAAGTATACTATTGACAAGGAGGTATTGGATAAGATAAACAGAAGTGTTGAATTTTATAAGGAACTAATGAATAAAAAGAAGACAACTATAAAACTAAGACCCTATCAGGAGTCTATTAGCACACAGGCAGCTAAGATGATTGTTGTTGATGGGTTTGTTTACCTAGCGATGGAGGTTAGAACAGGAAAGACTTTCACTAGCCTGTCTGTGGCACAGAAACTAAACTGTAAACACGTTCTGTTTGTGACCAAGAAGAAAGCAATATCTAGTATTGAGAGTGACTATAATCTTTTTATGCCTAACTACAAGATGGAGGTTATAAACTACGAGTCAATACACAAGGTGGAGTCTCTTGAGAGGTTCGATTTAATTGTGCTTGACGAGGCTCATAGTATGGGGGCATTTCCTAAGCCAAGTAATAGAGCAAAGCAGGTGAAGGAGATAATTAAAAAGCATAACCCCTATGTGATACTCCTGTCGGGAACTCCAACTCCTGAGTCATACAGTCAGTTTTACCATCAAGTTTATGGCATCAAGAGAAATCCTTTCACATCATTCAAAAACTTTTACAGGTTCTGCGATACTTATGTGGATGTTACTGAGCGTAAGATTAATGGGCTGATGATTAAGGATTACTCCAAAGGTAGGGACTCAATAACCGAGGCTATGAAGCCACACACAATAAGCTACTCTCAGAAGGAGGCAGGGTTTAAGGTTGACACAAGGGAGCATACGTTGTATGTTCCGATGTCAAAGTTAACATACAGGTTGACTTCTCAGCTAAAAAAGAAATTAGTTATCGAAGGCAAGGATGAGGTTATACTAGCAGACACCCCGGTAAAGCTGATGATGAAGCTTCATCAAATGTATTCAGGAACTGTCAAGTTTGAGTCAGGAAATTCCACTATCTTAGACCTGTCGAAAGCAGAGTATATTTATGACAACTTCGGGTTGGCTAAGATAGGTATCTTCTATAAGTTTAAGGAGGAACTTAACGCCCTAAAGAAAGTATATGGAGATAGTTTATGCACCGAGCTTAGTGTCTTTGAGGACACTAATAAGTCTATAGCGTTGCAGATAGTATCAGGCAGAGAAGGTATCTCGTTACGCAAGGCAGAGGCGTTGGTGTATTACAACATAGACTTTAGTGCCACAAGCTATTGGCAGAGCCGAGACAGGATGACTACCAAAGACAGGCTTGAGTCAGATGTCTATTGGATATTTTCTGAGGGAGGTATTGAGAAAGATATATATCAGGCCGTAAGTAAAAAAAAGAACTATACGTTAAGCCACTTTAAAAAACTATTATGAACTTTAATAATGACTTTAGATACGACCTTGAAATAGGTAAAGAAGGGGAAAGAATTGTAGACTCTTTGTTTAAAGATAAATTAGTTGAGGTCAAGAGAGATAGTTGGGTTGGTAAGTCAGGAAATATAGCAATAGAATACGAGAGCAGAGGGAAGCCTTCAGGGATAGCAACAACGCAGGCAGACTATTGGATAATAATATTCTCAGGAGGATACCAAGACAAGGTTATGTATATTTTTGAAACTCAAATACTTAAGGAAGTATCTAGAGAATATTTTAAAAAAGGTAACGTAAAAGCAATGGGTGATAATAATACATCTATGTCTGTATTAATTCCTATAAAAGAAATTAGTAACTTTATAATCAAATAAAAACAATGAAAAAAGTAGGAAGCTTAGAAATTTCAAGATGACAGAACAAGCGATACAAAAGAAAAGAATCAAGCAACTTGAAGACGAGGGATACTACGTGCTCAAGCTAGTTAAGACTAACAAGAATGGGATACCTGACTTGGTAGCCTTTAAGCCCAACGCTGATGTTTTATTCAGCGAGGTAAAGACACCAACAGGAAAACTGTCAACACTACAGGAATACAGACTAAAAGAATTAGATAAATATGGATTTAAGACAGAGGTTTACAGAGGAATATAAGTTTGAAATTCAGGAGTGGTTCATAGAAAAGATAGTAGAGGTATCAACTGAGTCACGTATAGAGATACTAGACGCAATAGCCTCAGTAGTTGATGTCTTGCCAATACAAGAAGGGTGGGAACAAAAAATGTATGGAGTCACAAAAAGTAATATATTTTATTCAGTAGAGTATATAAAAGAAGAGGAAGGTCTTCCATTAATAATAGACCTAGAGTACGTTGAGGTAAACGATTACCTTGATGCAATATTAAGAAACAATTCAATCCAATCATATTATGAAAAAAAAATTCAATCCTGAAACAACAGAATCAAAACTAAACAATGAAGCAATAGCTTTACTTGAAATATGTGAGAACACATTTCATTGCGACCTGCAATCAAAAAGCAGGAAAATAAACTACGTTTATGCCCGCATGGCCTTCTCAAGTTTACTTAGAAAAAGGGGCTATGGGTTTTCAAAGATAGGAAGCTTTATAGATAGAGACCACGCTACTATTATTCACTACGAAAAAAACCTTGAAGTATACTTAAATACAGATATTGTTTTTAAAAATAGATACGGCATAGTAAAGGAAGGGTTTGAAGCAATATGTACAAAGAATAAATTAAAAGTTACGGCTAATTTTATAGAGAAAAAAGATAAGGAAAACTACTATCTATCTCTGCCTCATTATAATAAAGAATTAATTAATCACATAAATTTTTTAAATAAACAAAAAAAAGACTTACATTTGACAATAGAACAAATGCAATTCAAAATTGATGCCCTAAACCAATCTGAAAACAGAGTAAAAACTCTTATTGATATTGTCTCACAAAGGACTAGGATAGGTACAGAGCAAGACGTAGAAAAGAAACTGCATATATGGTACAACGGTGTATATGAAAAATAAAAAATAATGGCCAAACTTTCAGCTTACGATGCGGAGAGAGTAAACCATATAAATCATTTAATGAAAAGTATAAATGACTCTTCTGATGATATATATGAGAACCTTGTTGACAGAGACTTTTTAGAAACAAAAAAATCATTGGCTAAATTAATTTCGCAATTAAAAAGCATAGAGGAATCTATAGGAGATGATATTTAAAGAACAAAGACCACGGCTAAAAGGACAAAGATTATCCTCATATAATTATATGAATAAACAGGAGCGTAGAATTCTCGTAGTAGGAGATATTCACGCTCCTTTTGAGTTAAAAGAATACCTTCAATTCTGCAGGGATACATACGCTAACTACAACTGCAATCAGGTAATATTTATAGGAGACATAGTGGACAATCACGCATCATCGTTTCATGTTTCAGACCCCGATGGTATGGGTGGGGGAGATGAGCTTGACCTTGCTATTGAAAGAATAAGGGATTGGGCTATAGCTTTCCCTGTAGCAGACGTTATGATTGGAAATCACGACAGGATTATAATGAGGAAAGCATTTGATGGTCAGATACCTGCACGTTGGATTAAGGACTACAACGAGGTGCTAGGAACTAATTGGAGTTGGCTTGAAAGTGTAGTGTACGACAACGTACTATACGAGCACGGAGAAGGAGGTCAGGCGTTAACTAAGGCAAAAAACAATATGATGTCAAGTGTATGTGGCCACACGCACACAGAGGCGTACGTAAAATGGTTAGTAGGTAAGAACTTTAAAGTCTTTGGTATGCAAGTAGGTTGTGGTGTAGACAGTAAAACTTATGCGGCAGCTTACGCTAAAAATTTCAAGAAGCAAGCCATAGGCTGCGGTGTTGTACTTGGAGGACACACCGCAATAAACTGCTTAATGGATTTGTAGACTCTTACTTATTTCTTTTTCTTTTGGGAGCTAACCTATCAGGCAAAACTTCTTTAACGTACTCCCTCTCCCAACGTTTTGCAATCTTGGGTAGATTTTTATGCATATATCTTCTCTGTGCTTTACTTTTAAATGGCATATTATTATTATTTAATTCGTTCCAAATCCTGATGAACCAAATCCACCTTTCTTTTTAGTTTTTCTTTTTGAACCACCGCTACCAAATCCACTATTACCGAATCCGGACTTAGTACCTCTACCTGTGTATCCGTTTTCTTCATCTTTGATACGCTGTTTAGCTTCTCTTAATCTTCTCTTCTCCTCTTTTATTCTTTGCTCCTCATCCCAATCCATTGAGTTTGGCCCGAAGGTGTCCATCCATAGTCTGTAGTCATACCTTTTCATATCACTCCTGCTATCGTAACCCTGTAACTTATCTAACTCTTTTGCTTTTCTTTTAGCAGACTCATTACTAGCCTTACGCATCTCTCCATAAAGATTTCTAAGTACCATCTTCCTTACATCCTTATATAGAGGTATTAAACCTGTGTTACCCAACACCTCTAAAGGTAATCTAATCATAACCTCATCCTGCTGTCTCTTTCTAGCCGCCTCAGTTACTTTAGGAGATTCAGTTGCCTTGCCTATCATAAAGTCTACAGTCTTAATGAAAGGGCTATAACCTGCTGACATTGCTTTTATAAAGTCACCTATATCGCTACCTCTTCCGTCTTTGTTTTGAGGAACTACCTGATACTGAATACCATCCTTAAAAGAGTCATACTTTCCTTCTCTTAGAAAATCTAAAAACTCCTTATTAAATTCTTCAATACCATAGTTTATAACTGCCTTTGTAGCGTTACCAAAGTCTCTACCTAACATCATAGAACTAACTGTAGAAGCTATGGCCTGACCAAGCTGTTTTTCGGGTGCTTTTTGCTCTTCAGGTTCGTCACCTGCTAGTCCTGTTAAAGCCTCACTTAATACTGTCGCTAGCATTGTATATGTAATCATACGAGTTGCTGAACCTGCAAGCAATTGTGCTCCCTTAGCCTTTCCTAGGACACCTCCACCTACTGCATTAACAATACCTGTACGAGCAGTTACATATTCGTATATTAAGAACGTGGTCATAAAGGTGTTGAAGTTATTAAATGCTTTGGTCATCAAACCATCTTCAGGTTTTGATTGTCCTTTGAGTATCCCCATAAAAGGATTAGCAGTTGACCCTGTCATTACAGAAGTCTCATCAGCCTTTGTTGTGGCATCCTTTAATGCTGCTGCATTCTCTGACATATATGCTGAGTCTTCAGATGCTATCTTATCAAAGTCAGGTTTTTGTCCTGTTATTTTTTCAAATTCCGCACTAAAACTACCAAACCACATTGGTCTCATAACTATCTTATCGGGTGTAGATATCAAGGCATCAGACACAGTAGCTACACTACCTGCATACTTTGCTCCTGTTAGATTCCAAATTTGTGTCATCTTATTTTTAAATCTACCCTTAACTCTACCTCCCTTTTCACCCTGAGCTTGATTCATTAGGTTGGTGTCTACCATTCTACCTGATAAAGAATCACTAGGATATATACGTGTGGTTTGCTTAGACCCCAAGACCTTCATTGCTTTAGGTGCAGCGTCACTATTTAGGAAACCAAGGCCTATCTTCGCTCCTATGGTAAACGCCCTTGGGTTTGTTATTAAAGCAAACGCTGTGTTTGATGTAAGCTCGGCTATCCACCTAGTGCTACTAGCAAGTATTGCACGGTATCCATTCCTGTTCATAAACTTTAATGCAGCATCTCCCAATCCGTTTTGAGTGAAGGCATTTACATATAGGTTGCCTATTACCTCATCAAAAGAATCTCTAATAGCGTTGAACTTTTCTCTTTGATTTCCGGGCATCATATTAGAACCATCTTTAAGAGACTCCTTAGTCCTGTCTAAAGTTCTGTGAGTTGTTCTTATAGGTTCTGTCATATAAAAGTCTAAGAGAACACCCTTAGCACCCCTAGATGCAGATGCATAGTAATCAAAGTTTAGTGGAGCAACATTACCTGTTCTTTCAATTAAAGAATTAGCTTTTGTGCTAGGTCTTAAACTCTGTAATATTTTCTGTGCCTCTGAAGGTGCAGCTAGGTTATCTTTACCGGCTGCTGTTATTACGTTTAAGTGAGTGTAATTATTTCTTGGGTTCATTCTATCACCACGAATAACTGCACTTGTAAAGACTGCCTTCTCTTGAAGCTCAATGTTGATGTCTTGTATTTCTTTTATAGAAGCCTTCTCTACTTTAGAAAAAGAATCATACAACTTATTAATATCTATCTCACCATTAACCTCAAACTCATTGTATATTTCATTAAGCATATCAGCATCACGTTTTGTGAATGTTGTCTTGCCGTCCATTATAGCCTCTATAGTTTTCTTTATATAAGCACCTGCCTGATTCACTTCAGGATTCCCAAGGTTGCTTTCTGCTTCAAGCTGAATGGAATAAATCATCTGCTTAAACTTAGACTTCATTAATCCGTTTGGATTTCTACGGTATGTTTTAGCTACAGAGTTTTGTGCCTTGTCAATTCTACCAAATATCTTTTTAATATCAGCCTCATATCTTTCCTGAGCTATAGCTGATTGATTAAATACAGAGTTAAAAATATCTTTAGTTTTAAAATCTCCAAAAATTTGGTCAATATAAAACAAAGGATTCCTTCTTATCATCTCACTAATAGCACCTCTCTTTGTTACTAGACTTTTTAATCTACCATAAATAGCAGACGCAGGTAGTAGCTTACTGCCTTGTATTGCACTTGTTAATATATTAGAATTCAAGACGCTACTCATTTTCTCTACTTGTACCTGTGCAAGGTGAGGTAGGTATCCATTGTTAATGTTATCCATTAACTTTTGAATTTGCTGTAAGTCTTTCAATGACATAGACTCCAACACTTCAGGGGTTGACATCAGAGAAACAAACCTATCCGCTACAGCTCTATCCAACTTGTTATTAATGCTAGATATTTTTAATGTAGGTGAGCCTTTAATGTCTTTTATAATAGCATCCTTTTCTGCCTGTATCTCAGCCTTTGTTTTTGGTGTCTTAGGAGTTGGAGGTGCTATATCGGTTTTATACTTTGACATTATAGATAACTCATCCGGTGTAATTACACCTTCCTTCTCCATCTTTTTTATCGTAGCAGCATAGTCTACAGCTCCTGTCTTCTTGTCTAGTACTTTGTCAAAGGCATCGTATCTATTTCCTAACTCTTCAGTCTGTGAAAACTCTGCATTTAATGAGTCGATAATATCACCTGCAATTAGTGATACAGATTCTACATTACTAGGAGATATAACAGCTCCGCTTCCTGAAAAGTCAGCAACTAGGTCAGTATAAATCTTCCATACAGACTCAGGTATTAGTGATGGGTTAACATCAAAAATCTGAGATAGCATAGGTGCTACAGCATCTGCACTACCTATCTTAGTTCTAATGTTTTTCTTAGCTCGTTTAATATTTTTTCTTGCGGTAGATAACTGCTCTGCATATTCTGCGTTATTAATAACACGAGCCATAAAATCTACAAACCTATCTATAGAAGCCTCGTTAAACATATTGACACCACTAAACTTTTTAAGTATAGCTGCCGACTGCTTAACTGTTATCCTACCGGACTTAACCATTGAGCCTATCTCTTGTGCTAGGAACTTACTTGTACGCATCCAAGAAACAACAGCGGTTTTCACGCCTTTTGTTATCGCCCTTAAGTTATCTGCAATTGTTATCTTGTTTTCTGCCGTCACATCACCTGTTTCAGGAATGGCTTCTAAAATCTTTTTTGCTTTAGGCTTAGGTGCAGGCTTAGATTTTGCTTCTTCAAATTTAACTTTTGCTTTTTCTAAATTATCTCGAAGCTCTAGTTTTAATTTATTAGCCTCTTCTGTAGTTATTACTTCTTCTAAAGAAGCAAGGTTTATTTGTTTGTTTTTCTTTCTCCATTGGTCGGTCATCTGATTATAATCTTCAGATACTTCTATTGATGTATCTAAACTACCTGACCAAGATGCACGATATGTCTTGTTAGATTTTTTAGACTTAGGTGCAGGCTTAGACTTAGGTGCAGGTTTAGGCTTAGGTGCAGGCTTTGCTTTTAATTTAGCTAACTTTTTCTCTTGCTTTTTTAATTCTCTCTTAGCTTCCTTTACCTCCTCAATGTAATACTCTATGTTTCCTAGTCCGTCTTCTTTTAACTGTTCAATCTCTTCCTTTAACTCTTCAATTAAATCTCTTTTTTTGGCAGGAGACTTTTTGCTTTTCTTTACCTTAGCTATCTCATCCTTCTTTTTCTGTATAGCATCCTTGGTATCAGATTTTTCAGCCGCAATCTCCTCTTGCTTGTTTTCAATCTCGGATTCTAAATATTCAATCTCACTCTCTATTTCACTAACCTCTTTGCTACTATCTTCTTGCTTACGAGACTGAGGGCTTTCTACTTTTGAAGATACACCCTTAGATTGTACTGTATCTGTTTGGTTTCTTCCTCCATCTGTTGAGGACTTACTTCTTTGGAATGGTAATGCGACTTCTGCATTGACTCCTTGCTCTCTGAGTACTTCTTGGGCTGCTGTTTCATAATCTGTTTTTTCTGATGATTTATTTACTGCTTTATATAATCGGTACAAGTCTTTTTCGTTGTACCATACAATTGCTTGAATATCTGCTATATCTAATTTAGGATAACCTCTTTCTATTAATTTACCTTGAACTCTTTTAACAACATCCCTCATTGCATTTCTTTCTTTTCCTCCTCTTGGAAGGTCTTGTAAAGAACCTGCTAAATTTTTAAAGTGAGTGTTGGCTACAATATTTAATTCAATTTTACTTTTATATCCACCGTCCGCATAATTTTTAGCAATAGTATTTAACCATTTATCAAATGTTTTCCCACCTTTTAAAAGTTGTGCTTTATTAAAGCCATATAAAAGCTCACTACCTTTGTATGAATCTATAGCTGATAATGTGCTTTTTTTACTACCCTTTGTTTTATCTTTAGCAACAACATTACCTGTGTATCTATTGAACATTCTACTAAACCATAAATCAGCAGTAAGCGTATCAAAATCTCCATTAAGATTACCCCAAAAACTACCTATTTTTGAGCCTAGCATAGCCATTGCTCCTGTAATTTTAGTTGTTTTGTTCTCTCCGTTAACTTTATACCCTTCTGCCTCCCATTCTTTTACTGTTTTAGTTTCTTGTAATGTGTTCTTATAATTTTCCCACCCTTTCTTTTCAATAGCTTCAAAAGCTAATGCTATATTTTGTTTAATAATATTTCCTGATTTACCTGCATATTTTCTGTTAGGTAAATTATTATTATTTTTATAATAAGTATAAGCTTCGTTAGCCTGTCTAAAGTTTATTCCTACACTATTGTTTTGAGAAATTAAAGCCACCATCAATGTAAACTCTAGATGAGGTTTGCTATTTGAGTCAGAAAGTTCAGGATGAATCCTAGACATTAACTCCATAGCTGACTTAGTTTTTAAGTCATACCATCCTATTCCTGAATCATCTTGTAGTAGTTGGAGTTGAGCATCATCAGTCATTGCTTCTGCAATTTTATTTAACTGAGCATCTGTATACACTCCATCTTTAGGAAGAGGAATATAAGTACCATTATCTTTTGCTCTTTTATCAAAAGCTCTACCTAACTCTATAACCTTAGTTCTACCATTAGCCATTCTTTTAGGCTGAAGTATATCAGGATTTTCAAACATTTCTACTGAACTTGCTTTACTAGCAGTCTGTTTCCGTGATTTACTTATTTCTTTTTTAGACTTATTTTTACCTAATATCTTAACATCTTTAGCAGTTATCTCTTGTCCTGCCTCAACCTTTGCAGACACCACGTTTAGTAAGTCAATAACCTCAGCGTCAGTAAATGGTTTAACTCCTAACAACTTAGCTATCTTATCAAGCCATCTCTTTACTATGCTCTGAGTAGGTGCGTCTAGCTTCGGATACTCTGATGCTAGTAACCCAAACAACTCCGCTATACTCTCCTCGCTCTGTAGTGAGGATTCATAATTGCTAGAGAACTTTTCTAATTTTTCAATCAACTCAGGTGATGCGGTCTTCTTTACCGCTTTTATCATTCTATCCGTAATAGCCTTAGCCTGCTCGTTAGTTATCCCTGTCCTTAACAGCAATGCGTGGAACACCTCGTGTGCTACTGTTTTGTTATTAGCCTTCGTTCCGTTTATGTGTATGGTTTTAGTCGCAGGATTGTACTCCCCATTAGTAGACTGCTCCCTTGACTGTTCGTTTGTAGCATCTCGGTAAGACGCATCGTCAGTATGATACACCACTTCAATCTCATTGTCAATAGTTTTCAAAGCCTTTCTAGCGTTGTCTACCTGCTGCTCAACTTTAGATTTTTGCTTACGTGACTTAGACTTTGACTCTTGAACGGCATCTGTTTCTGTTTTAGTTTCTATACCTAACTTCTGTTTTTGGTCAGTTGTTAAGCCTGCTATCCTTTTTGGATTATTTATTTCAGTTCCACTTCTCTCTGTTTTTTCAATAACCTCACCCTCAACTAATCTATCTGTTAGTATCTGCTCTGCGGTTAATCCCTTTTCAACAACTTTATTATTGTCAGCAAGACTTATATCTCTTCCTTTGCCTAAACTATTTCCATCTGCATCAAAACTTTCTGTTTCTGCTTTTCTAAGTGAACCATCTAAATTTGTACGTACTGTTGTCACTACTCTACCACCTTCCTCATCGGTTACAGTAAACGTTTCTTCCTTTAAAACAACTTGGTCATCTCGAAACTTTTTTGTTTCTACTTTTGTTTTGTTGTTTGATTTAGGTGATACTAAAACAGGAAGGTTTACAGAAACTGTATATTCAGGCTTTGCTTTAGCAGAAGCTTTGTCTTTTGTCCCCGGTCTAGGTGGAGGAGTAGGAGGGCCTTTTCGTTCATTTATTGTTGCAGTTATCCCCGGATATGCAGCTTCAATCTTAGCGACCTCTGCTTCTGCTGCAGCTTTATCAGTAGTTTTAAAGTTTTCAAAAGGATTTATGTCAGTTCCTTTGGCACTTGCTACAGACTCTTTTGTAGCTGCACTATATGGCGTTGGTCTTGTTACAATATTTCCATCAGCGTCTACTTTTTCTGTTCGCTTTGATTTACTAGATGACTTTAATCCGTCTATAGATATCGATGTTGTTTCAACAACCTCTGCGTTGTCAGGAAGTTTAGCCTCAGCATCGGTAATCATATCTTTGAAAGCGTCTCCTGTTGACTCCATCTTAGCAGTAAACATATTTGTTGGCTTACCGTTTTCATAAACCCTAACATACCCTACAAAATTATCATCATTTTGTCCGCTAATTATAACGTCTACAACTCCTGTTTCGGGATTTACATACTCGGCAGTAACAACTCCTTTCTCATTAGGTTTTGTAATGTCGTATAGTTTAGCTCTTCCTTTTCCATCAGCACCTTTTTCGTAAGGTAGTTTCTCATCAGCGTGTTGTTCTCCAAATTGTTTTTTCTCTTTCTCCGCTCTACTGTCTAACCTTTCTTGTCTACTTATTTCATTTTTATTATCTTGGAATAATTGATTTGCTCTTGTCAAGGCTTGTGATTCTGTTATTTCAAAATCTACTTTACCATCTGCTTCAGCCTCTGCTGCTAATTCTTTAGTTGCCTTCTCTAGGTAATCTATTTGTTCTGACTGTTCAAGTCCTCTAAACTCTTCAGTACTTGTTATTACCTGTTCCTCTTGTGCCTCTATTAATTGAGCTTCATTTTCAGCCTCTAATATTTTTTTAATATTGTCAAACTCTTCTTGAGTGTAAGCAGAGTCGTCACCTTTAATCTCTTTTATTCTAGCAACAACCGCTTCATCTGTTACTTCAACAACACCTGCTTCTGCAGTTTGATTGGTGATAATTTCATTAATTAAACCTTTAATTTCTGACGTTCTTTTTTTACCTACTTCGGTTTTGTTTCCTTCAAGTGATTGTAGTTCTTTCTGTAACGTAACTATCTCAGTAACAGCTTCAGGAGTAATATTGGGTATTACTTTTCTTACCTGATTTTCTATAGATAGTGTTACTTTTCTATCTTGCAATGCAGCATCTCTCCCCTCGTAATCGTTGTCTATTTGTATCCTACTTTCGGTAAGCTGCTCTAGAGTCATTGTTTCTATCATACTGTCTATGGTAGCCGCATCAACTCTTTCTCCGTTTACTTTATATTTAGGTTTACTAAACCTAGCAGAAACCATATCCTTTACACCACCGGGTATTTCAGCTATACCTTCAAGTACAATCTCAGAGATGTCAAAATCCTGACCTTTAGTATCACCCACTATATTTGTTGCAGCAATACCTGCTGTCTCACCTATTGAACCACCTACTCCTTCTACAGCACTTGCCGCAGCTATTGCCTTTAATTTTGTAGCCCTTGACGATATGCCTGTAGCTCTCGCACCTTTTTTTAATACAGAAGATGCAATTCTACCACCTACTTTACCTGAAATCATATCAAGAGCACCTATAGTAATACCCCTTGCAACTGCTTTGTTTCTAATGCTTGTGTAAGTTTTTTCGTTGCTTAAGGCTGCCTTAATTTTTTCAGGAGTTAACTCTCCATCAATTTCTCCTTGAAGTAGTTCAGAGAAAGTAGCACCCATTTCTAATGCCGTACTAGCCGCAGCAAATGCATAAGGTAACGATGCTGCTGCTCCTGTAATAGCTCCGGCTGCTGCTCCTACTACTGTTCCAACTACAGGAACAACAACGGATGCTCCTGCACCTGCTGTTAAAGCACCTGCTGTTGCACTACCTGCAACAATTGTTCCTCCCGCAGCCAAAGCATCTGAGTTGGCTGCCATAGCAAAAAATGAGCTTAACATTATTTCGGGTAGTATTGTTAATCCTGATTTAGCAAGACCCATAACAACACCTAAAATACCTCCATATTCTTCGTAGGTTTTTTGGTACTCCTGCATTTCCTGAGAAGACCCATACTTTTGAGCGTTTTTATTGGCTTCAATATAGCTAGCAATATCTTCCTCCGTAGCCATTGACCCTGCGAACAAAAGGTCTGATGCGTTCTCTCCTGCAATACCTTGGTTTATACCACCTGCAACAGCACGAGTCATATCATCTATAAAGTCTCCAATACCTAGAGGTACTATAGCATCAAATCCTCTTAGTGCATCCCCAAATCCACCCTCAAAAAAATCTTGTTCAGTAGGTTCAGGTAAATCTTGATATGGTAAAGTCTCTGTTGGCTCTAAATCTCCACCCCCAAAGCTTGATACTTCTTGAGGAGAATCTTTTTTTTTTAATTGACCGTCAAGAATAAATTGTCGAAAATCAGCTTCTCCAAGTTCTTTCATTAAATCACCTTCGGTATAAACATTCCCATTGGGAGCTTCATAGAAACTACCTCCTTGGTTTAAGTCCGCTTCTTCTTCCTGAAGAAACTCTACTAACTGACCTTCGTTTACGAGTTGGTCAAAGTATTCAGAACCATATTCTTGTAATGCTTCTGTTTGACTTATTTTAGTTCCGTTTGGAGTGGTGTAATATATCTCTTGTATAGCCATTTTTTTATTTTATTCTTAACACTCTTTCTTTGTTTTCAATTTCAAATGCTCTTTAAATCCATCGATACAAGGGCCATAAATGATTTCCTTTGTTTTACCTGAGAATCCTTTTGCTTTAGCAAGAGCACCAACTCTACCTGTTGATGCAAGAGCTGCTTTAATCCAATTTTTAATTTTTTCTAACTCAGCGTCTTGGTTTACATTTGTATTTTGATTTGTGTTAAAAGTCTCTACTGAAGGAAACTCAGTACTACCTTTATATCCTGACATTGAAATAATTATCTCATTAGTAAGTAGGTTTCCTGATGGTTTTACAGTAATTCCGTATTCTCCATATAGGTTGTTTAGGTCAGCCGCAATTAAGTCCTCTTTCCTTCCTAAGAAACCTTCATCTTTTTCATCAGTATATCCATACCCACCCATATCACTTTCAAACATATCATCTATTTCTACATTATATTTTGAAATCATATTTCTGTCTGCACCAACACCTGTAAAGTCCGGATTATAATCACCCTCTGCTAGCCCTGCCTGCTCTAAAGTTAAGTCAGTAAGTTCAATACCTAACTGTGCCCAAGATTCATTGGTAGCTCCATCAATTTGTACTGTCCTACTAGCTCTACCGTCATCATAAATAAACTCTATACTACTTCCATTATCGGAAGGTATAAGTGCTATAAGTCCCTTTTCTTTAGTAAGAGAGTTAGACATTATATTTTGTATAATTCTTTTTCTTTCTTCAGCAGTAGCACTATACAGAGAGTTCCATTGAGTTTGTAGCCCTTGTGCTTTTTCAAGTTTCTTTTTATCATCCCTTACATCTTTAGGCTCAGTATAATTAGGAGCATAAGTAGGAGGAGTGTAATCTTTAACAGACACAGCTTTTTCTTCTTTGTTTATTTTATTTCTAATATCAACACGCATAAAAGAGCGTA
>Ga0233415_10000362_pt1 | contig 21839 bp, 42 predicted proteins | sample Na_anoxic_12_MG_FD_188631 | JGI IMG/M metagenome (GOLD analysis project Ga0233415, IMG submission 188631) | Seawater microbial communities from Saanich Inlet, British Columbia, Canada - Na_anoxic_12_MG | ecosystem: Environmental > Aquatic > Marine > Inlet | place: Canada: British Columbia... | reverse complement strand
AACGTCTAAATTCACACACCTCACCGAGAGCAATCATGCCAACTTCTAACGACACAAAACTACCTTCCAAATCCCACTTCAAAGCGGGTGAGGTTGATGTGCAATGTCTTGTTCGCCTTTTAGAATCTCAAAACGAAGCTCTCCGCGCTGTCTGGGCGACTTGGACGCAGGGAGCAAACTTAAACTACGCCGCCCTCAGAGTAAAACAATGTCTAACGGATATGGAAACATGGGAGATGGAATCATCTACTTCATTAAAGCAATCATCATCGGAGCAATCATCCTCGCAGCTATCACCTTTGGAATCGGGGTGTGGCTTTTCTGAGGCGAACAGCAAGCGATGTCACGGCGAAGCCGTTGATATCCGCGAAAGTTAAAAGAATTATTGACATGCACTCTACATCTGATAGATTGCACGTCCACCAAGGAAAGATTATGAAAAACAAAGCAAACAAAAGCGCCGAAGTAAACAAAAGCATAAAGCGCCGATACATTGTGACCGATTACTCAAGAACCCTCGGTGAGTTCGAGAAGCTCAAAGATGCCAGAGAATGCATGAAGAAACGAGGTGAAGGGTCTATGTGTTCTATTGAGTCAGTAATAATCGAAACGATAGTTATTGAGTCGAGACATTTCATTCAGCATCTAAGATAATAGCCACCGAAGCCACGCCGAAAGCAAATAAATAAACAACATGAAAAAAACAAAAGAGCAAACAAAACAATAAATAAAAATGAAAAATAAAAAAACAGATTGGGATTATGTTGCCACGCTTTGCTGTATCGGGTTATTTGGGATTTTAATATGTGGAATGGCTAAATGGATTGATGAACAGTCGCGCCGCATTGATAGACTAGAACTAGAAGTCATATCACTACAAGGATCAAAACCCGCACGACCAAAGGTCATCTGGCACGGCAACACATATTAGCATAATCATATTTTGAAATTAAAACAATCACATAAAAAATCGAGACTCTTTAATAAATCGCCGCCTTATATAGCCACCTTCATCTGGATACTAGGTCCACTCGTATTCTGGCTACTCATATTCTTTATCTTCTCAAAAATAATCTAATAAAATGACAAACAACACATATATCCCACACAAATGGCTCGTAATAGATTGCGACAACGACCTTTATAAAGTTTTCGCCGTTTGGAGCGGCGGTTATCTAGACGGAGATAGCTGGAGAGTAAACTCAGGTATAAAAAATGTCGAAGATATGGACGACCACTACATAATCCACGGAAATAGCACCTCCAAATACAAATGCTATAAGAAAAATTATGGAACAAATATGTATGGAACAAACCTACTGTCAAACATAGAATCCACCATCCTCTCCAACACACAAACCGAGTCTCTTCTTAAAACATTCTCTAAGAAATAACACAACACAACACAACACAACAAAATAACACGCCCCATTGTAGAAAAATAATGGATACATTAAGTCTGGTTTTTTAAATGAGGGCTATATAAAGCTGAATTAGCTTTTTTTGTTTGGATGGTTCTGATTTGGATTTTTAGTATAAACCACCCCCCGCCGATTTCTAACAGAATAACTCTAACAGGAACTTTCAAAAAACCCCTCCCCCTTTCCCGCCGTGGGTCTGGATCTGTTAGGTGGTATCTGTTAGGCGGTATCTGTTAGGCTTTTTTGGCTCACATTCTCCGTGGAACAATTCCGTGGAACATTAAAAAAAAAGCACTTTTGATGCAGAAAAAGCTTTTTAATTCCGCGTTTTCTGGTATAATATCCACATGAGCAACCAAGAGACAATCCAAGAAACACTCCTCAAGATGCAAGAAAACGTAAACGCTTTTGATCAAGTTATAGCTTCAATGAAAGTCACTTCTGACAAAAGCACAAAGCAAATACAAGACGCTGTAGCCGAGTTAAAAAAAGTTAATAAAACAGCAAATTAAATCTTGCTCTTATCGGAAAAATACACTACAATACTGCCATGACCAACACTACTACAAAAGACTACTGGACTGAAGGATACGAAGCACCATGCAAGGCAAACGGATTTCAATCCAATAAGCCGAGCGCGTTCGCAATAGAATTGCACTTTAGCTCCGAGTGTGTTTTGCGCACTTGGTTTTTAAATACCACAAGCGACCTTTTAACTCGCAAGTATGATACCGATAGACTGAAAAAACAACTTGAAGCGGTCAAAGCAGAATACGCTTACAGAAATTTAGAACTACCTAACAACTAACAACTAAAAAAATAACACTATGAAAAAAATGACAATGAAAGCATGGCAAGACGCAATCGATGCTGGTATCGTTCTCAGGGGAATGATGGTGATCGTAAACGGAATTCAAGTTTCCGTCGAAGAAGGAAGCCGCCTAACAGGTTTCTCTGGAACTGATACCGATGGAAAAGAAATCGAGTTTACGGAAGAGCAAGTGACAGCAATCATCGACTAAACCTAACAACACTAACACTATGACAAACACACTAACAGGAACAGAGTTCAAATTCAATTGCTCCGAGCGTGGAGCTTACACCGCACAAATCCATGATATGGAAATAGATGGAATTGATCATCGAGATTATCCCGATTTTGTGGACGCATTCATCATGGATGCGAGAGTTGACGGGCGGCAAGCTACCGACGAGGAGCTTGACCAAATGAATGATGATGGTGAATTCCGTTATGAAGCAGTCGAATCATCTCTCTACTAACAACTAAATACTAACAACTAAATACTAACAACTAAAATGAAAAACATAATCTCTAACATACTTCCCATCACCTTCTCCGTTTTAGTCTTGGCGCTCGTGGCTTATGTCTGCGCGTCCATGATCACCACGGAAGAAATACAAACGAACGAATACATCTTAATCAAAAGCGCGTCGAATACAAAACTAACACGCGCCGATGGTGCAGAGTTCACAGAGGAAGATTCTAACATAATCAATTCTCATCCAAGCACAAACTGGGGGCTTAACATCGACATAGCATTACTTAGACAAGGCGAGTATTCTTTCACTCTAACATCCCGCAAAAATATGTTAGGTGGCAATGCTCTTGGTTCAAGGTTTCATGATCTTAAAATAAAACGCATAGCGCAAAACTAACATCTAACAATCTAACAGCTTTCATAGTGCAGTAGTGTTAGCCTCGTCTCCTAGTAGTGTGGGAGGCGGGGCTTTTTTGGCTCAAAACTCTAACAGAAAAATCGTCATAAGTCGTTGATACTGAACGAGTTACAACGATGCCCCCGCCGCACCGTCATAAGTCGTTGATAATGAACGAGTTACAGAGTCTCCGTGGAACATTTTGTTCCACAAAAAAAGTGATAAAAGGGCGAAATAATCCTTGCGGTTTCTGAAAATTATACTATAATATAGCCAAGCAAGTGAGAAAAAGACAGCTTGCGAAACACTAAAAAAATACTACTATGAAAAACACTAACAGAAAAACCACCACAAACTACATGCACCGCATGCGCGAACAGCACACGTTCAAATGGCATGGCGTGGAACGCACAATCGATCTTGGAGAAGAGATCACTAACAAGACCAAAACACCATACAAGAATGACAAATATACCTATGTTTTAGGTCATGGAGTTCAGGTAATCATCCCTAACGAAAAAGTAGAAGTCGTGAAATTGACTAAGGTAGTCACCACCGAATTGACAGAGGAAGTTGTAGACTAATTGAAACACTAATATAATTAGGTATGAAAAACGAATTCACCACCCACAACTACGAATACAACTGCAACGATGGAACCGTGACCGATGTTTACGGTGATAAAATGTCAGGAGTTGACGACTTCATTGATGAAATGAATATGCTCATTCAAGAGATTCGCCGCCTTAAAAAAGAAAATGATAAGTCGTTAAAGCTTGAAGATGTTGAAAGACTTGAACGCGAAAGGAACGAAGCGCGAGAAGAAGCTGAGTGGGCGCGTGGTCTTATCGACGGGTGGAGTGAGGCGAGCGTAACTAAATTTCCTTGGGAGAACTAGCACTGTTCTTCGAAAGACGCGATGATGTGCTATTCGCATAAAAGGAACACTGATATAATAATTAGTATCTAACAGCTTCTAACAATCGTAACTCGTTGATACTGAACGAGTTACGACGAAGCCCCCGCCGCACCGTCATAACTCGTTGATAATGAAGGACTTATGACTATTCCGTGGAACATTTTGTTCCACAAAAAAAGTTAAAAAACATGCAGAAAAAGCTTTCATTTCTTGCGATTCTGTTGTATAATTCAGCCATGGAAAAGAACAGCACTACCGCCGCCACCACCGCCCGTTTGTCCACCTCTGACGATGCTGAGTTTGAAGCTCGGTTCGGTTCGGAGTCCGATATCCAAGATTGGCTTGGGTGGCGAGCCGATTGCCTCGAAGCCGATATGTCGGAGCCGTTCCTCGATGACGCGCACTGATTCTCTCTGGGCGGGGTTCAACCAACCTACTACCGCCCTAACCGCTCCCCTACGGGGGAGCACCCTTCTACAAACGTAACTCGTTGATGCTGAACGAGTTACGGCGAAGCCCCCGCCGCACCGTCGTAACTCGTTGATAATGAAGGACTTATGACTATTCCGTGGAACATTTTGTTCCACAAAAAAAGAAAAATAAATGCTAGCCAAAGCCCATCTGTTAGAGTATAATTACACCATGAAAATTATAATACTGTTCGCGCTTTTCATCACCCCAGCCTTAGCTTCTAACAATGCTCTGTTAGTAAAACCTAACGTGCCTTGGTATCACATGACGCAAGGCATTAAACATTTCGAGGGATTCAGAGCCAAGGCGTATGTGTGTTGCGGCGGAAAACTAACAATTGGATATGGTCACACAGGAAAAGCAGTTTCAAAAGGTTTCATCTCCGAGCGGGAGGCTTTCGAGTTGTTAGAAAATGAATTACACAAATACAAAAAAACAGTTCTTTCTATTGTTAAAGTGCCTCTAACAGATTACCAACTCGCCGCTCTAACAAGTTTCACATACAACTGCGGAAGGGGCGCACTCTATCAGCTTGTTTCTCAAGAGGGACGTTTAAACGATGGAAACTATAAGAGCGTTTCTGAAGTAATGCCTATGTATCGCATGGCGGGGGGAAAAATACGCAAAGGATTAGTGAAAAGACGCAAATTCGAGCTATCTCTGTGGAACAATTCTGTGGAACAATTCTAAGTCGTTGATAATGAATGAGTTAAAAAGTAAAAAAAAAGCGTTTTTAATGTCGAAATAGCTTGTAAAAATCCAGTTTTCTACTATAATATATGCATGATGAAGATAGAGATTAATCAGTGGTTTAGGTTCGACGGCGACAACGTTCAAGTTGTTGAGATTCTTGACAACGGCAATGTCGTTATCGAGAGTGAGCAAGTCGGAGAAGAAGAAGTTAACCCATCAAAATTACAACAGTTATGAAAGAACAAATCAAAATCGGCACAGAAGTGATCGTGAATGGAGCTTGTGTCATCGTTGACGAAGTTGTAGAAAATAACCCTCACCGCCCATTCTGGGGAACGACTGAGGACGGAGAAGAAATCGGCTTCTCTATCGAGCATGTAATGGCAATCGTGCCAGAATAACACAAACACATAAAACAAATGGACGTTTTAAAAGCACTAAACAATCTTTCAATCCGAAAAAAAGGGATTGACTCAACCGAAAAAACCAACTACAATACAAACATGCAAATCGCAAACACAAACACAGATATAACCGCCTCCGCTCTGGAGATCGCAAACCTTCTCAAAGATCGCACTGTGCGATACATTAACCACGGGAAGTCAACTGTTCGCAGAGACAAGGAGCGCACATTTAAAATTCATGCCGTTGAGGACGTATGGAACGCCAAGAAAAATGGCAGACGTTGCCTTAAAGTCTTAGCGACTGACATTGACGACAACGCGCAGGAGAAATACCGCACGTTGCACCTAACAGGAATTGAAGTCATAGCCTAACAGTTTTCTGGAGTAGTGTTAGCCTCGTCCCCTGTTAGATCGGGGGGCGGGGTTTTTTTGCTCAAGACTCTAACAGAAAAATCGTCATAACTCGTTGATACTGAACGAGTTACGGCGAAGCGCCCCCCGCACCGTCGTAACTCGTTGATAATGAAGGACTTACGCATATCTACAAACACATAACTCATTGACACTGAACCACTTAAACTAACAGAAACTCCAAATGGTTATTTACCCAAATATCTGGCATTGTTAGAGAGTATTTGCCCAAATATCTGGCATTGTTAGGGAATATTTGACACTCTAACAGGTGTTGTTAGGTCGATTTGCGCGTGGAACATTTCTGTGGAACATGTGAAAATAAATCGTTTTTTATGCGAAAATAGCTTGCTTATGAAAATGTTTTAGGTTATAATGTCCCCGCAGTCACGAAAGACGCTTAACCAACTAAACGAAAAAAACATGTTAATACTATCAAAAAACCGCATCGAATCCGACCAGCTTGCTAACCTCAACACACCTGCTGGAACGGACACCCACACGCCAATTCCTCACGCTACGCTCGTAGATTATACACGCAAGGCTCTTAATCGCGCTGGCTTAGAAATCACACATGAAGAGCATGGTCTAGCCCGTGGTGATCTTCGCTACTTCGGGGGTTTCTCCATCACTGGCAAGGACATCCAAGCAGATGACCGCAATCTAGTTGTGGGAATTCGTAACAGCCATGACAAGGCTTTTGCTTCCGCAATATGCATCGGCAATCAAATGCTTGTGTGTGATAACCTTTGTTTCTCTTCTGACATCAAGCTTGCTCGTCGTCACACTCCGCGAATCCTAACAGACTTGCCTCGCGTGTTATCTTCTGCTGTTTCTCGCGTCACCTCTCACTGGTCTGACATGGCAAACCGCATCGCCTCTTATCAGCAAACTGAGATCACGCGCAATCAAGCGGCTGACTTGATGATTGATCTGGTAGACTCCAAGGGGTTCTCTGCTCGCGACGTTTACAAGACTGTCAAAGAGTTTGAAGCTCCACGCCATGAGGAGTTCAAGGGTAACAACCTCTGGAATCTCTACAACGCTTGCACCGAGATGCTCAAGGGTTCAGACGTTTCCAAGTTGCCACAGAGAACAATGACAATCCAATCCAACTTTGACCGCTTGGCGAATCACTCGCCTAGCCTAACAGTTGACAATGAGACTGGTCTAGTTCTCCCAGCTTGACAGCTAACAGATCCCCGTCACTAGACGGAAGTAATAAACCTAACAGTTTTCCCCCGCCAACCAGCGGGGGTTTTTCTTACCCCCAATCTAACAGTTTCTAACAGCGTAAATAACCCACGTAAGTCATTGTAATAGAACGAGTTATGACGAAGCCCCCGCCGCTCGGTTGTAACTCGTTGACGCTTAGGGACTTATGACGATCCTGTGGAATATTTTGTTCCACAAAAAAAGTGCATAAACATGCAGAAAGTTCTTGCTTTTTTCTACGTGTCCGCTATAATGTCCTTACCGAGAGGTACAAAACCAAAAAAACTAACAACCAACAACTAACACAAAATGGGACTAGATCAAACAGCATATACAAGAAATCAAGACGGAGATACAATCGAAATCAAAAGTTGGCGCAAACACAACGCGCTGGATGGATGGATGCAAAACCTGTGGCTCTCAAAAGGCAACAGCGTAGATTGGAATTGCTCCGAGCTTGAACTGAATCTGAGCGACATCGAACAGCTTGAAGCGGCGGTCGTTAATGACGAACTACCAGAAACACACGGATTTTTCTATGGGAATGATTCGAGATATGATGAATACAAAAAAGAACAAACTCTTTCTTTCATCTCTGATGCGTATGATACCTTGAGAGAGGGCAAGCAGGTTTTCTATTCGTGCTGGTTCTAATCTAACAAGGTCAATGCCTAATAACAAAGCCCCTTCGGGGGCGCAACAACAAAAAACAATAAAAAGCGACCTACCGAAAGGGAAAATAACAGCAAGACTTAGGACAAGCAGGGGTGTATATCAGTGCTACGCTGGTAGGCATTACCTCAGCGGATGTGCAGGATCTACAGTAGAGGAAGCCATCGAATTACTAAAGCTGTTTTATAATATCCCAGCTAATACCAAGCTGACCATTCACGGACACTCTTCCCAGTCTGTTACTTACATTAACTAAATAACCAAGCCCCTTCGTGGGCGCAACAATTTATTGACACAAATAGTAAAATTTACAGTTGAAGGAGAGTTTCTAACAGATGAAGAATATCCAGAGGGAGTTCTAAATGATTTGATTTTTAAAGATCCCCAAATGCTCGCGGGGTTCATAGAATCTGTTAGTTTAGAAATCGAAGAGGATAAAAAAAACGTTTTGCACGTAGACTTTTCTAATCCGTAACTCGTTGATACTTAACGACTTATGACGAATCGCCCCCCGCGCCGTCGTAACTCGTTGATACTCAATGACTTACGTAATGAAAAAAACACAAAAAAGTTCTTGCTTTTCTGCGTGAGTGTGCTATAATATACCCATGTTCACAACAGAAGTAAAGATGTATGGTAAGTGGGTCGAGGTTGATAGCTCTAACAGAGTTATCGATGTCATCCGCACCGCGCAGATGTTTGTTGAGGCTCGCGGAATCGAATTCGTACGCGTGAAGCAGGACGGAAAAATAATCGTATAAACATGTAAAAAGTTCTTGCTTCACTCCTCCGTTGCGCTATAATACAGCCATGACAAAGCAAAAGCAGGGGGTTCTATATCTCAAAAGGGTTATGGAGTCATCGGACTATCAAGATATGTTAGAAGCCGTTGGTATAGCCAATGGTGACCTAATCAGCAACGGGTTTTCTATATCTACCTCAAAGCAACAGCTTAAAAAGGTGATCAGCCTAATTGGGCGATTTTCAGACTCTGAAGACTCTTATGTTAGAGGCACGGCAAAGAACATTATCAAACATGCCAAGAAGCAAAGCAATAAGGGTTTCTGGAAGGTGGATGGTAAGCAAGTTTTTATAACAGATTAATTAAAACATGAAAACGAGAATATACTTTAACCTCCATCGGCGGTGCCTCTCATTGCAAGAAAAAGTCAATGGCGTATGGAAGGTTGTGCGCTACGCCGAAGAGGTTGTTCTAACAAATGCGGAATTCAAAGTTTCTGAAGCTGGTAGACAGCGAGTCCTTAAAGAAAAGAAAAAAAACGTTCATGCTGTTGTCGTGGGCGAATGCAACGGGCGGCGTGATTACTCAACCGCTAAAAATCAAATCTTCTATAATCCATACAAAGCTCCAACGTTTGTAGACGAAGAATCTAATCCAGTGCATCACGCCGATTTAGTCGTCATCAAAGGGAATAAAAAAGGTTATAAAATCTTCGCCAAAAATCTTGACAGTTAACACCTAAACACTTAAAATATCACCATGAACGCTCGCCAAATCGCCCCCGCAATACACATGAATGGAAATAGTCGCGAATCCTTAATTAAAGAATGGGAAGACTTCCACACAAGCCTTAAAAATGCATTAGACAAATTTCCTTATGAATCTTTTCATGATCGGAATCAATATGTAAAATCTGAGGATGATCAAAAAGACACTGCAATGCAAGCGTTCGAAATGAATGTGAGGATTGCTTCTGTTCTGGGTATCTCGGAGGAGATCATAAACATTTTAAACAACGATTAACAATGCCTAAACATATAGTAGATCAATTGATACCGTGCGAAGATGGGGGGAGTCCTATCTTAATGCGCGTTTACTACAACCCCGAAACCTTGGAAGTTAATCTAGGAAAAGAATATGTTAGAGAAGGCAATAAGTTAGTTGACGCTTCTCTATCGTATGACGTTATGTGCAAAGAAGATCCACAACTCAAAGCAGACATGGAGGTGATGAGGCAAGACATGGTTGCGAAAGCAGAGGGGTACTGTTGCCACAAACTGTGCGAAAGGGTAAAGCACTAAAATATCGTAATAATAGTCGTAACTCGTTGAAACAGAGCGAGTTACGGCGAAGCGCCCCCCGCACCGTCGTAACTCGTTGATAATGAAGGACTTACGACTATTCCGTGGAACATTTTGTTCCACAAAAAAAGTTAAAAAACATGCAGAAAGTTCTTGCGGTTTCGCTCTTTTTTGGTACAATATGCCCATGACTAAACAAAAGAAAAAGATATATCATATAGCCATGAAACTTATGAATATAATTTATAGAATAGCGTTGTTGCCTTTGCTTCTTGTTAGTGCTTTTGTAGCCGCCCCAATCATGCTAAAAAATTGGCTTAAAGTAGGAGGACCACACGGGTCAAAAGAGTTTGGATGGAGCAACCCATTCACACGCCCTTTTTACTGGTTACATTGCCAAATCTTCTGCAACGGGGAAATTGATATCCAACGAAATTAATTCTTGGTATAAAAAAAAGATTAAAAAATAATTTAAAAAAGCTTGTGTGCATTCGCAATTCTGTTACAATACCGCCATGCAGAAAATACTAAACTCAGGAAATAGCAAGACAGCAAAGGGAGAAAAAAAGGGATGGAAAACATTTGGCATTCACCTTGCGCCGTCAAAAGTAAGCGGCTTCAACGTGTGCAAGTGGGCAAGTAAAGGGTGCGCAATGGCATGTTTGAACACTGCTGGACGGGGAGCAATGAAAAACGTCCAAGAGGCTCGAATAAAGAAAACAATTCGAGTGTTTAAAGATCGCAAGAACTTTATGGCTCAATTATCCGATGAAATAACAAAAGCTGTTAAGTCTGCGACAAGAAAAAAAATGAAGGCTTGCTTCCGTCTCAATCTAACAAGTGACTTGCCGTGGGAAAATATGAAACATTTTGACGGTTTAAATGTGTTTGATAAGTTTAAAGATCAAATCTTTTACGACTATACCAAATCAGTTGATAGAATGACTCAATTTCTTAATGGAGAATTGCCTAACAACTATTCTCTAACACTCTCACGGAGCGAAGAAAGTTCAGACCTTGAAATGGTTTCAGTTCTTAAAAGCGGCGGAAATATCGCGGCAGTGTTTCGCGGCTCACTTCCTAAGACATGGAACGGTTTCGAGGTAATAGACGGCGACGACAGCGACTTGCGCTTCCTTGACAAAAAAGGCGTAGTGGTTGGACTGATAGAAAAAGGACTAGCCAAGAAGGATGCGAGCGGCTTTGTAATCGAGCCTTGCGCCTAATCTAACAAGTCTAATGGATATATATTCAATCATGGCTTGCATCTTTTTATCTGTTCTAATTGTTCTTAGCGAACATGTTAGACAATAGCATTTTTTAAAAAATCTTTTCTGTGGCGCTTCCCCGTCTCCTGTTAGAATGCAGGGGGCGGGGTTTTCTGGTTTAACACTCTAACAAAAAAATAGTCATAACTCGTTGACACTCAATGAGTTACGGCGAAGCGCCCCCCTCTTGGGCGTAACTCGTTGATACTAAGTGACTTACAACATCAGCACAACAACACATTTCTTTTCTTTATATTCGGTGCAATGGTTATTTGTCCTTTTTTGGTTTGAAGTTGGAACGAAATATCTATCTGTATATGTGTATTTCGCATGAGGTTGCCATCTGAGCCGCTTGAATGTATTTGGGGTAGACTATTTGATCTTTTAACATGCAACCTGTCACAACGCATATTAAAGCAAATCTACAAACACAAAAAACCCACCCTTCGGTTAAGAGGGTAGGTTGTATTTGATGGTTTGTGTGTTCCCCTCTCCCGAAAAACCAATAACGAGAGAGGGGGGTTATATAACCAACTAACAAATTATTGATCAAGGTCTACCCAATGTCCGTCACTGTCCTCAAACCACACCCAACCAAGCTCAGTTAGGGCATCAAGCACACGTGGTCGGCTAGGATATTCTGGGCTGAATGAGTTTTGAATCTTTGCAACATTAAGCGCACAAAGCCCCTGTTGTTGTTTTTTCATAACGTATCTGTTTACACGATTAACAAAGTCATCATTCTCTTGTTTATCTTCCGCGATAATCTCATTGCCATCTTCATCGCATACAGCACTCTTGATCTCGGTATCGAAAGAGTCGATGATCTTATACTTTGAAACACGGCACTTCTGGGATGAGCAATCTTTTGGGACACTCACTACATCGGCGGGATTGATTTTGACGATTAGCACACGACCATTGGAGAATGACTTGGCATAGTTAAGTGATCCAACGTGCAGACCAAAGGAGCAACTATGATCTCTATCGTCATCCACATCGCGCCTCAGAACTTCGATAGTATCGCCCACATTGTTTTCGATTCTACCAGTATCATCTACGACACCTTGAAGGACTTTAGTGTTTAAATTGCCATGACATGAGTAGCCATTACGATTAACACCCTTGTAAGCAATGAAGAAACCATCCTCTGTGATAGGAAGCTCTTTGTAGCTCAAAAAGTCATAGAGTTCTCTAACAGAATTGGCAGATGGATTCTCTTGTAGTTTTTTCCAAAAATTAACAAAGAGTTTTACTGGTAGTCCTTGTTGCGCGATTGAACGAACCTTATCAGCTAATGCCGTGGGTAGACGCTCATTCTCATACGTTACATTGTCTGGATTGATGGTAAACCCATCCTCTGAGAACTCGCCAGTTTTCTTATTAAGAATTTCTACGATGGCTTTATCTTGCTCGGATTCGGGCAAATCAAACGCCGCGATCACTCGATGATATTCGGGTGCTGTCTTGTCCACCTTTACAGGCTTGTTGTCGTGAAAGATCACGATACCTTTGTCGTTAATAATATAATTCATGTTGTTGTTGGTTTGTTGTTCGTTGAGATTTTAATCTAAAAATAGATGTTTGTCAAACTAAGTTTAGGATTTTCTTCATGTCTGATTTTGATAGGTTTGTTTGCTGTGCGTTGCAGTATTTCATATCGGCATTGAATTGCGTCAATATCTTGCCTCTTAGAGAACCTTCTGATCGAATACTTTTAAGCAAATCGACAATTCTCTGGGATTTATCGGGGTGCTTCTTTACAATATCCTTTGTTCTGTCGGAAACCCAACTCATCTTCTGAATGTTGCTTGAATAAATTGCTTGTTGATTTCTTTCTTGCTTTTCGTCTTGAATGGTAGTTTTGCGGATAGAGATAGGACTGTTGACGGCGATTCCAATATCCTTCAAGTCTTTTAAGAGACCTTTCGCCCCGACATAAAAAGGAGATCCGTTCCAAGGATGACATGTTTTCTCTCTATTGATAATGAAATCTGTTAATACGTCAATATCTTTTCCTGTTTTAGCTAGTTGGGCATTTTGCCTCTTGGCTTCTGCTTCGTCCTTAGCCTCGGATAAATCATGGTGTTTACGCAGGTAATTGTGAAACTCTAATGCACTCATTGTTTTCCAGTTTTGACCGTTGCGATAAATAACGGCGCGAGTTCTATCTTGCTTCTTGGATATTTTGAGTTTGCGAGCATCTATCAAGTGAAATGAATCTTTAGTGTCTAAAGCCAATATGTCTTCGCGTCCTGTAAGAATCAAATACTTTTTGTCGTTTGAAAGACACCATGCATTTACTTTAGAAATCCACTTATCAGTTGCGCGGTTGTTTGGCACGAAAACTACAACAGGCTTACCATTCTCTTTATCAACGTTTTTAACTGATGTTTTAAGTTCTGGTGTGGTAGTATCACGTATAGATCTAGCTACTTTATCCATTAAGCCATAGATAACGTCATTACGGTAATTGAAATAATTTCCGTCCTCACTAGACCCAAAAGACGGACTAGTTATGTATTCATCAACAAGATCAATAAGTGTTTTCTTTTTAAATTTTTGTGAATCATCGTTTATTATTTTCTCCAATACTTTATCAATCTTTTCCTTCACACGCCGATTACGAACTGTATCTTCCATATTCTCACGGCTAATAGGTATGTCAATTTGACCCATAGGGGCGGTGATAGTGATAAAGTGATTCGGCTTACATGAAACACCCAAACCACTAGAGACGAACGCCGAACCATAAACTACATCGCCCATCTTAATACAAATCTTTTTATCGTTAACAACATCCCGTTTGTAATGATCAGAACCTGTGGTGAAAGCATCTACGATTGCGACTGTGAAACCATCAATAACGACAGAATGTTTTTGTTCGGGCGTGTCATAAACATTATCAAAGATTTTTGCGGTAATAGGTGAATGAGCAAACTGAATAAAGCGAATTATCTCATACTTGAACTTTGATACATCAGACTGAGCGTTGTGATAAACCCTTTCTTTGTCTTTTTCTGCTTCTTTGACTGTTAGGTTGATCTCAACACCTGTCTCATCGGTTGGTGACTCACCCATCTTGTAGATATGACCGACAGGAACTCCCGACTCACCAGCACCAAGCATACAAGAGTAGCTGGTCTTGACACCATCAAAGTAAGAGATGATATTAAAAGCATCGGTATATGCGTGACCAGCTTTTGATCCGACTCCGAACCCGCCGATACTTTCATTCGTTTCTGACTTGGTAGACTTGAAATAGCATCCAAAGATTTTGCGAACTGCATCCTCCGATAAGCCATTGGCGAAATCACGAACAGAGAATATAGCACCATTCAGACCCTGCGCTGTTAGGTTTACCTCGACAGGACGATCAACGTTATACTTGACATGCTCATCAACAGCATTACAAATATACTCTCTAACTACTGCTTGAATTTTGTTAGAGTAAATCTTATCTCTCAAAAAGAAACAAGCCATTTCTTTGCCCTTGTTATCCATTGACATGATAGAAGAATCCATTCCTTTGCTTGCGATAATCGGTGTGCTTTTAACTTTAGTTTTCATTAGTTGGTTTTATTAGTTTGTTGTTTGTCGTTGTGACGGCATCATTATACATACTAAATTAGGTTGGTCAAACTCTTTTTTAATCTTTTTTAATCTTTTTTTTATTTTCAATCAGTTGCGTCACAAAGATCGCTAAAAGTTTGTATTTGCTCGTCGGTGAGTTTATTTTTGCTCGTATCGTTGTGGAATTGAGCTTTGTTGGTGGTATCGATGCAAGCGGCAGTTGCAATCTCTCCGCTATAATGAGAGATTAAACGATTTAAAACTTCTTTTCGATCTTGTTCTGTCGCTATGTCTAGTATTATTCTCATGTCTTTATTGTATATTGTGGGTTGATGTTTGTTATTTGTTATATTAGCATTCGAAGTCTACCTCGTCTTGATATGACCCTATATTATGCCTTAGACTATTTGCCTTTGTCACTTGGAACATAAAATTATTATGTATACATTGCTCGTTGATTACGCGCCGAGCCTCACGAAAACTTTCTTTCCATACGCCCAACTCGTCCGTCTCATTGTGCATCCTCAACACAAAGTAAGTCTTATAAGCCAAGAAACGGCGGAATTGTTTAATGCTGTTAAAAAGAATAGTACCATGGAAAATGCTCTCATGGCAAGCGCTATTAAATAAATTATGCGCCAAGTTAATGTCTTCTTCTGCACCCTGTTCCTTAGTGAGTCCGACAGCGATCCCAGATCCGTAATGAGAAATAATATAGTTCATTGAATTAATTGTGTTTAAATATTATTAATCAACAAACTCAATAACACTACCACCAACGCAGTAACTGCCATCCATTAACTCCCTATCTACTATACTGCCATCCTCTATGGAATTAGCTATTGTTTTCAATGAATTCGAAATGATCGATTCGTCTTTTGTCGGCATGTCTATATCAATTAGTATTTGCATGAGAACGAGAATACCAAAAAACTCAAACAAGTCAACATTTTTATTGAAAAAAAATAATATTAATTTCAAACGCCCCATTTAATAGTCTTTGCGGACACATTCATCATAAATAAACTTAACGAATGCCATGAGAATAATAAAGGTTGTTAGCAATGGGTCGTGCATATTAACCAGTATCTAGATTATGAATAATTAATCAACTCAATAATCCTAATATATATGCCGCGCCGACCAAGGACGTACCAAAGAGAAACAAAACGACTATTGTGGACTTGACATCTAATCCCTCTATGGAAGAGTATATACAAGAAATTAAAAACGCCCATACCATAAACAAAATTACCTGTGCTATTATCATATACTTATTTGTTGTTTATTTGATTAACCTTCAGTTGAAATTTCACCCAACAAGTCATCCTGAAAATCCATGTAGCTCAACACCGACATCATACTTACATCCCATGCAACCACCAATTCTTTATGAGTGAATTGCTCGGCGGATGATAAAGTTTCGTTTATTTGGTTGATTCTGCCCAGAATTTCATTGCGCCGCATCAAGTCGTCTATAGAAAAAGCAAACTTTTGTATCATTAAGTTGTTGATCTTTATTTGATCGATTATTTGTTTATTGATGAGTTGTTCTTCAATCATGTTATTTGTTGTTTTATTTGTCAATATTTGGCTTATTGTTGGATGGTGTGAATGTGATTGCTCTGCGAAGAATAGTAACGCGCCGCCGCCAACAGTATAAAAAATAAAGTGCGATTGGACCGCTAACAGAAAATAAAATAAGTTTGTATAAACTAAACATGGATAATCGGGCGCAAAAACAAAATATAATATAGGTTATTACGCCGAAAACTAACCAACCTAGGACACTTAATAAAGTTATTATTTGAAAGTTTTGCATTTATTATTTGGTTAAAAAGTCTACATTGTTCGCCAAACTCAACAAGCGATCATAAACACTAGTAGGAAACTCTTCTTCAGTAAACTCCAGCCTACTCTTCCTAATATCGCGCACTAGAAAGAACCGACTCCTATCAGAATCCGCCATCTCAAAATCATCCCACCAACCACAGCCCATAAGAAACTCTTTATCTTCCTTGTTTATTTCCATGCTCTTATTATTATCCATTATTACCACAAAGTCAACTAAAAACGCCGTTATTTGGCTAAATTTTGTTTAATGTGCGCCGAATACTACAACCTATATCTTTTTATTTGGATTCGTATTGATTTGTTTTTGTCTAAACCCCTATGCAAAGTGTAATTTACCGACGTAAACGTATGAACAAATCACTATTATTAAAACAATTGACAAGATATTTCGAACAAAACGACCTATCTAACCCCCGAAAGACCTCCACATGCCCTGTGGCAAAGTTACTTAAAGCTGAATTAAAAAAAGCAAATAGATGGAAAAACTTAAATAGAGGTAAAGATGGCTTTAGTTGATTTAAGGGCGATTTCCCTTGTTTTATAAGGGTTATTAGGGTTGACTTGTATTCAATTATAGAGTATAATGTGTTTTTATTTGTATTTTTATCGCGCCGCGCAGACCCTAACAAATAAACAAAAACCAAATAAAACTAAATAAACCAATAAATATTGATGATAAACACCTATACTATTCTTCTCTATCTACTCTATTATATCTCTACTGTATTCTTCTTTATTTCTCTTGTGTTTAAAGGGGGTATAGGTTATTTAAAGTTATTTAAAAACAATTAAAATAGTCTTTATTTATTTCTATAATCTTACTACCTATACCCTCTCTATTTGATCATATTGTCTTTCCTATATTTCTCTAACATTAAATACTTAAAAAAGTCAAGTAAACATGCAAGTAATAAGGAAAAGTATATTTTATATATTACTTACGAATTACCTTTAAATTAATTACTTCTTCTTCTAAGCCGCATTGATGACGGGCGATTATCTTTCCGCCGCTTTGACGGTTGTTAATCCTTGCCATATCAAAGGATGAGGTATCATTCGGGCGGTCAAGATCAGTAGAGTAACTACCTACCCAGCGATCTTTTTTGTCATAAACGTCATAGCGTATTATTTTTGTTTTCATAAATTATAATGATTTGTTTTAAATTGTTTTAAATTGTTTTAAATTAGAATGAATTAATCTTATTGATAAACCAAGGTCTTGCTGTATTAGCTACCTCTGAACCAATATCTTTTTTGCATAAATTGTTGTGAGCCAAGGCATCACCCTCTTCGGAAATAATATCCTTAAAAATCCAACCCATTAATTCTCCTATTTGTTTTGTTGTCATATTGCCCTCACCGTATTCTTGTTCGATTACTCCCCAACACTGCTCTAGGCGATCTTCTGTGACAACTTGTTTAACAAAATCTTTAATGTTGGCGGCTTTAATTGGATCAACGGAAGGTCTTTTAGAACCGCCGCGAGCAGAATGTTTTTCTCCCTTCGATTTAAACGAAGAATTGAATGGATGTCTATTTGAAAAAACAACGCCTTCACCAAGAAACACATCCCTATCAACGCATTTTTCTGGACACTCAGCTTCAAGCATGGCTTTAGCAACTGGACAACACTTTTCTACTTCATCTATAATATTGTTTATTTCTTTGATTGCTAGTTCTGGATGATTAAGATCAACTGTTACCTCGTATTGTTTATAGTCTCTAATGTTATAACACTTGTTAGAATGATCTCTAAATTCATCCAAATCACAGGAATCTAGGTAACATCCTTTTTCTGGACTAAAAGCCTCAAAAACAACAAATCTTTTAGACAGTTCTGAAATGGCGACATTCTTCTGTATGCCTTCTCCTACCCATTCACCAAATACAACAACTTCAGCGATACCTGCTTTTTCACATACTTTCATACATGAATGTTTATAAAAGTCTTGAAACGCCCGAATGTATTCCGTAAAACCGAAATGTCCAAAATCTTCGGTTAAATAAGATGTTCTTTTTTGAGGAGTTATTTCGTTTGTAACATAGTTGTAATGAACTCCAGCATTTGTCCCATGTAATTTAACAGTTCCTTTGAAAACAACGGTGGGCAAACATCTTGTTTCATCGTAAATAGATTCGCCGTTTTCATCTTTACCAACGTATTGACTCTGCGATTTAATTGATACAATTGAATCTTTGAATTGACCTATTTTTTTAAATTTTTTAAATTTCATATTCTTTTATTTATTATTTGGGGCAAGAATATAAGTCTGATTCATATACGCAGACCTTAGATGCCTTTAGGGATTCTTTCTTCGGCTCTTTAAAAGTAACAAGTTTTGATTGTTTTATATACAGCCCATTATTCCAATCTTCTGTCATAACAACTAAACATAAATAATCATCAGAATGTTTTTCGGTTGTTATCTTATCTTGCTTTTGGAATACCCATGAGACGGGGAATCTTGGATTTACAAAATGACTTTTAACATGGAGATTAACACCATCACTCACCAAATCAGCATCAAAACTTTTATGGTGTTTATTGTATATTTCAAGATCGGGCATTGATACACTCTTTCCTCTACTAACCAAGTAATTATAAACCATGTATTCCGCCACTTTACCCCTGTATATGTCTAACTTGATTTTTTCAAGGTCGATCTGGTTTCGTCTTGCATATTCATCGGCAGAAGATCCAGCAGAATAATCGGCAAAAAGCTGACATCTTTTTAATGTATAAGAATCGGGCTTTTCTAATTTAATCTGTTTCATAAAGGTAGGGGAAAGTAGCGAAATACTACAAAAAGGTCAATCACTAAGTTTCATTGTAACCGTAGGCGAGGTAGTAGCACTAGGTTGAGCTTGAATGACGCGCTTTGTGTCAACGACTTCAATATTCATACTCTCAAGCCAAACCCTACTAACGGGGATGCATTGATGTTCGCCAATAAAATCCTTGAGTTGACTCATGGTTAAATTGGTAAAACTTTTACCACCTTTGGGACGACCCCGACCGCGTTTTTGTTGTTTCTCTATCATGTTTTTTATTTGTTCCATGTTAATTAAATATATACGAACACTATCCAAGACGCGACAAGCAAGACTTCTGTTGAGGATTAACAGCGACAAGGCTTTCATCTTCCTCTATAATATCAGCTTTACGAAACAGGTCATCAAAAATGTGTGGTCTTGAACCTAAATCACAAGTAACAGTTTCGTAACGCTCGCCTCCTATTTCAATTGCGATAACCATTGTATCGTCTTCGTTGTTGTCGTTCATGGTTATTATTTTAGTAGCTTTTGATGTTTTAGTCAATAGTAAAATTGATTTTATATTAAAATTAATTCATTTATATCTAAAATTCGACTTTCACAACCATGCTCTTTAGGACTGTTGAGGATTGCCGAAATGTGAAAATGCCCACAGTAATGTTTATTTGGTTGACAATGGTCGATTAAAAGATCATGATCTTTACGCTCTTTAACTAAATCGTCCCAAAGAGATTCATCTTTATCTAAATAAGTTTCGATAAAACATTTCCGAGCGTTAAAAAGATAAGAGGGTGCAGAATGCGTGATAAGAACATCGCACTTCTCCGCTAAAAACAAGTCTAGGTTGAAAATTTCATCACGCCACCAACTTACATCTTCAAGTCGATGGACGCGATCAATACTGACAGCACCCCCAACGAATTGAAACTTACGACCAAAAATGTTTTTTACGGTATAATCCTTTAAGAAGCTCATGTTAGAAAAATTATAATCACCTTGAAAGTATTCGGGGTCATCGTGATTTCCTCTGATACCCATGAACTCTATATTACGATCCTTCAATAATTCATTAACAGAAGAAAGTTTTTCTTGTTGTTTATAAAACGTTCCAAATCCAATACCGATGTCACCGACCGATATAATAACGCAATCGCGCAAATCAAAAGTTTTTATATTGTTAATGGTATATTTCCATTCGCCATGTATATCCCCTAATGCATATATTGAGTTGTTATTTTTCATAGAATTATAGAATTTGTTTTAGTTTATCTACCTTGACCCCTGTATTTCTTTTTGTATAGCTTGGAGCTTTTCAGATTAGAGGTTTTCGTTTTGGAGTGAACGCCTTTATTTTTTACCTTTTTAGTTTGTTCTTTTGATGTTGTTTGTTTTTTCATAAATTACTTTGTTTGCTCATATGGAGCAGTTAAATCTTTTTTGGAGAAAAGTCTGTTGTATTGACGCCATTTATTAAAATGATCATGAAGGGTTGATATTTGTTTCACATCAAAGTCGTTATCCATCATCATAAGAGGGAATTGCGTCCCTAAAATACATCCAGATTCTTGATCTATAACATAACGAATTTTACCAAAACAAGAAGCGTAAAAATAGTTTTTGGATGTTTCGTAAATAGGAAAGCATTCATCTTCTCTAAAGGCAACTAAATCACGACAAAGAGTTGCATTGTCTTTGTCGTGATCAGACACCATAACCTGTATAGTTTTTTTCATTTTAGTCTTTAACAAAAACGCCGTCAACCATATTACCTGTCCTACCCTTGATTTCGTTATAAGCAAGTAAAAGACAATCGTCAATATCTACTCGGAAAATAGAAGCCAACATAATAAGAGTAACAATTGTATCTCCAATCCCGTCCTGAATTTCATCCATAAACTCACTTTTTGGATTGAGTAGATAACTTACCACATTATCTCTTGTCTCAAGAATTTCTTCAAATGTCTTGTCTAGTTGTTTTAGTGGATTTGCGTTTTTTCCAAGTATGCCTTTTTCATAGCCCCATTCAATTATATTTTTTTTAAGTTCTTCGTGTTCCATGGAATTGATTATTCATGCTTTGATGGTTTTGTCAATAGGTTTATACCAATTAGGTGCAGTATTTAATCGCCAATTAGCAAATCGAGATTTGTCATGGTTGTAATATTCCCTGTATTTCTCCACGGCAGACAAAGAATCAAAATTAGGGAGACTGCGACAAAGACTATCGTCCGAAATGGCAATGGCAAAATCTGTTAGTTCTCCCATAGGGATCAAATGACTAAGACGAGCTAATTGCATGATCTTAGGCTCGCAAGCGTGAACTTTACCATACCTCTCTGTATATTCGGCACAAAGAGAAATACCCAACTCGCACAGCCATAAGAAGTTTTTGCGAGTATCGCCACACCAGACGGTGCAGGGGTGATAATGATAACCACCACGG
>Ga0233415_10000360_pt1 | contig 21927 bp, 21 predicted proteins | sample Na_anoxic_12_MG_FD_188631 | JGI IMG/M metagenome (GOLD analysis project Ga0233415, IMG submission 188631) | Seawater microbial communities from Saanich Inlet, British Columbia, Canada - Na_anoxic_12_MG | ecosystem: Environmental > Aquatic > Marine > Inlet | place: Canada: British Columbia... | reverse complement strand
TAGCTTTACATGTTTACCAGTTAACAAATGTTTTTCGTAACTACTTTTTCGTGATGTATTATAGTCACATGTTTCACATACATATGTTTGCTTGCAACTTTCTGCAACTTCAATTGTGCCTAAAGTTTGCATTGATATAGGACAATATTATAAAAACCATAGAAAACGCGAAAACATTCATGGTAAGGGACTTTTTGATAATTGTCAACTTTTGTGAGCATAATGCTCTAAAAAGGCAGTCGGCAATGTTTTTCGGCCATATTAGGTTCAACTTTTGAAAAGTGGACATAGAAAAAGGGATGTCCACTTTTGATTTACTCAATTTCAAATTGGAAAGAATATGTTACCATAGAATATTCTTTATAGTATTGGAGACCAATTGGCACCGTTGATCGTGTTAATTAATAATAAGTTTCATTTTCTACGAAGGAAACGATCGATAGATGTTTGTACTCGTCTCCGAATGGTCTTTGCACGAGTGTTGCCATGTTTCGTTTTTCTGGTAGGCCTACCACCAGTTTGCGCGGGGCGTCGGGGGACGGCTTCAACCGCCTCTGCCTCCTTACTTGTTTTTTTGCTTGCAGCCCGCATCTCTTTCGGTGTAACCTTTTGATCTGCCACTTCTAACATATCCTGTGTTGCACTAGCTACTGCTTTACTGCCATCTTCTAATACCTGCCCCATTGAATATGCAGAGTTCATAAAGGAAGAAACTGTTTCTTCTCCCGTCCCCACTGCCTGCAGAGTAATACGAAGAGCACCCGTAATAATTGACATAATAGTCATAATGCCGAACGCAACCACATTAACTCCAGGTATCATAGAGATACCTGCTTTGAACACGGAGACAGCAGCCATTGCTGCACGTCTTGCTGCGATACCACCCACAGTTCCCATCGATTGACCTATCTTGTTTGTTACTCTTACTACCTCGGGTTCAGTAACGCGTACCAACTCCATTCCCGTATCCCCTATGGCAACCGCAAAACTCTGTAGAGCGGCACGTGCCTTAGGATCATCAGCCATTCGTTTTATCAAGACCCCCGTAGCCATTAACATGTCTGTTATCTTGGGCATTGCTTCCGCCCATGTCATGCCCGACAATCCAGTAAGTTCCTCTATTGCCGCCTTGGCCTCGCCTGCCGCATCGTCAGCTGCTTGAGCTGCAAGTGTAGCAGAAGCTGATATCATGGTTTGAACATGTTTTGCCATCTGTCGGACTAAATTACCACTTCCCTGTCCAGCGATAAGTGCTTGCTGCACATTAGCATCCATATCTTGGGATGCTCCACCCTTCATGTTACCGCCTCCACACATGTTATAAATATCTACGCCTGCAAGTGCGTCTATGAATGAGTCTATCATGCCCTCGTGAGGACCGTAATTTGGCGGAGGATCAGGCGGGTTGTTTTCGTCTTTACGTAACCGTTCTAATATCCCCAGACTTAATCCCATAAGATACTCTCCACCAAGAGCCATTAGCCTACCCGCTGTGGGAGATATCGTGTCACCTAAAGATTCTGCCAACACTTTTTTTGCCGTTGGTTGTACTGTTGAGCTAGAACTCATATTGCTACTATAAGTATAGCTTTTATTTCTCCTGATCCTGTTGCATTTGTTTGAATGCGATGAAGTCCAAGTTATTTTTGGATGACTCTTCAGGAATGTGAATCCTCGCTCGTTCCTTTTGAAGTTCTTCCCAATCAGGCATTTTCCCTCTGTACGAATACCTGTTCGACTTTTCTGGAATAATCACATCATTACCCCCCGTAGAATCTTCCCCTTTTCGATTGTATTTCTTAAAAGAGACGAATACGCTATCATCATCAGAAGACTTTTCCTCCTCGGTAGAGTTGTTCTCTTCGTTCTTCTTCTCATTTTTCTCATTTTTCTCCTTTTCAATCTTCCGAAGCTCATCTATGGTTCCATTATATAGACCGATGCAGTCATATGCTAGTATATATTTCCTACAAAGCGTCTCCAAATACTTATAGGGGACGTCCTTAGTATCGGAAAACCACCAGAAACTCTCCGTATTGTCATCATATAACATGATGGCATCGCCTCTCGGTGTTTTATCTTCTATATGACAAAGATGCAATTCTTTCTTTCGCGCCTCCGTGAGTTCTACCTCGGGATTGTTCTCACGAGCCGCCACTAACTCTTCTTCATACAAACATTCATAAGGAAGCTCCGTCTCTTCTAGTTTTTCCATCGTCTTTCTAAAACGGCGATACTCCCTACGACATGCTGTGCCTAGTGTCCATGCCGTAACGATTCCCCCAACACAAGATAGATAAAAAAGCATGCTTGTTTGGTCAAACCAGTTTGGCGGTGTTTGTGCAGTGACGAACTGGCAAGCTTCCTGATCGATAAGACAGTAGTCTAAGATAGTGTCTACCACATGCGCCATATTATATTTACATAGACACAGGATTTGTTTAAGTTTCTTGCAATTGCTCTTGCCTATAAGCGACCAACTCTTTGACCTCTTCACTTAAATCAACAACTTTAATTCTTTGATAGTTATTGTTTTTGTTGTTCGGATGCATGCAAACAAGGTACAAATCTGTGACTTTTTTCCCATATTTGGATTCGATAATATACTTGTAAATGTTCAATTGCAGACAGTAATGCCAGTAATTAGAATCTGGTAAATGACTAATGCACGGGGTTGTTGCGAAGTCGTTTCCGAAAGCGGTTTTTCGGATTTCTCGACTGCGTTTCCAATCATAGATTTGCAAAGTTCCGTCTTGGTGCTCGAATATCATGTCGATTGATCCAGCCAGCTTAAGTTCCTCATGGAATACCGTCCACTCCGTTCTGTAAGGTTGCAAATGTCCCCAATGCTCTAGAAACTGCAGGAAATATTCACCTTCCTTACTGGATTCCCATGCAAATCCTTCCCTTAAAGACTTATTGTAATAACACTCGATGTTGTAGTGCATCTCTGTACCCGCCTTTGCCGCCTCATCCCGATTTTTCTCCCAACCATCTTTAATCTCTTCTCGTGTCAAACCGAAGTATTTACTGTTAGGCCAATTGTTCGACCCCATCATCTTCGTAATTACAGCATCTGCGTCAAACTCTCTGAAATGCTGGTGATTCCATGTGGTCACCGACGTGAAAGAATCATCACCATCTATGGTGTATATATGAGGACCTTCGTCAAAGGAAATCCTTGCATCCCTTGGATGAGGATTCTGTTTCTCCAAATAATCGGGTGCCCTATGATCCGTCATGATGTTATCGTTATCCTTTCCCCCCTTTTGTAATCAATTTATTGTCAAACACAACTTATGTAGGCATGGTGTATTTATTAATAATGTTCCTACATCGATGTAGGGGAATTGCTATTCGAGAGAATAATATCTTTAGAATATAAGGATGAGCTACACAGTAGAAGTATCCTTCGATCTTCGTAAACGCAGTAGCGTGAGCATGTTCCAAGGGGAGGTTCGCGAGTGTGCAGAGAAATACGATTGTACTAGATACTATACGATGCATGAATGTGAGGGGCGAGGAGGTACAATGGACCGAAATCATTGTGTTTTTGTGGTGGAGTTTGACTCAGAGGACACAAAAGGGGTGGTAGGTTTTTTGTCAGAGGTCAAACGAACCCAATATTTATACGTGGAGAGCGTCTATGAAGAGAGAGGGAAATGCAATCTACTGTATGCATCATCAAAATATCTACGTCGTATGGATAAAGATGAAATGAGAGCATTTAAGCAGCGAAAAAGGACTCAGAGTCTGGGTGAATATGATACACAGATTTTGAGTGTATTAATTAAATGAATCATAGCGTGTTTACTTCCTCTTACTAGCACGGCTTCGCTTCTTATAGGTCTTTCTCTTGCTTTTGCTTTTGCTCTTGCGCTTTGAGCTAGTCTGTTTTCTTGTATGGCGTTTGGTGCTCTTAAAGTCGTTCTTAAGTCGTGCTAAGAGGGGCGACTCGCCCGCCGTACCCACAGCACCTAGAATACGAGCAAGCGTTCCATCTTCTGGAATATCGAAATGAGAAGTATGAGTTCGACATACATTGTTGACACAACGTACTGACTTTATGAATCCTTTAGTCGGCATATATACTGGTGTCAACATTTTCTTTCTACCGCCACGCATATCATTACAGTCTTTCATGTCCTTACTCTCAATACACTTAAATCCACAACCACAGTTAAATATGTCATAATTCCCTCTCATACTCTTTTTTATCTTTCGCGCACCTGCCGCACCACATTTTTTTAAACATTCCATACATTTTGGACTACCTTCCATGCATTTGACTTGTTTCTTCTTGAATTGCCAAGGCGCCATATATACTGATAATGATATTTTTCTTTCGTAATGAGTAGAATGCATTATATGTTGTAGCATCTATATATAATGCGAGCTACGCGTCGTAATAAACTCGGCAAAGAAGAGAAGAATAAGAAGGTAAAGGAAGGCGAGTGTATATTTCCTTTCAAGTACCAAAAAAAACAACACACAAGTTGTGTTGATACCGAAAAAGGTGCTATCTGTGCTACTGAAGTAAATCCCTCTACAGGTACGCTCGTTAAGTATGGTTACTGTCAGGAGCCCACTACGTCAGTGAAGGACTTAAAATTGCGCACTGAAGAAAAGGCACCAAAGAAATTGATCGGCAAAAAGATAAAACTTGTAGAGATGGAGCCGGGGGTCTTGGTGCAGGAGGCGAAGTTGGCTGCAGCATGCGAGAAGTTGGACCGGACTCCACGGTCGGAAGCATCTGGAAAATTGAAAGCTAAAATATCTAGTACGTTGAAGGCAACAAAGAAAACAAAGATGCCCGCTGCTCGCACTCTCAAGCGCAAACTTAAAATAGTCGAAGCTACTGACGTAAAGCCATCCTCACCAAAAAAGACAGAGCGAAAGATGGCTGTTGCGGGTCATCGCTACAACGAAGAGTTCATCAGTTTGTTAGGACAATTGCGCGCCGTCATGATGCAGCAGGGTGAACCGTTTCGTGCTCGTGCCTATCAAAAGGCTATGGAAAGCATCATGGTGTATCCCAATGACATCACTTCTGTGGATCAAATCAAGGGATTGCCTGGTGTGGGAAGCATTACACTGGCAAAGATGCAGGAGTACGTGGATACTGGCAAAATCGCGAAACTGGAAAAGGAAAAGGCGAACCCTATCAACGTCCTCACTCAGGTCTATGGTGTAGGACCGAAGAAGGCGCAAGAACTTATCGATATGGGTATCACAACCATCGCTGAACTGAAAGCGCGACAAGATGAAGTTTTGAATGACGTGCAAAAAGTGGGTCTGAAATATCTTGATGACATTAATGCACGCATCCCTCGGGTAGAGATTGAGAAATATCGCGACGGACTGGAAAAGGTCTTCGCTGGTGTCGCTCCGAAAGGCTCACACTTCGAAATTGTGGGCAGCTTCCGTCGTGGTGCCTCCGAGTCAGGCGACATCGACATGATCATCACGAACGCACAGAATGACAAAAAGGCGTTCACCGCGTTTCTTGATAAGCTCATCGCAGATGGCATCGTTACTCATGTGTTGTCGCGAGGGAGTCACAAGAGCCTCACTCTTGCTAAGCTCCCCGGGATGAAACACTCACGTCGTGTTGACTTCCTCTACACCAGTCCCAAAGAATACCCTTTCGCGATCCTCTACTTCACTGGTAGCAAAGTGTTCAATACGGTCATGCGACAGCGCGCTCTTAACATGGGATACAGTCTCAATGAACATGGACTCTACAAGATGGTCGCAGGCAAAAAGGGTGCGATGATTGATCATACGTTCCCTGACGAAAAGTCAATCTTCAAGTTTCTTGGTATGAAATACAAGAAACCAGAAGAACGGAAGGATGGACGCGCTGTGGAGCTTCTTACTGGCGAGGAAGTGGAAAGCCCTCCAGCTGTTGCACCCGCGCCTGCAAAAGTGAAAGTGTCTCGTGCGAAAACCCTGAAAAAGCCGAAACTCAAGGTGATGGATGCTAGGGCAATGGCTGCTGACTTCAAAAAAAGAGGAATCGATGCCTTGAACGCTTTATCCGAGGCTGATCTTTCAAAACTTTTGCAGGAAGCGTCCAAAGCGTACTACAATGACGACCCATTCCTTACCGATGGACAGTTCGACATCGTCAAAGAGTACATTGAAGAGAAATATCCTGATAATGCTGCTGTCAACGAAGTGGGTGCACCCATCGAGGTGGGGACAAGAAACAAAGTAACACTTCCTTACCAAATGGCATCGATGAACAAGATCAAACCCGATACGCAAGCCCTTCCGAAATGGAAACAAACCTACAAAGGTGACAACGGGTACGTGGAGTCTGCGAAACTCGATGGTGTAAGCGGCATGTACGTGAACGTATCGGGGGAGAAACCACGTCTTTATACTCGAGGTAATGGCAAAGTGGGACAGGACGTCAGTCACATCATTCCGTACCTCAATTTGCCTAAGACGTCAGACGCAGTTGTGCGAGGCGAGTTTGTTCTGCCTAAGGCGGTTTTCGAAAAGAAGTACGCTGCGGAGTTCTCCAATGCACGTAACCTTGTGGCTGGTATCATCAACTCTCTCAAGAAAGTGAGCGTTCAGAAGTACAAAGATTTGGACTTTGTTGTTTATGAAGTCATTGTTCCTGAGCTTGCTCCTTGGGAACAGATGAAGTATCTCGAGAAGTCAGGCTTCAACACGGTAATTAATCGGATGGTTTCAGCCGATCAGCTGACGAACGAACGACTTTCCGACACGCTCGTGGACTGGCGTAAAAACTACAAGTATGAGATTGATGGCGTGATCATCACCGATAACAAGATTTACGATCGGGAAGAGGGCAACCCTGAACACTCATTCGCCTTCAAGATGGTGCTGTCTGACCAAGTCGCCGAAGCGCACGTTGTCAACGTCCTTTGGACTCCTAGCAAACACGGATACCTGAAGCCGCGAATCCAAATCAAACCCGTTGTTCTCGGTGGCGCGAAAATCGAATATGCCACCGCATTCAACGCGAAGTTCGTCGAGGATAATAAACTCGGAATTGGTGCAGTCGTCAAACTCGTTCGCAGCGGTGACGTCATCCCTCATATCATGGAGGTCATTACCCCCGCTGAAAAACCACAGATGCCCGATGTACCTTATGTGTGGAATCCCACCCACGTCGACATCATGCTGAAGGACGCAGAGACAGATGACATCGTCCGTGAAAAGACGATTCTTGGGTTCTTTAAGACGCTTGGTGTTGATGGTGTGGGTGCTGGAAATGTCAAGCGCATGATTGGAGCTGGCTTCGATACAGTGCCGAAGATTCTGGCAATGGACAAGGCGGACTACCTTCAGGTTGAAGGTTTCAAAGGGAAAATGGCAACAAAGGTGCATGACGGTATCAAAGACGCCCTTACGAAGACTACATTGCCTGAGTTCATGGCTGCCAGTAACCTATTCGGACGCGGTATGGGGAGGAAACGCTTCATCCCTGTGTTAGAAAAATACCCAGACATTCTCACTTCGTCTGCCACTGCAGCCGAGAAGAAAACACTTGTTGCTTCGGTCAAAGGGATGGGTGGTGTCATGGTGGAGACCTTCGTCGACAATATTCCACGCTTCCTCGAGTTCATGGAAGAGGCTGGATTATCAGACAAGCTAACTTTCAAAAAGGCTGAGGTAAAAGGAGATGCAGGCGATCCCCTCTTCGGAAAAGAAGTGATGATGACGGGATTCAGAGATAAGATGCTGATTACGGCGATAGAGGCGCGCGGAGGGAAGTTGGGATCAAGCGTGAAGGAGGGTACGCTGGCACTCTTGGTGAAGGATTTGGACGAGGACACGGGAAAGGCGGAGCAGGCAAAAAAGAAGGGTGTACCGATCATGACAGTATCGCAGTTTAAAGAAAAATATGGGATAGTGTAGTGCGTTAGCTAAAAAAATATTGTAAGATAGTAAAAATGAAACGTTTTTTAGTGTTCCTGTTTTTAGTTGTGTGTGTATGTGCCTTTACTCAATTGTGGAATCCGATGCGTGAGGGGTTTTTTTATTCTCCACCGTCATTCTCTGATTGTCGTGCTCAGGGGTATACTAAAGAGTTCTGTTTACAGACACCTGTATCCGTTCTCGGGCCAAATGCCTGCCAATGTCCATTAGGTGAGGTTGGTATGGTTATCCCAGGCTTTCGTGGAGAGTGTATCTGCGGACCAGCTATTGCACCATGGCTTTGAAAAATATGATTGATCGAGCATCTAGAGATAAAAAACGCATGATGTGTACTATGCGTTTTTCCCCACTATATCTATATATGAGTAAGCGAACGTCGACACAAGCAAATCTATCTTCAAACGCAGTATTTAAGACACCACGCACTTTGGCGGAAGAGATGCGGTGTATCTTTCCCATTCCTCAATGGCTTGTTGAAGCTAGCGGTAAAGGGCGCGTGGCTTTTATGACCTATGGACGTTACCAACCCGCACATATTGGTCACAAAGCTGTCTTCGATAAACTCGTTGCAATGGCGGTCAGCGACAAAGAGGTATCTGGTAACATGCAAACGTCGTGGGCGGACGCTTCAGGAAAACCTGCTAGTAATGTCTTCGTTTTTGCATCGCCCACTGTGAACAAGTCTCCTAGCACCGTAGAAGATTTGTTTAATCCAAAGACAAAGGCGCGCACGCAAGCGTCCAGCAATCCACTGCATCCTAATCAAAAAGTGGCGTTGCTAGAAAAGCAAACTGCCATATACCATGACCCGAAGATCAATGTTATTAACATGGCACTCTCTCAACATGAAGTGAACAATAGAAGAGACATGTCTGCCGCCGTCAAACTGCTTCTATCTTGTTATGATGACGTGAAAGTGTTGGTAGGTAGTGACAGGATGCAAGACTTTTCATGGCTTGCACGGAATCCTCGTGTCGAATTGATTAGTGCTGGACAAAGAGACCCTGATGCTGAAGGAGTGATGGGAATGTCTTCGACGAAAGTACGTCAAGCCGCCGTAAGTGGAAGTCTCGGACTAGTGCACCAAAGCATCGGTTATGGTGCTGTCGACCAGGATACTACTCGGGATGTTATTAATAGTCTGCGAAGCGCGTATTCTGTTCAAGGAGGACGGCGCAATCGCCGCACTCAGCGGAAAAACAGAAAGCAGAGACGTACTAGACGCGTCAAACGAACACATATAAAAACTAAACGTGTGGTAAATAAAAGATGATTGACTGGTGGCCACATGGTTCTGCGCTGTGGACGAGTATCTTAATGTCGTATCTCTATGGAGGATTATGGACACCTGTTGTCTGCACTTATTTTATATGGGGTTTGACATGGATGGTGGGTAATTCGATCATGGACGAAGATGGATTAGACGTCAAAGCTTATGTTATACATTACACTCCCCTCAAAGAGAGAAAGGCCTTTCTTAAAAACCAACTAGAACAAGAGCAAGTCACGTATACATTCATTGAACGCTATGACCGTGAAGTATTGTATGAAGGAGATATGCGGCGTTTCGACTTGCGACGTGTTCGTTTGAGTATGTGCTCAAATATAATGAAACATCTATTAACATATCAAATGATATCTCATGCTTCTCATAAGTATAATTTGATTCTAGAGGATGATGCTGTATTGTCGGAAGGATTCATTCCAAGGCTGAGACGGGGTCTAGATGAACTACCAGAGGATTATGATATGCTCTTTATTGGAGATGGTATGGGTATGCATATTGCAGCAGATCGACTGGAGGAAGGACGTTATGTCTATAGGAAGGACATTCAGGGCGGACGCTGGGGAAAGGGTCCTGAAGGAGCTGGGGCAACACGTTGTACAGACTCTTATTTGGTAAGTAAAAGATGTGCTAAGATATTGAGTCAATACGTCATGATGTTATCTGCACATGCTATTAATGCGAATAGTGATTTATGGTTGAATGATGTTATTCGGCGATTTAACTTCAATGTCTATTGGTTGGAACCGACTATTGTTTTACAAGGTACGCAGAATGGCATGTATGATACATCGCATGGATTATAAAATTGATTTATTAGGTATTTGTTTGACTTCAGTGTCAAACGAAAACTACAATGAGCGGCGAAACCGCTATCTGGACTGATGTATTCTTAGTGGCATCCAATGTCGTTGCTCTAGGGTCTGTTCGTTGGGCATATAAGAAAACACATATGCTCGAAGCATATGTCTTGTTACAAAGTGCTGTCGCTAGCATCGTCTACCACTTGTTCACCGCTACTGGCGCTCCGCCATCTGCACCTTATACCCTTATGAGTGCTCTAAAACGGTTTGACTTCTATTGTGCAATTCTTGTCTTGATTTGCTTATCAGTTTATGCAATGGCATTACATAAGCACCGAGCTGTGCCTGTGGTTGCATTGGGTTCAATTATGGTATTTGTTTTACAATTACGCCCGTTTGACACGCCTTTTGAAATAGGAGTATCCTCTGTGTGTGTTCTGATGGTAGCGATGTCGTATATTATTCGCAAGAAGCTGCCACAGTGCAGACCCAAAGAAGTTATGTTGAGTTTGACGTTTATTGCGGCGGCATTGTTCTGTTTTCATAGCGAAATCGGTCCCTACTGGATTATGCATTCATTGTGGCACATCTTCATTTATGTGTCCACATTCTTCGTTTTGAATATACCCGTCATGGAGGAATTGCGACGGGTACTTTCATGGGAAAGAATTAGAGAGCCAGACCGTTTAGAATTGGAAATAGACGGCGCCGCTGCGATGGTGTAAAATGTTGCGTTAGTATATAGATGGATCCGACATCGACTGTTGTGCCCTTCTGGGTTTTCGCCATCGTCTGGTTCTTGTTCAATGTGGGACAGCAAAGTGTTGTTGCACTCGTCGGCAAGAACAAGCTATCCAAGTGGCGCAGCATAGTGATATCCCTTTTTCTCTTTGCTCCTCTTCTCGTTCTCCTACAACAGTTTCTGCACGCTGGAAGCACCAACGCGACTGGATTAAAGAGTTACACGGAGTCAACCCTGCCGTTCCTACTCGTCATAGGAGTCACGATGTTTATCTCCCCTCGTCTGGCGCGTCTTCTTACGAAGTAAGCCAAGAAGACAAAATCCGCCGCACAATTGCACAGTTTATTGACTTTGGGCCGCCAAATGCAACCTCGTTTTTTGTACAGAATTGTGTCAAACAACGAGCCGCCCCAATGGCTTGCGTATGCGTCGTCTCATCAGGTAAGTAGACTTTTAAAAATCCCTGACCTCCTCGACTATCGCCCGCTCCCTCATCGTGCATACATACAATGTGTCCTCGTCGCCCCCATGGCGTCGCCGTCCTAGGCCACCTTTCGGATGTGGGAACTATGAAGGTTTCTTCTGCTTGCGGCTCACAGCATTCTTGCTCAAAATAACAAACCCGAAATCTCTCTTTTTCTCTTGTCATGACATAACATTGCTTACCTGCATAAAACCCCACCTTCCGAACGAACAGCATGCTACTTGTAGGAAGTTTTAAGGGTTTTCGCGTATCTGTCACCTCGAAAGGAAAGTCCTTGCGTTCTGACACAGTGGGGACTATGCCTTTTGCATAGTTGCATTTAAGTAATAGCATTTCTGAAGCCACACTGAACGGGTTACCGTCCTCGATCGTATAAAAAGAATTGACACCCAACAATTTCTCTTCTATTATTTGCATGTTTGACAACTTCCAAGGTCTAAAAGGCAAAATAAGAAGCATCCATTTTGGTTTGTATTTTAGAGCCGCTCTCCAGAACTGTATAGCTGTGCGTCCCTCTCTGCCAAAAGGTGGATTAAAACACGCAACATCACAGTTGTGTATTTGTGAAGCGTATTGAGGGGGTAACTCTAAGAAGTCGGCTTGTTTTACATGGTTTGAAGTTGGATGGATGTCAAACGCGTGATAAATAGGGAAGGAAAACACTTGTTTGAGAATGTCGCCAATTAGTCCGTCTCCTGCACTAAAGTCAAATACCGATATCTGCCCTTTTTTGGCTGGTTTGACATGCTTCACAAGCCATTCTACACCACATCGTATTACTTCAGTGTTGGTGTAAAATATATCTTTGAATGCCTTACGATTACGATCGGGAAGTTTTTCTACCATTGCCAGAACATCGGCAGCTCCAGATTGTGTATGCATAGACAGTATACACAATCAGTATTTGTTTTTCTGGGAAACACCGTACGAATCACTCAGCTACGGGAATAACAAGCTTTCTTATGGCTTCTTTGTTGGAGAAAATATAGCGGAAGTTGCGCATAAACAACTTCTCATCTTTCTCGGAGTCAAACTTCAGCTTAATTGTCGGAATAAGGACGGTATAAATGTAGGTTTTGATACGTATCAAGTTGTCGCGGTTCTTCATTGTACCTTTTCCAGCGAGCGCACTGATCTCTTTCATGTTGAGTTTGTTTCCTAGCAATTGATTCCAGAACCACAGCGACCATGTATGGCAAAAAATGTTTTGCCCGACATAAGTGAACTCGCTTTTGCTCTCGCCGCCATCCTTTTCAAAGACTCCTGTGTTCAATTCGAGATCGGAGTCAGACACATTGAAAGTGTCCTTCATTAGGTAATAGTAAATCTCGTCTCTTCTCCATCCACCAGAGTCAAACATGCAGAGGCGCGCTTTCTTGCCCGCCGCGCCCTTGAAATAAACATAAGAAACGTAATGAGCCGAGTTATCGTCAGTGCTGTCCTCTTGTGCCATAGTAATACCCACTAAACCCAGTACGATACTTTTCTTGTCCCATCCACGAGCAAAGTTATTCAATACATTTGCATAGGTAACGGTAATTCGTGTGCGATCTAGATCGTCGGCATTTTGATAAAGCTCAATAGGCTCATCACCATCGTAAGAATACGCCACCATTTCATTCTTGATGTCCACGTCGAAACCACCATAATAAAAATAAGTGTACGGTGCGACCATGTAACTATCCTTCCGAAGACCGAAGCTTTTCACTAAACGGTTGACATAGGTCATGAGATCGCCGTTAAGACTGTCTGCATAAATCAACGACGCCTCATTGATCTTGTCGCACATGGCGGAGTCCGTCATATATCTATATAGTAGATTATATAAGTGTTTCTCTTGTGTCAGTTTTCCAAACGTTATACATCTTGGTCCGCAGTCGTGTATGAGATACATCACGCGGTAGTGTACCTCCCATGACACGACGCACATTTGTGTGATAAGTGCGGCTACCCTTGTCTGTATAGATATTGTCACCTTGCTCGTCTTGCCAACGCTTGAATTGTTCAATAACTTTATGATGTACGGTGTCGATAAAGGTAGTCATTGCTGCATTGTCTGCTTTTTTCCATTCAATTGTATCTGCATCATCCTGTTCGTAAAGGTAGAAGGCATTTTGCTGATGGGCGAAGCAGCGAAATGGCGCACATACAACGTTTTCGGTGACGCGTCTAATGACTTGATAGAGACCTTCAACATAGTCGCTTACAAATATACATTCTAGATCAGCACGGGTTAACGTAAGTGAACGCGCCCACTGAGTGAAACTTTGAGTAGGATGAGCACTTTGATTGAGCCAACCAAGTACGTCTTGTTTGCGTTTGATGCTTCTACTCAATTGGTTTTCTAGTCGCTCAATGCGTTTTTGCATCCTAGCTTCGTTTATTACGAGACGTTGAACCAGTTTGTATACTTCCGTAAGAGGAGGTGTCTCTGCCAAATCCTGTCCAAACGACTCTCGTTCCTTTGCACTTGAAGATAATATGGAGCAACATGCAACATGCTTGTCAAACGCGGTCTTTCGTTGATATGGACGAGTGCAATGCGGACATTGCATGCAGTATTCATGGGGTGAAGCATATTGTGGATGCGAGCGGCGATCAATTTTTTTGTGACCACATAGTATACTTATGACAACGCCAGACCTGTCGTGGAACCATTTTCCAGTTTGGCCGTTCTTCACAGGGGCGGCCACTATTCCTCCTTTTCCCAAGTGCGGTCCTTTCTATTATACGTTGGATGCCAGCGGCAATTACACAGGTCCTGATCCTAGTTATTGCACGGGTTGTTGTTGGGATGTATCCCAGACCGTAGTACAGTGCGATGGACTTTGTCAAGACCCTACGGCGACTCAGCTGGTTATCCAAAACCAACGTCGTGTCCCATCGTCCTTGTTTATGTCTGCCCGTGCAGGTTTAGTAGTCACTGGACCACAACCTGGAAACGCCCCTACATCAGCAAATGCTTACGTAAATTGGTATCAGGGGAGTGATCGGGCGCTCCCTGCTGGTTCACTGCTTAGCTCTATCGTAACTATACCATCGCACGGCAACACAACCAAGGGAAGTGTCACTCGCATACGTCCTGGATCTATCGCGCCAGGAGGAAAAGGCGTGGACGCAAAACATGGTTCTTATGATCGATACTTAGCCCGAAGAAAGGGTGGTGTTCTCCGTAAATTAAATGCAGCCTTCGGTATTGCTAGCACCCCTGTAGTAGGAAATAAAACACGTCCTTTCGGGCTAATAAGTAACGCATATGGTTCTATAGGTAAATGCATGCCCTTATGCGAATAAATATATGGAGCTTAAATATAGAATATGCCATCGTCTATGGGAATGATCTTTAGTAACGGCCAACCACCAGCACCTAGACCCAGAGTTGTTATTCAATCACCCTTAAGTAACATGATGAATGTACAAGCCCATAGAGGAGGTGGCTGCCGCAGCTGTGGAGGTTAACGTATAATTGGCTTTATAATATTTGCATATGCTATAATGCCAACTAGTTTTGTTCCGCTTGGAGGAAGTAAGGGTCGTAGCGGTCTTCCGTACCCTCAAGCTCCTCCGATCATGGCTATGGTTATTGTAAAGTCAAATGATTGGTACTACAAAACAGGAAGTCAACCTGCTTGTGGAGTAGGTGGAGCATGTAATAGAAATATTTTGAATGCAGTGAAAAGACGAACTTAAATGTTATTCCGTATGCTTTCACATGGACAGAGTCTCTCAATTGCAAACCGTCCAGAAGGAGGCATGCCAATTATTTGCTAAGAAAAATGCTGACTATGGTGACGCCTTTGCACAGTATGGCCCTATTGGTGTATTAGTGCGTATGGGCGACAAATTGGCGCGTCTTCAGCGCATAACATCGTCAGGTATCCATCTTATTGAAACCGAAAGCATCCGTGACACGCTGATCGACCTTCACAACTATTCAGCTATGGCTATTATGCTACTAGATGAAGGAAAGTTCACAGATAGAACTCATTAACATGCCTTCGATTATGTAAGTAATTGTTTTGATAACTTTTAGAAATCATATGACTATATATAAAAGAAATGTCGACATATGATTATTTGCTGAAAATAGTGATTCTTGGGTATCGAGGATGTGGTAAGACGGCTATTGCGGATTCGATGGTTAAAACGGGGCGTAGGGATGAGTATATACCGACAGTAGGTGTAGACTTCAGAAGCTACTCAATGTTATTCAGAAAAACACATCGCGTGAAGATGCACATCTGGGATACATCGGGCGATCCATCATTTAGACAAATCATAGAGAGTTATTGTTCCGGGGTGGCATGTGCAATAATAGCTTTCGATGTGACAAATAGGGACTCGTTTGATGATGTTTATCAGCGCGCTGCCGACTTCCGGAACTCTACAAACTGTAGAGGACATACACACCCTATGTTTCTCGTTGCTAATAAAACCGACTTGTCCAATCGCCGTGTGGTTTCAAAAGAAGAGGGTGTGCAACTTGCTAATGAACTTGGATTACGATACATGGAAACATCCGCAGTAAGTGAGATGAATACTGGCGAACTTCGTGAACTTGTGGTAGCACGGGTTTTCGAGAACCTTATTGACAGAAATGTCCAATGCAAAGGTATTAGCGCGACTAAAGGCGAAGTATCGTTGAAAGTTAGCTCAGGAGATACTTACATACGAATGGATCATATAAAGAGGAAATATCGAACGCCAAGTTGTTGTGTAATTATGTGACGTTTGACACCTCATCCTTGCGCTACAGAACGATAGATGATGGTATTTATCTGAATATGGTCTTTGAATGGTCGCAGGGCATGATAGTCGCTAAAATAGCCATTTCGCAATTGTGAAGTTACACCTCTATTCCATTGCCTGTTCATACTGCCCCTATCGAGCCGATGATAGTGCGTTTCTACGTCGGTTAACCTTACGTATCTGTTTGTCTTCTTATTCCATTCCATGACGTGTTTATACAGCTCTACTTGATCTGTAGTCCACGCGTAGCCTTGGCCTTGTCCAGGGATTACAACTTTTTCATACACGTTTTTAAGCTCGGGAACGACTTCTTCCAGTGTTGTTATACCAAAGACTTCTTTCCACGTGTTTGGTGTTGCTACTTGCCAACACATCGATATTTGTCTCGCACTGGGGTCCCTGTATTCCCAATCGCGCATATTGATCCATTTATCATTCTCGAAAGGAGCGATATTCTTTGTAAAATAATGAGTGTTTAACGGCACATTATCCATGTCGGTTATCAATACTCCGTTATCATAGTTCAGCAAAGATGGGTAAAGAAGTCTTATATACTGGCTTGTGAAAGCAGTGGACACATTGGGAATTGGAGGAAAAAGGATGATATTCTCAGCGTAGGCTCCATAGCCTTCGGGAACGGAATCTGCAATGAGTATGATACGAACATCGACACTAGGATATAGCTTATTCCACATCTTGACAAAAAAAGGTACGAAGCCTAAATAAATAGGATTCAAATCACAGGCCGTAAGAACACAATCCAACTTCATCTTTATCCTTCATGATAAAAGACATCTAAGCGTGTTTGCTAATCACGATTTAACCTTTTCAACAATAAGAAAGCCGTTTCTAACGTTTTCTTTTCTGATCGTTCTCCACGACGGGTCGGATTCTATTTCTTGCACAATCAATTTACATTTGTCAACGTTAATGTCGTCAAGCATCAAGACTTTACATCTATTCTTTAGTGTTTGAAACTCATGGTATGTCGTGAACTCTCCTCCGTCTAGCAACATCACATCAAATACATCAGGAAGTTCAGGTCTCTCTAAGAAGAGTTTGCAACGTTTCATATTCACGATGTCTACTTCGTTCCAGCGTTTGTACATGGCGTTCGTCAAACACTGTGGAAATACCTCGTAGAAGTCGCTGGGTTCTTCATTCCATATTACTTCGTTTAGTATGTGGATTTTGGGATTATTCGCATACAATCTTCCAGCGTCTAAAGCTTTGCCCTTATTACACTCCAAGCTATAGAAAACATAGTCATCGTTTCTCCTCGTAAAGCCGTGTGCGAAGGCTCTTGTAGACCCGAGTCCATTCCATGTACCAATCTCCAGAAAAGACTTGTACCGCCGATCAGAAGCGTATTTTACAATCTCATTTGAAAAAGAATCATTGCATATTTGTCCTTTATTCTGCCCTCTTAACTGTAGATAGTGTGATTTATCCTCTTCATCCCACATTATGTGAAATGAAGAAATATAATTTTGTTGTGCAACGCGGTCTTCGTTCTTCTACCAATCAATGTACTGACTCGCTGATGGACAGCATCCTCGCAATGGACACGCCTTGCAGTTCGGTGTGTATCCACAGTAACGCTGTCCGTGATCCACGAAAGCGCGAGAGAACGCTCCGAGTTGTTTCTCTGGAATCTGCTGTTTGACCTTCTCTTCGCTGTCGATGTCCTTCATCTCCTTCGGCACGTAGTTCCACCTCTTCAGAATCCTGCTCACGTGTGTGTCAATTCCAAACTCTCCCTTCTGATGGACCCATGCCATCACGATGCTCGCCACATGCCGTCCCACTCCATGCATCGCCTGCAGTGTATCCCTGTCATCTGGCACTTCTCCGTTGTGGTCTTTGATGAGAATCTGTGAAGCTCGCAGAATGAAGAACAGCTTCTTGCCAACGTGTCGCAGCTCGCAGTGTTCCATCCAGTCCATCCACTTCTTTTTTGCTTCCTTGTTTGACATCAGAGTCACGAAAGACTCTGGTGTCTGATACGCTTCGAACAGCTTGTTCGTCACCTTCAGCATAGCAGTCTCGTGTGTGTTGCAGACCAACATCGTAGCCAGCAAGCATCTCCAGTTCCAGTTTTTTCCGTATTTTTGAGAGTCAGTCAGTCCGAAATTGAAACTCCGAAATGCCGTGTACTTTTTTGTCATGATTCCAGCAAAACGCGGCATGTCCAGTTCTCCCACCAATTCTGGAAGAGGCGCTTGCTGCACCTCCAGCAGATTTGTCTGCACGAGTGTCTGCACGATTTTGAACTGGTCTTCTTTCGAAATGTTTTCAATTCCTTTCAGGTAGTTGGGGTTCGCTCCTCGCAGGATCAGTCCCACGCAGCTGTCAAAGTGATAGTACTTGCACAGTCTGTTTGGCTGGAACGTTACCTTCGCGATTCTCAGGCACCCTTTTCCGATCTTTTCCCCGCATTTCCTGCAGACAGCTTGTCCCGTTTTCGCATAGTCGATTAAATAGATTCCCTTGATGAGTCTGTTTGACCTGATCTTCTCCAAAAGCTGTTGGCGCCATTTCTTGACGCCCTCCGTCGGCTTCGTCACGATAGTCATAGTCTGGCTGCTCTGCATTTCTGCAATGCTAACGCTTTTTTCTTTTGTTTGAGATTCTCGAACATAAGAAAAGGATTTCAATTTTTATTCCCCTTCCCCGCTAACTTCGTCTTGGATGCGCAGCAGCCACATCCTTTGTTCCAACCCGCCGCATTCGTATTCTCGTCCCACCCCGTAGTAGAACATCCAGTGTATTGATCCTGGGTGCTGGAGTCGCTATAGTTGGTCGTGCTTGGGAAACATTTACCCTCCTCCTTCAAAAAAACACCACCCGCCTGTGCCTGCTTGGCCATCTCCACGGCGCCATTCATTGTTGCGGCATAAGCGTTATTGTTAATGTCAAAGAAGCAACGAGGGCTTACTGTGTGCCCCTCTTTCAACGAACCACCGAAGCCGTTCATGAGGAAATAAACAGCTAAAAGCGCGACTACCGCCAACGCGGCATAAGACAGGTTCTTCATACAGGCGCTCAGTTTACGCATATATGAAGTGAGGTGAGAAAAGGTTTTACAAACCAGGAATAAGGTTGCTAGTTTTCATCAATTCCATAAAATTACTTGGGATACCAGGGAATATCTGATCTCCCGTTAATGGGCTGAGGAATAGATCATTCGACTCCTGATAGAATGGATTAACCACCACTACAGCATATTTTTTATCACATTGACCCGATCCTTGTACAGAAATCCACGTACCATCAGAGGTCTTTTCAAACCAAGCGTAACTCTGATATGAACCAAATGGCTCGCAACCTAGGGAGAACTCTGGGCACGTACCCTTCACACTAATTTGTATGTCGTACATGATAATGTACGGATCACTTGGAAAGTCATCGATGGTCAGCTCAGTGAATTGGTTGTCAGGCTGCGCCCATACTTCAAAATTAAACGCCTTCATGCCGATGTCGGTGTAGTAACTAAATTGTCCATAAGTAAGTGTACTGTCTATGCCAGTTCCACTCCATGACTGCGTCATATTAAAAACTCTATCTTCCATTGGCATATGGGGATTAGACCAACCCAATGCGGGATCGTTATTAAGGTTCTTGAAAGAAGTTGGTATTGCATCTTGTTCCATTCTTTCACCCTTTATTGTCCAAGTAAGGGGTTTTCCAGCGGAAGTATATTGAATCTGCGGTTGTGCGCCACCAGCTGCAAGTAGTAGACTTGATCCAGGAGATTTCACGTTACTATAGCTGCATGGACTCGTACTATCATCACCAGTACCACATAACGGCTGGTTGTTTGATGAAATACCGATGTACGGTCTTACAGACCATTGGTCTGCCCTATTTCCCCATGCCCCTGAACCAATAATAGGTTGTTGTATCAATCCTCCACCGCTCTGAGTGATACCCTCTGCATTAAAACCAGATGCACTTATATTCTTTCCATCATCCTTAGTGAACTCGGCACCCACATCCGCCGATGTCCATATGTAGATTTCTATCTTTGAAGTTCGTTTAGGCTTCGGAGGAAGCCATAATGTTCCTGTAAATGTAAATAGGACACTACCAGACAGTCCGCCGAGTAACGGTATCCCACTAGTCCCGCCACTATTCATGGGGACGAACGTCGCCTGTACGGTATCTGCGTTTGATTTGCGCGTGATAGGCGGCGTCCACGTCCTTCCAAGTTGATTTGCCAATTTCTGTACGAGGTCAATCTGGCTTGATACACTAGACACATTTAGTTTTGTATGAATGCAGTGCAGGGTTATTTGTGACACATTCCCTTCCCCTGCCTTCGAATCTGGTGCAGCATAAGCACATGGCCAGAAAGGGCTTGGACTGGTGTTCAACATACCTCCCTTGTCCGTTAAAGTATAATCGTTCCCCCAATCACTTGTTTCTATAGAGGTGAGTGTCTTGTCATTGCTCACTGTAGCATACGCTATCTGCCCCGCAAGCGATCCCGTCCAAACCTTATTGATAGCTATACAAGCTGAACCAGCACTTTTACATGCTTTTTGGGCTTCCATCTCTGTCGAGTATACATCTTCATTATTTATACTAAACGGCACCAGTGAATTAGGATCGTTCCCTTTAAACCCAAACGGATAGTATGACGCAATACACTGTGGCGGTCCTCCTTCAATCCACTTATCTGTGCATTTCTTGTTTGTAGAACTTGGCGTACATGGAGCAACCATCGGCCAAGGTTCCATAGGGCAAGCTGGTTTGGTGCAACTCTGTGTTTGTGTATTATCTGAAGGACACGCCGTCCCATCGTTTGCCGCTTGCGTAACGATGGTTCTAGTTCTATCTTGCGTTCCTGTCCCACATGTTGCACTGCATTCACTCCAACTGCCCCATCCGCTCATCACGCAGTCTACAGGGCAGGGCTGCGTGTTGCAAGTCTGTGTTTGCGTAAGATTTGAAGGACACGCCGTCCCATCGTTTGCCGCTTGCGTAACGATGGTTCTGGTTCTATCTTGCGTTCCGCTCCCACATGTTTCACTGCATTCACTCCAACTGCCCCATTCGCCCATCACGCAGTCTACAGGGCAGGGCGGTCCTGTGCACCCCCTTGTTTGCGTAGAAGACGAGCATGGTGCACCACCATATTTTGCTGGCGTGTTGACCGTCCTAGTTCTCTCTTGTGTTCCACTCCCACATGTTGGACTGCATTCACTCCAACTGCCCCATTCGCTCATCACGCAGTCTATGGGACAGGGGTTCGTGTTGCAAGTTCGGTTCTCTGTAAAAGGACCTACGCACTCTTTGCCACCATTTGCCGCTGGCGTAGTGACAGCTCTAACCCATCTTTGTGTACCACCACCACACGGCACACTACATGCACTGGACGACGTCCATTGACCCAATACACAGTCCACAGGACAGAGTTCCGTGGGGGTGCATTCGACTGTTTGCGTGAATGGACCTGCACATGACGCTTTTAGGTGCGGGTGTTCTTCGGTGGTACGTGTTTGAGTTATCCGTTTCGTACATGGATCACATGTGCCACCCGTCCAAGGTGTATAGTGACAGTCTAGAGTGCCCTTCGGTATGGGACACTTTGGTAAGCCACACGTGCGAGTTTTGGAAGGCATGGGGGCACACGTGCCACCGTTCGACGCAGATCGTGTTTTATTTACGCTCCTTCCCTGCGTACCCTGTTCTCCCGCGGTCGAACAAGTTGCCCCCGCATCTGTCGTACACGGAGTCCACGAACCCATCTCCCATATACAATCTACAGGCAGGCAGGCAGGCGCACTGCATCCCGTTGTGCCCGTAAGAGATGGGCATGTGTTACCGCCGTATTTTGGTTGCTTGGTAATCGTTCTGATAATGTTTTGTGTGCCTGTTGTACCACATAATGTAGCGCTGCATGCACCTTTTGGTTGCCATCCACTTACTTCACAGTTGA
>Ga0233415_10000359_pt1 | contig 21928 bp, 20 predicted proteins | sample Na_anoxic_12_MG_FD_188631 | JGI IMG/M metagenome (GOLD analysis project Ga0233415, IMG submission 188631) | Seawater microbial communities from Saanich Inlet, British Columbia, Canada - Na_anoxic_12_MG | ecosystem: Environmental > Aquatic > Marine > Inlet | place: Canada: British Columbia... | reverse complement strand
CGAATGAGGAGTTTCACCTTTCTCTGCCAGGGTTCTCCGCTGGTCTACGCCGAATCTATGCTGTTCATCAGTAATTACCAGACCTAGGTTTTTAAAATGCACAGAGTCCTGGATCAAGGCATGGGTGCCGATTACAACATCTGCTCCGCCATTTTCCACTATAGAATAAATTTCTTTTTTTAATGATGCCTTCAAGTCGCCGCCCAGATACACTACTTTTAATCCTAGTTTTCCAAAGGGTCCCTTCAGGTTCTCATAATGCTGTTTTGCCAATATTTCAGTCGGGGCCATGAATGCAGCCTGATATCCATTTTCACAGGTATCTGCTATCGCTGCTGCAGCTACGGCTGTCTTACCCGAGCCGACATCACCCTGCACCAACCTGTGCATTGGCTTAGCTGACTTAAAATCACCGCGGATCTCATCTATAACCCTTTTCTGCGCTCCTGTCAGCTCAAACGAAAGGTCATCTATATATAAATTTCCTAAATCAAATTCCTTATAAACATTCCCTGAAAATTGCTCATGACCATATCTTTCCTTAATTAAAAGCAAGGCTGTCTGCAGAAGCAGGAATTCCTGGAAAACCAAGCGCTTCCTGGCTTTATAGAATAAATCATTATTTAGTGGATAATGAATATTCCTTACTGCATTGTCATATCCTTCAAGTGAGTACTTATCCAGCATCCATTCCGGTAAGATTTCCCTGAATCTGAACCCCTCTTCTTCAAAGGCAGCCTTGATGCTTTTTCTAAAAATATTCTGAGTCAGCTCTTTATTTTTCTTATATATAGGAACGATTATGGCAAAGTCTTTTAATGAACTAGAAAAAACCGGATTAGTCATTTCAGGCAGTATTTTTTTCTCTATCAGTCCAAAAAACCAGAATTTTTCCCCATTTTTAAGTTTTTTATAGAAATACTCCTGATTGAACCAGATGACATTCATATAACCTGTTTCGTCAAATAGAACCGCTTTAAGTATATGAAGGCCTTTTCTGATCCGCCTTGATTCTATATTCGATACCGTACAATGAACGGTAACTTTTTCACCGGACTCGACTTCATTTATTTTTTTAATTATCGACCTATCTTCATAAGTCCTTGGATAGTAGCTTATCAGGTCATTCAAGGTAGTAATTCCAAGCATGGAAAAAGCTTCAGCCCTTTTGGGACCAACGCCCTTCAGATACCTTATTTCTTTATTCAGGATACTATCCATTCAAACCGCCTGCAATGTCAGTTAAAACTTCTCCGCAGCTATTGTTAATTACAAAATCCGCTTTCCGGTCATAATATGTACTTTCCCTGTTTATTATAACAAACATATCGCCTTTGAAATAATCAAGTAAACCCGCAGCAGGCTGCACCGTCAGACTGCTGCCGATGGCAAAAAGGGAATCAGCTTCGGAAATCCTGCTGACAGCACTTACCAAAGAGTCCATCTCAAGGGCTTCTTCATACAGGGTAACATCAGGACGAAGGAGCCCCCTGCAGTAATCGCAGTATGGAACACCTCCTGACTTTTCAAGTATTTTCACAAGGGTGTATTTTCGACCGCATTCCATGCAATGATTTTTTAATACAGAACCATGTAATTCTATAACTTTTTCACTTCCCGCCTTTGTATGAAGCCCGTCTATATTCTGCGTTACCACCGTTACTTCATACCCTTTGGCTTCAATTGATGCAATAGCCAGATGCCCGGCATTAGGTTTCGCATCCTTATGGATAATTTTTGAAAAATAGTACTTATAGAAAGTGTCGGTTTGTTTTTTAAAAAAGCTCCATGACAAGATCTGCTCCGGCGCATATCCGCTGAATTCATTTTCAGAATATAATCCTCCTGCAGACCTAAAGTCAGGAATGCCGCTTTCAGTTGACATTCCTGCTCCGGTAAAAAAAACGATTTTTTTTGATTTTTTCAGTTTTTCCCTTATGATTTCATACATGGACCTTTACAACTACTTTCTTTACACTAACGGATTCTGTTCCCGGATTTATTCCCGGCATATGTGCATCTTCAGGGAAAAATATAGCAAAACAACCTTCTGTTGCTGTAAAAGAACAATCGGCTTTTTGCTCATAAAATATAACATCCTTTTCAGGATCATAAGCCTGCACTATCTGTAAATTCTCAATCTCTGAAACATACATTTTCTCTATGCCCCTTACGATATATTGAACATCAATATATTTATTATGCGCTTCATTTTTAGACAAAGTTTTAATCTTTGTCTCGTATTCCATGCAGGCCGCATAGATATCATCTCCCTTTATATCATGTCTGCCGGCTTCAAGGGCTTCCAGGTCTGTTTCCAGCAAATAATCGAGGGCGGAGTCAAGTCCAACACTTAGTCCCCTGTAATTCAAATGGTTTGCTATTTTATCAAAAATCATTTCAAACTCCTTATATTACCGTTATTGTATAAATAAGCTTCTCTGTACCGCCTGCATTCAATATCCGTATATCCTGTTTTTCCAACAGTTCTTTTCCCAGGAAGTTGCAATCCGGCAGCGAGGACCATGGTTCAATGCATATATAATTAGACCTCATGTATTTTGTCCACAATCCAAGATATTTAAAATCATTGAACTCAACATCTATTCCCCTGTTATTATTAATGTTTCGCAGCATGATTTTTCTTTCATTGAACTCGTCAATAATCAAGGCATCATTTTTGAAAACTTCCGGTGATAAAATGATTCTTCCGCTGGTCAACCCCACTTTCTTTTTATCCTTGTTCAGCATAATATTTTCATCAGCTGTGTACGTTTTCACATATTCCATACCCTTAAGCCCCAGATAATAATCTTCCATTTCTTCCCCATCGAAAAGCGCAAGGTTATATCCCTCATGACCACCTATTTCATAAGGCATTCTACCTTTGCCAACATTCTCTATAACATGCGATTTTATGATATCGTTTCCTGATAACGCATAGTTAACAGTGAGTTTAAATTCGAATGGATATTCAGCCAGCGTGTCTTCATCTGCTTCAAGGATAAATGATATTTCGCTTTCTGAAATAATAATAGTTTTAAAATCCCTGAACCTTGCGAACCCATGGATATCAATTTTATATATATTTCCACCGTATGTATATTCATTGTCTTTAAGCCTTCCGATTATCGGGAATAGCAAAGGCGCCTGCCGTTCCCATATTTCGGGATTAAGCTGCCAAAGGTATTCAATATTTTCACTATCATTCTTTCTTTTAATACTCTTTAGCTCTGCACCGACGCTGTCGGCCTTAACTTTAATAGAATTGTTCTTAAGCTCATAAATCATCCTGCACCTCTCCATTGATAATTATAACAAATATATATCTTTTTAGACCTTTCAATAGTTATATTTCATTTTTAACCAATAAAACTTTACCACTTTTTTAATTGACAATTGCGATTCATTTCATTAAAATCAATTACAGAATATGAAAGAGGATGATAAATATGAAGCATGAAATTGAAATCAAGTTCAATTCAATAAGTGAAGTAAAGGATTTTGTCGACATAGTCGCAGGCTTTAATTTTGATATTGACCTTGAATCCGGCAGATACGTTATTGACGCGAAGTCAATAATGGGGATATTCAGCCTTGACCTAAATAAACCAATTAATATGGTCGCCTATACTGAAGATCCCGCGGAACTGATTAAAGCGGTAGAAGAATATATATAAACCTAAATAACCTCACCGGCCTATGTAGGCCGGTTTTTTTACCTTAATGACAAACATTCCTTTGCGTCAACTTTAATACCTTTCTATTATTTTATATTTGTAATAAAAAACTGCAAAAAAAAAGAGACCTAACGGTCTCGTTTTATTATTTCAGCAGAAGGTACAGCATGATTGATGTTACCATAAATCCGATTGCTATATATGTTGTATATTTTGCCAGCATGGCGTCAATGGTACGCCCTTTGTTTTTTCCAAAGAAAGTTTCAGCTCCACCGGCGATACTTCCGGATAATCCGGCTGCTTTCCCCGACTGAAGAAGTACTACCACTATTATCGCTATGGCTAAAATTAACTGAAGTATACCAACTATTATTGCTAAAGCGCTCATCTATGCACCTCCATTCGTTTGGTGTTATATTTTCTGCGGCAAGGCCGCCTGCTTCCTGAGCATGCGTTAAGCATTATAGCACAGCTTAATATACGCATGCAAGAAATTTTATATTTATACCTGCAAATCAAAGTTCAACAGGAAAAACCCGGCTGCAATCACAGCCGGAGCTTAAAAGTTATTTTATGTTGAAAAATGCATCAAGTCCGGGATATACGGAAACTTCGCCAAGTTCTTCTTCTATTCTAAGCAGTTGATTATATTTAGCAACCCTATCAGTCCTTGAAGGAGCACCTGTCTTTATCTGCCCGGAATTAGTAGCAACGGCAATATCTGCTATTGTCGTGTCTTCTGTTTCACCGGAGCGATGAGATGTAACCGCAGTGTATCCTGCCTTGTTGGCCATTTCAATGGCATCAAGAGTTTCGGTAAGAGTACCAATCTGATTAACTTTTATAAGGATTGAATTAGCAACGCCCATGTCAATACCTTTTTTAAGTCTTTCAGTATTAGTTACGAATAAATCATCTCCAACGATTTGAATTTTATCGCCAAGTTTTTCAGTCATAAGCTTCCAGCCGTCCCAATCTTCTTCGGAAAGACCGTCTTCAATAGAAATAATCGGATATTTATCAACCATTTCGGCCCAGTAATCAACCATTTCTTCCATGGTGAACATTTTGTCGGTTTTCCAAAAATAGTAGCAGCCTTCTTTTCCCTTGGCCTTAGCTTCTTCATACATTTCTGTTGCAGCAGGGTCCATTGCGATTTTGAACTGAGTCCCCGGTTCGAAACCGGCTTCTCCAATTGCTTCAACTATGACCTGAAGAGCTTCTTCGTCAGACTTTAGGTTAGGTGCAAATCCGCCTTCATCTCCGACAGCAGTGCTGTAGCCTTTGCCCTTTAGAACTTTTTTAAGTGTATGGAAAACTTCAGCACACCACTGCAGACCCTGTTTGAATGACTCAGCGCCTACAGGCATTACCATGAATTCCTGGCAGCTTACTGAGTTATCTGCATGTTTCCCGCCGTTTATAATATTCATCATTGGAACAGGAAGCACTTTTGCATTGGTACCCCCGATGTACTCGTATACTGACATACCGAGTGTTTCAGCAGCAGCTTTTGCAACTGCAAGGGAAACGCCCAGCATTGCATTCGCGCCGAGGTTGGCTTTATTAGTTGTTCCGTCAAGTTCAATCATCATCATGTCTATGAATGCTTGATCAAGCACATTCTGGCCTTCAACTTCAGGGCCTATGATGTCATTGACGTTCGATACTGCCTTAGTTACACCTTTTCCAAGGTAACGGTTTTTATCGCCATCCCTTAATTCAACTGCTTCAAAAGCACCGGTGGATGCTCCTGAAGGAACAGCTGCCCGGCCTAGGTAGCCACCCTCTACTATAACTTCTACTTCAAGGGTTGGATTTCCCCTTGAATCCATTATCTCACGTGCAAATACACTTTCGATTTCCAAATACTGTTTCATTTTTCAAACCTCCGGTTTAATTAATATTTTTAGGAATAAATCCTTAAATAATCAAAGTTTCTCCCGTCATGCTGTCCGGTTTCTCCAGACCCAGGATACTTAGCATGGTCGGTGACAGGTCAGCAAGTATGCCTTCTCGCACCTTTACATCACCCCTGCCGATAATTATGAATGGAACTGGGTTCGTGGAATGCGCTGTAATTACTTTTCCGTCTTTTGTCAGCATTTCCTCCGCATTGCCATGGTCTGCCGTTACCAAGGCACATCCGTCGTTTTCAAGCAAGGCATACACTACATTGCCCAGGCATTCATCCACGGCCTCTACAGCCTTTACAGCTGCAGGAATAATTCCCGTATGACCAACCATATCACAGTTTGCGAAATTAAGTATCATTACATCGTACTTGCCTGATTCAATTCTTCTTACAGCCTCTTCAGTAACTTTATAAGCGCTCATCTCAGGCATCAGGTCAAAGGTCTCAATCTCAGGGGTTTTTATCAATGCCCTGTCTTCGTTTTTAAAGACATTTTCAACTCCCCCGTTAAAGAAAAATGTAACGTGTGCATACTTTGTTGTCTCAGCGATTCTCAGCTGCGAAAGACCTTTATCACTGATATATTCACCGAATGTATTGCTAAGCTCTTCAGATTTATAAACAATGCTTACATTTTTAAAATTCTCGTCATACTGCGACATGCATACATAGTGAACCGGGAAATATCCCCTCGCTCTTTTGAATTCGTTGAAATCTTCATTAATGAAAGCACGGGTTATTTCCCTCGCACGGTCAGGTCTGAAGTTAAAGAAAATAATAGAATCATTTTCTTTGATGGTTGCCGTAGGTTTTCCATCTTGTGTAATCACACATGGTTTTACGAATTCGTCAAAAACTTTATTGTCATATGATGCCAGTACTCCCTTTGCCGCGGAATCAGCTTTTTCGCCCTCTCCCATTACCATAGCATTATAAGCTTTTTCTACTCTTTCCCACATTGTGTCGCGATCCATTGCATAAAAACGGCCCATTATCGTTGCAATCTTACCGATGCCTTTTTCTTTTATCACTTCTTCAAGTTGATTGATAAAATCAATTGAACTGTCAGGCGGAACATCCCTTCCGTCAAAGAAACAATGCACATAGACTTTTTCAAGACCCCCGGTCTTTGCAAGATCCAAAAGTGCATAGAGATGTGTATTATGGCTGTGTACTCCGCCGTCAGACAACAAACCGTATAGATGCAGGGCTGAGTCATGAATCTTACAGTTTTCAATGGCGTCCAGGAACTCTTTCTTTTGGTAAAATTCACCATCAAGTATTGATTTTGTAATTCGCGTCAGATCCTGGTAAACCACACGGCCTGCGCCTATGTTTGTATGTCCGACTTCCGAGTTGCCCATTTGTCCGTCAGGCAATCCTACATCCATGCCGCTGGCTGATAGTTTTGTATTGGGATATTCGCTGAAATATCTGTCAAGGTTAGGCGTATTTGCCTGGCTTACAGCATTGCCGTACGGATTGGGATTCAATCCATACCCGTCCAATATTATCAACGCTAAAGTTTTCTTTTTCATAAATTTCTCCGATTAATCGTTATAATTAACGATTTTAGCGAAGTCTTTTACTTTTAGGCTTGCTCCGCCAACCAGTCCGCCGTCTATGTCAGACATATTAAATAATTCAGTCGCATTTGCTGGTTTTACGCTTCCTCCGTATTGAATGACAATCGCTCTTGCAGCTTCCCTCGAGTAAAGTTTTTCAACCATTTTCCTTATGATTCCGCACACCTCGTTGGCTTGTTCGGTTGTTGCGGTTTTACCGGTGCCAATTGCCCATATGGGTTCGTATGCTATTACCATTTTTTTGACTTGCTCTTCACCAAGACCATTTAAGGCAATCTTAATTTGGAACTTTACGCGTTCCTCAGTAACACCAAGCTCCCTTTGATCAAGAGACTCTCCGACACAAACTATCGGTACCATTCCATAATTAAAAGCAGCATGCACTTTTTTATTTACGGTATGACTGCTTTCTGCAAAGTATTCCCGTCTTTCAGAATGGCCTATTATTACATACTTTATACCCATATCAACCAGCATCGGCGCAGAAACTTCACCGGTAAATGCTCCGTTGTCTTCCCAATGCATGTTCTGGGCTGCAATTTCTATGTTAGTTCCGGCTGCTGCATCAATTGCCGTCTGAAGTGAAACAAATGGAACTCCGCAGACTACGATGTCTTTCGCATCTTTAACTTCTTCAGCCAATTCCCTAATAAAATCACCTGTTTCTGATGGGGTTTTATTCATTTTCCAGTTTCCTGCGATAACTTTCTTTTTTGGCACTTTATCAAGAAGGCAATCTATGCCGGGCAGAATTTTCCCCTCAAGGAATTCAAGTGCAGCTCCTCCGCCGGTTGATATATGGGAAACCTTGTCTGCATAGCCCAGAAGTTCTATTGCAGCTGCGCTGTCGCCGCCGCCTATTATTGATATTGCATCAGCTTTTGATACGGCTTTTGCGATTTCTTCGGTTCCCTTAGCAAAGTTTTCGAACTCGAAAACACCCATCGGACCATTCCAGATAATTGTTTTGGCTTTTCTTATTGCATTAGAATATTTCTCAATGGTAAGGGAGCCTATGTCAACACCCATCCATCCATCGGGCATCGCATCAGATGGAACATATTTATATTCAGTATCATTTTTAAACTCTTTAATAACAATTGAACCTATAGGAAGCATAATCTCTACATTGTCTTTTTCGGCTTTCTTCATGATTTCCTTTGCAAGAGGTATCTTGTCTTCTTCACAAAGGGAGCTTCCTATTTTATAGCCTTTGGCTTTTAGGAATGTATATGCCATTCCGCCGCCAATAATTAAAGTATCAACTTTTTCAATGAGATTATCAATAACGCCGATTTTGTCTGATACTTTTGCCCCGCCCAGGATTGCGATAAAAGGTCTTTCAGGATTTTTAAGGGCTTTACCCATAAAATTCATTTCTTTTTGAATCAGGAATCCGCATACTGCCGGCAGATAGTTGGCCAATCCCGCTGTAGACGCATGCGCCCTGTGCGCTGTCCCGAAGGCATCGTTAACAAAAATTTCTCCCAGCGACGCAAGTTTCTCAGCAAAAGCCGGATCATTTTTCATTTCTTCTTTATGATATCTTACATTTTCCAAAAGCATGACTTCGCCTTCTTTGAGAGCTTCTGCTTTTGCAAAAGCATCATCACCGATGACATCCGCTGCCATGATAACTTCCTGTCCAAGCAGCTTGGAAAGTCTTTCGGCAACCGGCTTAAGACTGAACTCCGGTTCAAAGCCTTCCTTTGGTCTTCCAAGATGCGAAACAAGTATAGTTTTCGCTTTATTTTCTATAAGGTATTTGATTGTAGGCAGCGCGCCCCTTATTCTCTTGTCATCGGTTATTTTGCCTTCTTGGTCCAACGGCACATTGAAATCCATCCTTGCGATGACTTTCTTCCCGACAACTTCGATATCTTCTATTGTTTTTTTGTTGAGCATTGACATTCTTTTATTCCACCTCGTCCAATATTATAATACAGCTTTCATATGCAATCCGCTGTTTTTATTTAAATTAATCAGGTCCTATAGATTTCCAGCCATTATACCTATATTTGGGTCAATCATCTCTCAGATAATTGACCCAAATAATAAAAGGCCCGTTAACGGGCCTTTTAAAATGCTTTTTACCGGGCATCCACTGAGGCCATGTAACTGATAAGATCAATAACCTTGTTCGAGTAGCCCCACTCATTGTCATACCAAGATACAACCTTAACGAAAGTATCGGTAAGCGCAACCCCTGCTTTTGCATCAAATATTGATGTCCTTGGGTCTGTAATGAAATCGCTTGATACAACAGGTTCTTCTGTATAACCTAGAATACCCTTGAGAGCTCCCTCTGATGCTTCTTTCATAACTTTGCATATTTCTTCGTATGTGGCAGGCTTTTCAAGATTACATGTAAGGTCAACAACTGATGCATCAGGTGTCGGCACTCTGAAAGCCATACCTGTAAGTTTGCCGTTAAGTTCAGGAAGAACAACGCCTACTGCAATTGCTGCGCCTGTAGTTGAAGGTATGATATTCTGCGCACATGCTCTACCAAGTCTCCAGTTTTTCTTCGAAGGACCATCAACAGGTTTCTGTGTTGAAGTATAAGAATGAATTGTAGTCATAAGGCCGTCTTTGATTCCAAAATTATCATTTAAAACTTTAGCTACAGGTGCAAGACAGTTGGTTGTACATGATGCATTTGATACCACATCCATATCGGATGTATATGTATCATTGTTAACGCCCATGACAAACATAGGTGTTTCTTTGTCCTTTGCAGGAGCACTTATTATAACTTTTTTAGCTCCGCCCTTAAGATGTGCAGAAGCTTTTTCGGTTGTTAGGAATATGCCGGTTGACTCAACAACATAATCTGCATTGCATTCGCCCCAGGGAATTTCAGCCGGGTTCATGCTTGCATATACGGAAATTTCTTCTCCGTTAACAACCAGTTTTCCATTTTCTGTACTTACTTCACCGTCGAATCTTCCGTGAACCGTATCATACTTTGTCATATATACCATATAGTCAAGATCCATGAAAGGGTCGTTGATTCCTACTACGGTTACATTTGGATTCGCAGCGGCAGCCCTGAATACGAGCCTTCCGATTCTTCCAAAACCATTAATTCCAATTTTTACAGACATTTTTGTCCCTCCTAAAAATTTATACACATTATAAAATCATAGCTATTTTACATTAGTTGAACTATATTTTCAACAACATAAATTAACTTTTTGTTAAAATTTTATCAATCTCCTCATTCTGTCTTAAGAAATCAGTTTAAGCATCAGTTTTTCAAGTGTTTCGAGATTAAAAATTCCAATTCTTTCATTGGTTCCGTGAACTTTTTCCATGCCAGTGCTTATGGTAAGTGCCTTTATGCCTTTATGATATATTATATTGGTATCGCTGCCGCCGCCGCTGTGTTCATCCCTATAAGGAATTCCCAAGTCAGCACATGCTTTTTTAAACTTGACCAGCATTGTCTCTTCACTTCCGACTGCGAAAGAATTATATTCCCTTACCATGTCAATTTCAAGACCTGCACCCATTGCAGCTGTGTGTTCCTTAAATTTACCGACGATTTCATCAGTCAATTTAACAAGTTTTTCAAGATTTCTGCTTCTGATTTCACCTTTGACGGTAACTTTATCACATACAATATTCAATGCTCTTCCGCCATCTATTATCCCGATGTTTGCCGTCGTTTCCTCATCAATCCTTCCAAGCGGCATATCTGCGATAGCTCTGGATGCAGCCACAATCGCACTAATGCCTTTTTCAGGCTCCATTCCGGCGTGGGCAGCTTTTCCTGTTACAACCGCTGTGAAGGTGTTATGAGAAGGTGATGTAATAGTAGCTTTTCCAATATCGTCTCCTGAATCCAGAACATATGCGAAATCAGCTTTTACTTTTGATGTATCAAGATACCTTGCTCCTACAAGGCCTATTTCCTCTGCAATTGTGAATACCAGCCACACATCGCCCCTTTGGCTTTTATATGTTTTTAGGTTGTCCGCCAGATTCAGCATAGCGGCTACTCCTGAAAGGTCGTCCGAACCAAGTACGGTTTCGCCTTCGCTGTATATGTAACCTTCCTTAATAACCGGGACTTTGCCGATGCAGGGATAAACTGAATCCATATGTGCAAGGAACATAACGGATTGAAGCGAAGAATCACCTGGAATCCTGCATATAACATTCCCTGCATTCCCGCCTGCTTTTTCAGCAGCGTCGTCTTCCCTCGGTTCATAACCAATGTCACTCAGTCGTTTAATGATGTGGTCGGCCATCTGCCTTTCCTTCAGGCTTTCGTTGTCAACCCTTACAAGGGTCATGAATTCCTCAACTATTCTACTGATCATCTTTAAGTTTCCCTTCCTTTTTTAATGCTTGAAAATCATTCTGTCTTAATGCTTCATATAGTATTACAGCTGCTGCATTCGAAAGGTTCAGCGACCTGGCCTCACCGGCCATTGGTATCCTGATGCACTTATCATAATTTTCTCTTAATAAGACCTCATCAAGTCCCTTTGTTTCTTTTCCAAAAATCAAATAATCGTTTGGCAAATATTGAACTTCAGCGTATGACCTTAGCGCCTTTGTGGATGCAAAATAAAAATTCCCATCCTTATTTTTATCAAAAAAATCTTCGATGCTGTCATAGTATTTAACAGTTACAAATTTCCAGTAATCCATCCCCGCTCTTTTCAGATACCTGTCCGCAGTAGAAAACCCAAGGGGTTTTACAAGATGCAGCATTGTACCTGTCGCGGCACACGTCCTTGCTATATTTCCGGTATTCGGGGGTATTTCCGGTTCAACTAAAACTATATTCATTCATTTCCTGCTTCTAGTTAGTAATTTTATTAAAATCGGAGTCTTAATAGATATCGCATGCTCCGGGCAAAGCTCCTGGCAGCAGAAACATCTGATGCAGCCTTTGTAATCGAAATCAGGAATAGAATTTTTCATGACAATGACTTCCGCAGGGCAGTTTTTCCTGCAGATTTCACAGCCAATGCACATATCTTCGTTAACAATAGGCTTTGCTTTAAACTTAGTCAGAATCCCGCTGTTTAAGATACCTTTGCTTTTTATTCCCATGCTTTTCTTAAAAGGAATATCAAAATCAGGGCACTCAAATCCTTTTATTTCATCGCCTGCGGCTTCATAATCAAGATCGACTCCCCTGGCAGCAACCTGGGTTAGAATATAAGAATCTTCAACACTAAGTTTTATAACATCATGTGCTGCTTTGTCAGCGAGATAAGGGCTGGTAGATGCAATAATTACTCCGAGTTTTCTCGGTGTTCCCGCGGACGGCCCGTTCCCCTCCATAGCCATGATTCCGTCTATAATTGAAAGACCTGGTTTTACAGCTTCGCAGATATCGATTATATTATCTGCAAAAGCGTCATAATCAGGCATATTCATGTGATGCGTGGCTTTTTCAATTCCTGCGATTGCCCCGAACATATTTTTAACCGCTCCTGTAAAAACCATCATCCCATGTGTCTTCAGTTTACTTAAATTAATTATAAAATCAACCTCGAGCAAAGGGGTAATTAAATTGAAGCTTCTTTTTCTTCCAAGGCAATCCGATGTCTTTCTTGTAACTGAAGTATCGAAATTCATTTCAATACCGTACTTTTTACAGATATTAGAAATCCCGCAGGACTTGTACAATACGTTTAGTATTGTCTTATTGTACAATCCTCCGGGACTTTCCACAACGATTGGTACTCCGCCTGCCTCTTTAACAAGCCTTCCGACAGCTCCTACCAACGCCGGGTTGGTGGTGGCACAGTTATCCGGGCTCTGAGGAAGAAGAAGATTAGGTTTCAGCGCAACTTTCATACCATTGTATATATAGCTTTTGATACCGCCTATGTCATCAAGTGCATTTCTTACAGCTTGATAAACAACTTCATCATCATATGATGTGCATTTCCTTAAGCTTACTCGTTTACTGAAATCTTCCATATCAGGATCTTCAGGAGCTGAAGTATTCGTTCAGTTCGCTTACCAGTTTGTTAGGATCAATTCCATGAACTGCCGAAGCCTGTTCAATGCTTTCGCCTGAAGCCGACGGGCATCCTATGCAGTGCATGCCGTTTTTAAAGAAAATCTGTGCACTGTCCGGATCCATTCTCAGAACATCCATTATTATCATGTCTTTGCTGACTTTAGCCATTACTTTTCCTCCGTTAAATAATTTCTATTAATTATACCCTTTTATCAAGCATTTATACTATTAAGTTCTTCTTCCAGCCGCATGGCTATCTCATCAAGGAGTTCCTCAGCCATTGCAACCCTTACATTCGCTGATTCGCAAAGCTGTGCCATGTCCCCTGTCATAATTCCATCCTCGATTGTCATTATACTGGCCTTCTCAAGGCTGTCGGCAAATTTTATAAGCCCTTCAATGCCGTCTAATTCACCGCGTTTTCTCAGGGCGCCGCTCCATGCAAAAATCGTAGCCATTGCGTTTGTAGAGGTTTTCTCTCCCTTTAAGTGCTTGAAATAATGCCTTGTTACGGTACCATGCGCCGCCTCAAACTCATAATAGCCTTCCGGCGATACCAGCACGCTGCTCATCATTGACATACTTCCAAAAGCCCTGGCAACCAGGTCTGACATAACATCTCCATCGTAATTTTTACAAGCCCATACCATTCCGCCTTTGCAGCTGATAACACGTTGTATGGCATCGTCAATTAGTGTGTAGAAAAACTCAATCCCGGCTTTTTCAAATGCCTCCTTATACTCTTCGAAAACTTCCATGAAAACATCCTTGAAATGGTGGTCATATATCTTGGAAATCGTATCCTTAGTAGCAAACCAAAGGTCTCGCTTTCTATCAAGTGAATATTTAAAACAAGAGTGAGCAAAATGATTTATAGATATATCGGTATTATGCATGCCTTGTAGAACACCTCTGCCGTTCATATCTTTTATTATTTTCTTTGTTACTTTCCCGCTTTTACCCGTAAATATAAGTTCTGCAATACCGGGTTCGTCGGTCTGCATTTCAACCGCGGAATAAACATCACCGTATGCATGTCTGGCAATGATAATTGAATCCTCCCATGGTTTTACCAGCGGTTTGATATTATTAACCATTATTGGTTCTCTGAACACTGTGCCGTCTAATATTGCCCTGATTGTCCCGTTTGGGCTTTTCCACATTTCCTTAAGGCCATATTCTTCAACCCGGTCTGCGTTGGGGGTTATTGTCGCACACTTAACACCTACCCCGTATTTTTTTATTGCATTGGCTGCATCTATGGTGATCCGGTCATTTGTCTCATCCCTTTTAACAAGACTAAGATCATAATATTCAGATTTGAGCTTAATATATGGATGAATAAGTTTGTCTTTTATCATAGCCCAGAGTACTCTGGTCATCTCATCTCCATCTATCTCAACAAGCGGGGTTTTCATATTAATTTTTTCAGGCATTGTTATTCTCCGTCTTTCTAAATTCTTTTTTCCCAGATTCATATAAATTATTTCCATCGCAGTCTATTATAACAATTGCCGGAAAATCTTCAATATAAATTTTTCTAAGCGCTTCCGCTCCCAATTCTTCATATGCAATTATCTCCTGTCTTTTTATTGACTTAGAAATAAGTGCTGCTACTCCACCGGTTGCTGCCAAATATACACATCCGTTCTTTTTAATGGATTCAATAACTGACTCGGATCTGTTTCCCTTGCCTATCATCAGGGCCAGTCCATTATCAAGGAGTCCGGGTGTAAATGAATCCATCCTCATGCTGGTTGTCGGACCGGCCGGACCTATTATTCTGCCGGGTGCAGCCGGGGCGGGGCCGGCATAATAAATCCCTTGGTTTTTTATATCAAAGGGATACTTCCCGCTTTCGTTGTATTCTTCAGTCATTTTTTTATGAGCTGCATCCCTGGCCATATACAGGATGCCGTTAATTTTCACCTGATCCCCTGACTTAAGCGATTTAAGTATTTTTCGCTTGCATGGGAATTGCAAATTTATTATATTCAAATTACTATCTCCCTGTGTCTTAATGAATGGCAGCAAATGTTTACAGCGACCGGCAATCCTGCGATATGCGTTGGAAATGATTCTACAAAAATATCAAAAACAGTAGTCTCCCCGCCTAGTCCTGCCGGTCCGATTCCCAGATTATTAGCCTTTTCTAAAAGCATTTTTTCTAGTTTTGCATCAACCTGGTTTTTGCTTCGTTCACCCGGAGTCCTCAGCAAAGCCCTTTTTGCAATAATCATTGCTTTATCAGCAGTTCCGCCAATTCCAACGCCCACAAATAAAGGAGGGCAGGCATTTGGACCCGCCTTATCAATTGTTTCTATAATGAAGTCTATAACTCCTTTTTCCCCGTCAGAGGGTTTCAGCATAGCAAGAGCACTCATATTTTCACTGCCGAAGCCTTTTGGCATTACATAGAGTTTTACATTCTCTCCCTCAATAATATCAATATAAATAACAGCCGGGGTATTATCCGCAGTATTTGTTCTTTCCAATGGATGCGTTACGACGGACTTTCTAAGAAAACCTTTTTCATAACCATCCCGGACACCTTCATTGATCGCGTCTTTCAGCGACTGCCCTTCAAAAAGTACTTTGTCGCCAATATCTGCGAAAACAACAGTCATGCCTGTATCCTGGCATACTGGAATATTTTCTTTCCGGGCAATCCCGGCGTTTTCAATAATCTGATTCAGAACTCCCCTGCCTTCTTCACTACTTTCATGCCCAAGGGCTTTTTGATATACATCCTGTATTTCAGAAGTAATCTCACAGCATGCTTCAATACACATACGCGAAACAGCTTTTATAATTTCTTTAGTATTAATAATTCTCATAAGTAATTCATTTCCCAAACTTTTCGTATGATACCCTAATTACATAATTCTGATTAAGCTTAATACCAGATGTTTTTCTCTTTTCTTATAGTACAAAACCGTACGGATATTCTCTATTATTTCTACGAAATCGTACGGGAGTTTTTGCCGAAAAAAAAGGGCCTGCAGTACAGGCCCTTATTGGACTTACTTGTTCACAGTCTCTTTCAGGGCTTTTCCGGCTTTGAAAACCGGGGCCTTTGATGCGGATATCTGTATGGTTTCCTTTGTGAAGGGATTGATGCCTACCCTTGCAGGTCTATCCTTAACACTGAATGTACCGAAGCCTACAAGAGAAACTTTGTCGCCTTCTACAAGTGCTTCCGTAATAGCGTCAACAAATGCGGCACATGCTTTTTCGGCGTCTTTTTTGGAAAGACCGGCCTTTTCAGCAACAGCTCCTACTAATTCGGATTTTTTCATGATTTTACCTCCATTATTTGATATACACATCTTATATAAAATGGTTAGAATAGTCAAGGTTGCCAGCAACTAAAACCACTATATTATAGTGGTTTTGGGCCAAAATACTGATAAAATGTACAAGATATAGTACCGTTGTAGATTTTTCTTCTCTTATTCGCCTTAATACCTGATGTTTTTTCAAATTCAACTGAATCCGTAAGGACATATTTAGACCATGTGTTAAATAGCGAAAACATGCTTCCCATTTCCCGGTAAAGTCCATCTACATTTTCTTTATCGGATATTCTCAGGCCATATGGCGGATTACAGATCATTACACCATACTCGCCGGGAGGACTCAATCCAACGGCATCCTTTACGCTGAAGTTAATAATTTTATCAACTCCTGCAGCAATGGCATGCTTCTTTGCTATTCTGATATTAGCCTTTGATATATCGCTTCCGTATATGAACGCTGTTTCCGGAATCGAAATTAAGGTTTTCGCAAGTTCCTTCTCTTTATCTGCAATCAACTTATTTTCCTTATTCCATGATTCAAATAGGAAATTCCTATTAAGACCAGGGGCTTTGTTATAAGCCATCAAAGCTGCCTCTATAGGAAATGTCCCTGAGCCGCAGAAAGGATCCATCAGGAGTCTTCCCGGTTTCCAATAGGATATCTGAATAAGGGCTGCCGCAATTGTTTCTTTAAGCGGAGCTTCGACATTGAGGGTTCGGTATCCTCTCTTGTGAAGTCCGGTTCCCGTAGTATCAATATTTATCTCTGCGGTATCATTATGAATGAATATCTCAATTTTATACTCAGGACCATTTTCCGAAAGCACTGACAGGTTATTTACCTGGCACAACTTATCTGCTATAGCCTTCTTAACTATTTTCTGGCAGTCTCTCTGGCTGAATAATTTAGAATTAATATTAGAAGATCGAACATTAATTTTACCATCAGGCGAAACAAAATCCTGCCAATTAATCTTATTTGTTCCTTCAAAAAGATCGTCGAATGTGTAAGCCGGAAACTCAGCTACTCCAATGTATATTCTTTCAGCGGTCCTGAACCAGATATTGCCTTTTGCGATTTCTTTAATTCCGCCGCTGAATTCCACACGGCCGTTCTTAGTTTTCTCAACGGTAAATCCAAGATTTCTGATTTCCCTTGCAAGCACAGCCTCAATGCCGAAGATGCAAACAGCAATTAATTTCATTTTATTTTTCCGCCTTTTTTATTTCCACGGTATCGCCTATAACCAACACTTCGTTCAAACCGTTTTCCAAAACCACAATGGAATCACCGAATTTGAAAGCTCCCCGGGTATTGCCCGGCAGTGAAATGGTTAAGATTATTTTTTCTTTATCAGTACCAACAGGATTTTGCCTTTCCCACTTCACTGATATGTCTCCTAAAAGAGTATTTTGTTTTACGCTGAAATTATTAATAGTTTCTAAAAACAACGGTTCAATCAATATCCTCCGCGCTTTGTCAATGTACCTAATGCCTGCAAGGTATTTAAAAAAGAACGAGACTAATCCTCCGAACATCGGATGATTTAAGGATGCCCTTCCGTCCCAGGTTTCCCAGAGGTTCTTCGAACCCGAATCTTTCATAAATCCAAAAGAGGGAAATTCTTTGCGTTGCAGCATTTTTGAAATGATATCGCCGCGCCCTGCATCAGCTAAAACTTTAAAAATCATTGAAGCTGCAAAGATCCCTGTATCCATCGCATAGCCTGACTTCTTAATCTTTCCTGCTAATGCGTTTGTGACAGGTGTTTTAAATTCTTCAGGAACCATATCAAAATACAGTGGGTATACATTAGCGTAATGTCTCCCTGTCGAGTAGAGATAGCTTGTTTTGGAAAGATACTTTTCATTGAATTTATTTTTTATTCTCGCTGCAAGTCTTTCGTAATATATTGTATCTCTGGAAATTATCTTACCGAATTCGACGCATGTCATAACGCAATAATAGAAGTATGAAGTGTTTACGAGTGCCGGATCCAATTCAGCGAAGATTTTTTTTAAGTCTACTTCCTCAACTGCATAGCCTTCAACCGGCAGGCACCAGTCCCCGAGGCACCAGCTGCCTTCTTCTTCATGTTCAATAATTAAATCCGGGTTTTTCTTCTCGAGATACTCAATCCATTTCCGCAGTGTTTCGTAACTGTCATGAACAGTCCGCCTGTCGAAAGTCATATTATATATTTGTCTTGGAACAACTGCACACGCACTTCCCCACGCAGGTCCGCCTCCTCCGCCGCTGAATGGTACAGTATGGGGAACAAAGCCCGTTTCAGCGTTCTGGGAAAATACGATGTCCCTATTCCATTTACGATAGAAGTTCACACTATCCAAAGCTGACAAAGCAGCCTCAGCGGTTACCTGCCCGTCGCCTGTATACCCCAGTCTTTCCCTGTGCGGACAGTCGCTTGGAACCCCGCAATGCATATTTGACGTCTGGGAATTCATATAGGCGTCATATATCCACTTAATGATTTCGTTATCTGTTTCCATGGTTTTTTCGGCTCTGACATCTGAGCTAATAACTTCAACAGATATATCGTATATTTCAACATCATCATCTTTTTCTATAGAAAAATAGCGAAATCCGCGCCATCCGAATGTTTCCGCATAATCAATTTCGTCATTACTCCCGAAAACATATTGATTTTCCTGAATCTGCCATTCCCCGCCCGTTGACCTGTAATCAGGATTTCCGTCAGAATCAACAGCATCAAAATATGCAATACCGAATCCGGCGCCGCGAGGAGCTTTTGCTTTTACCCTTACCCTGCCGGCAAGATTCCTTCCGGCATCATATAACCAGCCCTTTGGATTCTCCGGTTTAATTATCTCAGTAATACGGTCAAAATAATCAAATTGGCATTCTAGGTTCCCCGGTTCCCAGATGCACTCCATCGCAGTAATGCTGCCGGTATAATCCAAACCTATGTTATCGTTTCTTTTTTCACCGAAATATATATTATTGAATTCAAGCGGGCCATCGGTACAATAAGTTTCCTCATTACTGCAGATTATCATTTCTGTTCCATCATCATATTCCATATGGATTTCCAACAGCAGGCGCGGAGTTCCGTAAGACATATCCCCTTCAATGATTCTTTCAACCTGATTGAAAAATCCATTGCCCAGCATTACCTCATAGCGATTAATACCCTTTCTTATATAGTCATGTATATCATAGACGTTATACAAGACTCTCTTTTCAGATTTATCATCATAAGGATATAAAAGCCCTGACAGATCTCTCTTGGCATAATCCGTCCAACCGGGCACATTATATGTGTCATGGCCCCTTTTATCGTTTATTGTCAGCTCATAGTTCCCAAGACCGCATATAACAATATAAGCAGAGGCTAGATTATCTTTTACATAAAAATCGCCGTAAAAAACAGGATTGTCATGCATGGCCGGATGTTCTATCCACTTTGCGGTAAGTTTTGTATTGTCTATTAGACCAGTAATAAAAAAAGTGGATTCTGATTCTAATATTTCACCCTTATTAGTTTTTATGAAAACTCGCCAAATGTATTTATTCAGGTTGTCAAGACCCGGGCCTGAATACTCGATATTATATGAATCTCCAGATTTAATAAATTCCGTATCCCAGTATAAAATACCTTCATTTTCAACAATAATTCTGTATTCTTCCTGATAAACGGGATTACCGCCGCCGGATACTTCCCATGAAAAATATGGTTTCGGAATATCAACTCCGACCGGCTCGGTACAATACTCACATTTTAGATTCTTTATCGTATTCATTTTCTATTACCTTTATTCTTTGAAGCAATTCACTGCCTTTGCTTATTATTGAGTCGCTTATCAAATTATGATCCAGTACTCTTGTACTGATACTATTAAATATCCCAAGTTCCATAAGCATTGCCTTTACCGAAACAGGATAAAATGAGTGTCTTAAATATTCTGCGAATTCTTCGGCAATGACCTGGGCTTTATTCCCAATGGCAGACCCCGCAGGCGGAAAATCAAGCAAGCATCTTACCAATTTGGTGGAGACATTAGCATGTATGCCGCTGAAACCTGCTGCCCCATGCCTCATAGTTTCCGCAAGTGTCTCAATATTTGCATTATACAACCCAAACGGCGAATCTCCAATTATACTGAGTCTTGATGCCATAGTGGCAACATCACATGATGTGTCTTTTAGAAAAACAAATCTTTTTGTTGATAGTATATATTCAAGTGTTTTATCTGTTACAAGCCTTTTATACGGATATGGGCATTCATAAATGCCCAAAGGGATCTCTTCTTTAAAATTAATTAGAAAATATTCGAGTCTTTTTATAAAAACATCATCATCTTCGTCTTCCGCTGCAAAAGCATTGCTGATTAAACAACTGCATCAACTCCGGAAGAAGCAATTTTTTTCATTGCTTCTATTTGCTTTTTTGGGTCTTTCTGAGTATGCCCTGAGGTTATAACCTGAAGTTTAGAATTTTCCCTTACAAATGAAGCAAGCCTGAATTTCTCATCAAGCGTCAGATTAAACATTTCACTTGACTGGCATACGGCGAAAAGTCCATCGGCACCATCTGATTCAAGCTTTTCTATGAATTTTAAAAGAGCCCCGTAATCTATATTTCCATTTCCATTAAATGGCGTAACCATTGTTGGAAAAATGCCTTTGCTAATCATAAATTCTCCTGTTAATCGCTGTAAAATTTTGTGTTAATATATCAGATTCCTGAATTTTTTTACTTTGTGAAAAGAGATAAAATTCGTATCATGCGCATCTTTTGCTTTTTCATTTCCTGAACGGGACACAATATATAAATCATCACCGTCAATATCCATTGATGCATAGTGACGCGAAGATTTTTCAGTTTCGCCTATAGCCACTACCCCTGCGAAACACCAGTCGAAACAATTTTTTGAAAAGTGAAGCACAAGTCTTCTTCTCTCATTATTCGGCAGATTGTACCTGTCGTCCGGCAACATCTCCGCCCTGGTCATGCTGTCGGTCGCTTGTGTTGAAAGCAGCCAGTACATTTTTGTCTCATTATCATATAATATATGAAATTTCATTTGCCCGCCCGGCATTGGTGCATAAACAATTTTTTTGCCTGAAGGGACATTTTCGAGCATTGTACTCATTGACCCATCATGGTTTTCTACCACTTTGGCAATTGCACAGTATCCTGTTCCGCCGGTATGTGCCCGCATGAAAAGATGAAAAGTATTTTCACCGTATAAATAATGGTTCTTGTCTGTAAATTTAACTACATTTGTTTCAAGCCAGCCTAATTCAGCACATCCCCTGCCCGGTGCTACTTCTACAAATGTGGAAGGAGTGGTCCAAAAAAAAGGTATTCCGGTAAATTCAAGTTTCTTTTTGTCTACTGCTTCATGAAAATACAGCTCAGATGCGTAAGTCCAGTTTTCTTTTTTTGTTAAGTCATCATTTATGCAGCCCC
>Ga0233415_10000358_pt1 | contig 21945 bp, 14 predicted proteins | sample Na_anoxic_12_MG_FD_188631 | JGI IMG/M metagenome (GOLD analysis project Ga0233415, IMG submission 188631) | Seawater microbial communities from Saanich Inlet, British Columbia, Canada - Na_anoxic_12_MG | ecosystem: Environmental > Aquatic > Marine > Inlet | place: Canada: British Columbia... | reverse complement strand
TAAAATCAAAATTATCATCAAAATTATTATCAAAATTATCATCAAAATTATCATCAAAATTATCATCAAAATTAAAATTATTATTAAAATTATTATTAAAATTATTATTAAAATTATTATTAAAATTATTCATTTTATAAAATTTTCTTATGTAATATGCCTTAGAAAAAAAAATAGGATATAAAATTTTAGTATACATGTAATAAATAAATAAAAATGTATATACATACTTAAATGCTAAATTAAATTTATTTATTATTCGCAATCTAATACTTAAATTATTTCTATTTGAATTTGTAATTAAAAAATTAGTCGAATTATCATTTTCTCCCTCATAATGAATTGGAGTAATTATTTTATTTTTTTTTAAATCAATTATATCTATTTTTTCTAAGCATATAAAACAATTATAATTATTATTCAGAATCAACCATTTTTTAAAACAAGAAAAATGAATAGGTGATTGGCAATTACAATAATGTTTATATTTGGCATCATTATAGTTGTAAAATTTTTTTATATTATCTTCATTTAAACAAATAGAACAAGTTTGTTTAAAATTTTTATTTTTTTTATCTTTTTTCATCTTTCTATTTTTTATATTTTTTATATAATAATTTGTTTCATTAATAATACTATTATAATTAATTTCATTATTATTTTCATAAAAATTATCATGTGTTGGGTGAATTCTATGTAATAAGAAATTAAAATGAAATGATTGATTGATCATTAAATCATTATTATTGTCATTATTATTGTCATTATTATTGTCATTATTATTGTCATTATTATTGTCATTATTATTGTCATTATTATTGTCATTATTATTGTCATTATTATTGTCATTATTATTGTCATTTTCAAATAAATTATTATTATCAATATTAGAATAATAAAGTGAATACATTTTTATTTATCTAATTATTTTTTTTTGTTTTCTTGTTCTTTTATTACTTTCTTTTAAATTATTTTTATTATTTTTATTATTTTTTTTAGTTTTAATTGAAAATAACTTTCGTTTTTCTAAACTAACATTTTCGAGTAATTTATCATATATAGAATTATCTATTATATCCCTTTTTTCATTTTCATATTTTCTATATTTATATTTATCTTTTTCACCATTATAAAATAGACCAAGTGGTACACCTAAATCTTTAAATGAGTCAATTAAATGTTTATTTCTCCCTCCACCATTTTGTGTGAAATTTGAATTCCCTTCTATCTTACTGTTTAAAAAATCAGAATTAACAACAAAACCTCCTGATGTTATTTGTCCTTTATTATTTTTCAAAAATACATAATCATTTTCATTTAAATCAAAGTCCATATAAACTATATTTATATTAATTAATTATTATAATACCGCTTAATATCAGGTAATAATTTTGTTTCTCTTTTTTCTTTTACATATGTCATAATATTTTTAACCATTTCTTCATCTTTAATAATATCTTTTAAACATCCTTCTAAAAATCCTAATGTAATTGGTGATGTTTGTTTTGTAACTGCAAATTTTAATCGGCCATCACTGATCTTAATAGTTGAGGTAGAGAGATTATTTTCATCAGCAAAATTAAATATATTTTCTTGTAAATTATTTTTTTTATTTCTAATCTCTTTCACCCGGTCATTCAAAGTTTTAATTTGCGTATCTAAATGTACCCATTCTTTAATATTATTTTGAAAATGTTCCATAATTTTAATATAATATATATTTTAAAATTATATGTCTAAATATATTTATTAACTAATAAATTTTAATTTATTTACTTTCTCATAGTTTTCGATTTTTTCATACCTTTCTTAGCTTTTTTAGATTTATTTTGCATTCTTTTTTGAATTGCAAAAAGACCAAATGGAACAAGAGCTGTTTTTAGCATACCAGCAAATCCAGAACCGGCCATTCTAGCTCTTCGTGCTAGTGAACTTGATCTTGATTTTGCCATTTTGGCTGTACGTTTTAAGTTTCTTTTCATCTTACTTCCTTTTGTTCTCATCATTTTTCCTTTACTTCTTTTTCCTCCTTTGAAATTAGCAGGGAAAGGCCATCCTTTTTCAGCAGTCATACAAGTATTATATTGAGAACCATCAGAATAGGAGCATCCATCTTTCATAGTGGTATAGTCGGCACCTGTTAGAGGACCTTCACCACTTATAGAATTATTATTATTTGGAGTGTTAGAGGCAGCAACCATTATATAATTAATATATAAAATAAATTTTTATAACTTTTAGAACAAACGAGTACAATTTAAAATTATATAGACTATTTTACTAAATTTTCATATTTAAATTAAAAAGTTGTTTAATATTATTCCTTACTAAAAGATAGAAAATTGCTAAAATTAATAAAAAACTTATTATTACAAAAATAAGTGATAAATAAATGTAAGGATATATTTCTTGAACAATTAAACTTACTAGTGGTTGGAATAATTCCTTAAATTTTTTTTTAACATCATCTCTTGATATTAAGGAAATGCATTTTTCAATAAAAACTTCATTCATTTTATTTATTGAATTAAAAAAATATTAAATTTTAGCGTGTTTAGCGTGTTTATATTTTTTTTATTTTATCTTTAAAAATTTATAATGACATCAGAAATAGTATTTCCAAATAAACAATTTAATTTTTCTCAATTATCATTATCTTCACCTGTTTCTGTACAAGGTGGAACTTATTTTACTAAAATTAAATATTATAATAATCCTTTATATATTCAACTGTCTAAATGTTTAACAAGACAAGGATTAAATGAAACAAATAAAAAGGCATATATTGATTTAATGTATTCAAATGAAAGTGATGAAATAATCGAATGGTTTGAAAATTTAGAAAATAAATTAATAGATTTAATCTATGAGAAAAAAAATTTATGGTTTCAAAACGAGATGGAGAGAACAGATATTGAAAATTATTTTAATTCATCAATCAGACCATATAGAGGTGGAAAATATTATCTTATAAGGATAAATATTTTAAAATCAAAAAAAAATCCAAATCAGTTTAGTTGTAATTTTTATGATGAAAATGAAAATGAAATAAATATAAAAGATTTACAAGAAAATCAAGATATTATTCCAATTTTAGAAGTTCAAGGTATTAAATTTTCAGCTAGAAGTTTCCAAGTAGATTTAATTGGAAAACAAATGATGTTATTAAATAGTCAATCATTATTTAATTCCTGTAAAATTGTAAAACAAAATTCTAATACTGTAATGAATAATACTTCTTATTTAGAAAATCATAAAAGTTTAGGAGAAACTATGAATAATGATGCTTCATCTGAAACAGCTTCAAAAAATTTATATGGATCAATAAATGATAAAAACATAAATGAAGAACAAAATAAAGACATTAAGGAAACGCATGAAACAAATGAAACAAATGAAACAAATGAAACAAATGAAACGCATGAAACGCATGAAACGCATGAAACGCATGAAACGCATGAAACAAATGAAACAAATGAAACAGTTAATAAAGATGACATAAATTTAATTTCAACTGATATCGAATATACTATTTCAGAGGATTCAATTAATAATGATGATGGTTTAAATAAAACACAAACTTTAACAACAGAAAAAAAAGTAGACAATAATTCATTTGATTTAGAAGATATTTCAGATTCATTAAAATTTGATGAATCAAAACAAATAACACTGAAACAACCAAATGAGGTATATTATGAAATATATAAATTAGCAAAAGAAAAGGCAAAAAAATATAAAAAAGCATCTATAAATCATTATTTAGAAGCAAAAAAAATAAAAAATACATATCTTTTAGAAGATTTAGATGAAAGTGACGATTCTTTATCCGATGATGATAATTATGATAATGATTCTGTAAATGAATTATATAGTTAATCTTTAAAATTTAGATTATTTAAGAGAAAATAAGAATATTAAATAAAAATTTAAAAATTTAAAAATATTAAAAAATAAAATCCAAACAAGTATTTTATTTTTGATGTTAAATTAAATAAAAAACAAAAAATCCTCAAAAAATTTTATCCTTTTTATTATATAATGGACTTGATGAAAAGTTTTAAGCAACTCAAAATGGAACATGTTCTTCTTTTTGTTGTAAGTGTTTTATTTTTATTTTACCTTTTAAACTCTTATAACAACAACAAATCTATGGATAAACCAGAAAAAATGAGCAATAGAGAAAAACAAGAAATGTTTAATAATGCAAATTCATCTGTGCAAGCTGCTCAACCACTTGGGCAAAACGAAACATATGCATCAGCTATGGGTTCAGATAATAGCAATAAAGGAATGCCTCCTGCTTGTTCTACTGAACCCATTTCTGACCCATCAGAATTATTGCCAAAAGATACTAATAGTCAGTGGGCTAAGTTAAATCCAACAGGAAGTGGTGATTTACAAAATGTTAATTTATTAAGTGCTGGATATTTTATGGGAATTGATACTGTTGGAAGTAGTTTAAGAAATGCTAATCAACAAGTGCGATCTGAACCCGCTAATCCTCAATTAAATATTGGTCCATGGAATAATACTACAATTACACCTGATGTATTTAGAACTCCACTAGAAGTAGGACAAGGACCACAATAAATAGATAAATAGATAAATTATAAAAAATTGTTAAAAATATAAAATTTTAATTTTTAACAATATTATATATATTAAATGAAGCAAAAATTAAATATATATGGAATCATATTAATATTTTTTATACTTTTAATAGGAATAAATGTGTATTTAAATTCGGATACATATAATTTAAGATGTATTGTATCAACAGTTGATGGTAATAAATATTGTGTAAGAGAGAGAAAGAATATACAAAAGGCTTCTAATTTATTAGCTCGTACAGCATCTAATTTAAATGGATTAGTGGAATATTTAAAAGAATCTTATCCAAAAAGAGAAAATATACGAAGATTAGTAGAAAATTTTAATCCAAAAAAAATAAAAGAAACATTACCTACAAGTGAATTTACAGCATATAGTGAAAATAAAGGTGAGAAAATAGCAGTATGTTTAAATAAAAATAAGAACAATAATAATAAATTAATTGATAAAAATACTCTTATGTTTGTAGGGTTACATGAATTAGCTCATGTGATGAGTGCAAGTGTAGGACATAATGATGAATTTTGGAATAATTTTAAATTTTTATTGGAAAGGTCAGCAGAGTTAGGTATTTATAAACCAGAAGATTATAAAAATAATCCAAAGCATTATTGTGGTATGGATATAACAGATAATCCTTATTTTGATTTATAAAATATACACTTTTGAATATTTATTGTATTATTTTCAAAGAATTTTTATCCGTTTTAATTAATTTATATTCATCATCTTGTAAAATAAAAACACACTTATTATTATCTGAAAAACAATTAATTGAATGAATAGTATATTCATTTGAATTATAATTAACTTTTAATCCTGATTTAGCAAATTTATATAAAAGTAAATAAGTATTGTTTCCTTTTTCTGTTACTTCTGGTAAAACTTGATTATAAATTAAAAAAAATTTTTCGGAAATAGTGGGAAAAATAATATCACATTTGTATTTTTGATTTATAAATGTTACATATAAATTGTCAATCAATTCTTTCTCTAAAAATAATTTGTAAATTTGATGACCTCCAATAACCCAAATTACATCATAATGTTTTTTTTCACAAAATAAAAGAATATCCTCTAAATTTGAAAAAGATTTACATAAATTATTATTATTATTTTCATGTATATTTAGACTTGAAGACAATATTAAATTATCCCTCTGTTTTAAAAATGAAACAGATTCCCATGTATTTTTCCCCATAATAATAGCGTTATTTCCATTACCGATTGTTATTTTTTTAAATCTATTAATATCGCCTGACAGTTTCCATGGTAATGTATTATTTAGTCCTATTCCTTTATTTAAGTCATAGGCAACAATTCCATTAATAAGCATAAGTATATATAAAATAATATTTAGATTTTATATATAAATGAATGAAATATTTAAAATAAAAATATTAAATAATTCTTTATTTTCTGATAAAATATATGTGTGTTATGGTAAGAATAGTTTAAGTGATTTAGAATTAAATGAAATATATAAAACTAATCCTAAACATGAATTATTTACTAATATTTTTAATAATAATGAATTAAGAAATATAGAAGATGAAAATTTAAAAGTACAATTTGTAAATGTTAAAATATATATAGATGATTCCATTTCAACTATAAAAAAGAAAATAATACAAATATTGGATAAGCAAACAAGTTTTAATGAAATGTATTTATTTGGAAGAAAAATGGAAACATTAGATAGTTCAGAAATATATGATAATCTAACAAATGGTGGAAAATTGTCATTAAATAAAGACAGATTATTTCCATTTTTATCAAATATTTATAATTTTAAAACAGATGTACCCGAAAAAGAGACTTATACATATAGTGATTTAATTAATATTAATTTGCAATCAAAAAATGAATTATTGGATTTTACATTAGGAATGCATTTTATTACTGGGGAAAGTGTTTATCAATTTTCTGTGAATCCATTTAATTTAAATATTTTAAATGATATTATAAAAAGAAACGCTGAAAATATTATTTCAACTTCCAATAATGATCTTCTTCTATCATCAGGACTTTTATTCGAAAATACTATACATGTATGTTTAGTGGAAGATGTTTTGAAATTTCAAGAAAAAAATACAAATATTGATCAATCTACAATATTACAAATTTATTTTCCATTATTAAAGAGAGAAAATATAAATAATTTACAAGAATTATTAAACAATCAAATAGAATTAAACGAATCAAATAAAAAATTTTTAAATGATTATTATGAAAAACAACAAGAAAATATTGATATGTTTAATCAAATATATGACACTCGTAAATTAGAATTAAAATATAAAGAACAAGGAATTCAAAGAATTCATTTTAAATTTCTTCAAAAAATAGAATTCAATTTTCCACTTGATTTAATATTTAAAATTTTACATACATCTAGATCATTACCGCTAATAAAATATAGTCCATCAAAGAGGCAGGAAAAAATTTATAGATTATATTGTAATAAAATTTCTAAGTCTGGTAAAAAAATACCTGCTTTAACAAAAAATCTAATATTTAAATTTATCAAAAATGTAAAAGGTGTAAAAAAAATATCTTGTTATATAGATTATCAAGAAGAAGATGGAGAGAAAACACCCATATTATTGGAATTTGATTCAAAGTCAAATATATTTATTGATATTACATTTAAAAGATCGAAATCAGTAAAACAAATAGAAGAAATTATAAAAACTGCATGTAATTCTGTAATTAAAATGGTTAAGAATTATTTAAAAAAAAGTGGATATAATTTTAATTTGTTTGAAACATTTTATTCTGATTTGGTAGAAATAATAAATATTCAATATGTTTCTTATTTGGATATAGAGAAAAATATTAATTTAAACAATTTCATAGGTTGCGTTTCTAGTATTTTTAATGTAGTTGTGGGGAGTCTAGCAAATGGTATAATTATGCGATACAAACGTGTGGCAAATTTTAATGAAATGGATAGTCAAGAGGCATTTATAATTCAATTATTAAATCGCGCAAACGAAGAGGAAGATATTGTAAAAACATTAATGAATAATTATCAATTAACAGAATCGGAAGCTCAAATCAAAATTGCAGAATTATTAAATAGTTTGCAATTAGTTCAAAATTTAAATAAGAGAAGAACACTAAAAATAAAAAATAATCCTGGATTTTTAACAACAATAAATCAAGATAAATTTAAAAAAAGTATAAAAGTTGAAATGTCAAACATTAACAATATTTTATATTTAAATACGATTCCTGTTTATTTAGACTCTATATTAAGAATCACACAAGAGCCAACATCTAGTAATTATGATGAAGAAAAAATAGATATAAATTGTAAATCAAAATTTGATGACGAAGAAGAAAAAATAGAAGAAATTATTGCTCCTTCTGAAAGACAGTTAGTTGAAAATGTACCAGTAGCATTTGAAGCCCAAGATTTAGTTTTTGGTGAAGATACACTAAAAAAGAAGGAAAAGAGTATAAATGTATTGGATTTTTTATTTGAAGATGATGAAGATGAACCTTTGGAAGATGAAGTGGAAATAGAAGACGACGAAAACGGAATCGATGTAGAGTTGGAATTAGACGATGATGAACCGACGTCAGACGATGAAGATGAAGAGTCATCGGCAGACGAAGGAATAGATATTGATTTTGAATTAGACGATGAAGACAACGAAGACGGAATAGATGTAGATTTGGAATTAGACGATGAAGAGCCGTCGGCAGACGAGGGAATAGAGGTAGATTTGGAATTAGATGAAGAAGAGCCGTCGGCAGACGAAAGCGTCGTAAGGGGACGCAACCCCTCAGAAAGCGTCGTAAGGGGACGCAACCCCTTAGATGATAAGCCGTCGGCAAACAAAGGAGGAATGAATAATTCTACCAAAAAGAAAAGGAAATTAATAATAAAAGATAGTGATGTATTGGAAAAAAATATTACAGGAATGAAAATTTCAGATCCAAATCCTTTTTTCAAGGATCTGAGAGAAAAAGAACCAACATTATTTTTGACTGATAATAGAGGTAAATTTTCTTCGTATTCAAGAATTTGTCCTTGGAATAAAAGAAGACAACCAGTTATATTAACAGATGAGGAAAAAGAAAAAATAGATAAAGAATATCCAGGTTCTTATGATAAAGCAATTAAATATGGTACAAATCCAGATAAAAAATATTGGTACATTTGTCCAAGATATTGGGATTTAAAAAGAAATGTAAGTTTAACAGAAGAACAAGTTAAATCAGGGGAATATGGTAATGTTATTCCTCAAAATGCAAAAACAATTCCAAAAGGAGCCAATATATGGGAATTTACGGATCCCAAAGACCACTATGATAAAAATGGAAAGTATGTAAAACTTTTTCCAGGATTTTTAAAAAAGGATTCACATCCAGATGATTTATGTATTCCATGTTGTTTTAAAAATTGGGATAAACCAAGCCAAATAAAAAGGCGCGAAGAATGTAAACAGGATAAAGATGAAGAAAATACATCAAATAAGGTTAATGATAAATTATCTAAGCAAGAGGATATTAAAATGGAATTAAAAGAACAAAAAATAGATGAGTATATTAAAGGTCCAAATAAATTTCCATTAAATAAAGATCGTCTAGGATATTTACCATTTTTAATAGAGAGATTTTTAAATGTATCTAATAGTTCTTGTTATGTTAGTAAAACAAATAAAAATTTAAAGAAAAACAATCCTTGTTATTTGAGAAAAGGAATTGAAAACAATAAATATAAATCATTTATAGGATGTATTTCTGAAATAGTGAAAAATAAAAACAGTAATTACAATAATATTGATTCATTTATAAAAAATGTTTTATTAAATGATGAAGTTTTAAATATTGATATTTATACTTCTCTCCAAAATGGTGATTTAATAACAATATTTAAAAATGATAAACAAGAAATAAGTGATGAAGAATTAGATAAATATAGTAAGTATGAATTATATAAAAAATTAAAAGAAAACAATAATAATCAGTTAAAAACAATCATCAACTCATTTGAAAACTTTGTAAAATTTTTGAAATCGGATAATAATATTATTGATTATCAATATTTATGGGATTTGATTTGTCTTCCCAATAAAAATATGTTTGAAAATGGAGTAAATATGATTATATTAGATTTACCAGAAGATGATTTAACCTCAAATGTAAATATTATTTGTCCAACAAATTATTATTCTTCATATAAATTTGAAAAAACAAGAGATACAATTATTTTAATAAAAAAATATGAATATTATGAACCCATTTATATTGTAATTGATACATCAACTACTCAAAAAACAATTCTTCAAGAAGTAAAATTTTTTAACCCAAATATGATGGAAAGGATTCAGAATTTAAAACAATTAAGAGATACAATTATACAGATTTATAAAACTATGTGTAAACCATTACCAAGTATTCCAAATATATCAAATTATTTTAACTTAGAAAAGGTAGTTTTTAAACAAAATTTTACTTGTGAAAAAATAATCACATTATTAAATGAATTTAATATTGATGTTGATTTTTTAATTATTAACTATGATAATAAGGTTATAGGACTTGAAATTTCAGATCAAGAGTTTAAAGGATATTTACCTTGTTTTCCTTCGAATATTATATTAGATTATGATATAATATCAATTGATTTTTACGATAATTGGAAAAATTTAAATAATACGGTTTCTTATTTGAATTATTTTAGAAATAAAACAAATGGAAAATTACTTTGCATTCCTCAGGTAAAAATTATAGAAGATGAATTAATTGTAGGAATTTTAACTGAAACAAATCAATTTATAATGTTAAAAGAACCAGAACAAAACACAGATAATTTAATAAAAAATGAAATTAAGGATAGTAATTTTTTAATTGTAAATAAAGAAGTTCAAAATAGTAATAAGAAAGATGTCAAGAGAGAAAATTATATAAAAATGATAAAACTTGAAACTGAGCTATATAATGCATTTAGAAACAAACTTAAATCATTATTTAATTTATTTGAAAATAGATTAGTAAGAGATAAAATAAAGGAAATAACCGAGTCTCAATCTATGATTTATTATATTCAACTTGAAAAAACAATAGACATAATGAATGAATTAATGAAAAATGATGTAGAATTTGTAAAAAATACAAATAAAAATATGGTATTAGTGCGAAAGAATTTGAATACAAATGATAAAATTTATATTCCTGAAAAAAATTTATTATCAGGTTTGTCAAATAAAGAAGTATATTATAGCAAATTAGCAGATGAATTAATAAGATCGCGAAGAATAAACCAATTTATTTTTGAACCTCAAATTTATTTGAATTTTTCAGATGTAAAATATGATTTAAATAATGATGAAATCATTTTATTAGAATCTTTATTATTAGGAGATTATTTTGAAAATTTAGTTCCTGAAAAAATCAATAAGTATATATCTTTTAATACCTATGATACAGCAGAACCTAGTAAATCAGTTACATACGATAATATAAAAATAAATAAATCTATTGATAATCAACCTATTGATAATCAACCAGCAACAAAAGATGATTCTAATATCAAAAGTAAAGGTGAAAAACAAGATAAAATGACTGATAAAAAAATATTATTAAATGAAAAATTTGAAATATATGCAAATTGTGAAGTTAAATTGAAAAAAATTCATTCTACACTTCAATTAAAATTTCCCAAATTTAATGAGATAGAATTTTCAAATGAAAATGCATCTTGTACATTTGATATAGTAATCACTATGATGAATAATTTTTTGAATAAAGATTATAAAATAAATGATGTTAAAAAAGAATTAGTTCATATTTATGAAGAAAAAATGAAAAATGATTATGGTAAAATTTTAAAAGTAATTCAAACATATAGAGGATTTAAAATAAAAAAGAAAATAGAAAATAATGAAATAAGTATAGAAGAAATGATTTTTAACGATGATTTTATTATTACCAATTTTGATATAATATTATTATGTTTTCAATTTAATATTCCTTGTCTTTTATCAAGTGTAAGACCTTCGAGAGAAAATAAAAAATATAATTTAAATATGAATATTGTAAATGAAAATCAAAAAATTTTTATAATACGAGTTCCTGCTTTTAATATTAGTAATATTAATAAAAATATTATACCTATTTATAGAATGTTAATTAATAATAAAAAACAAGGATATTTTGATTTTTTAGATATTAAAAACGAAATTGTAAAGGAAAATATATTAGATGATAAAAATACATTTGAATCAGTTTTGGATAATATAATAGAAAAGGATGATTTTAAAAAGGAGGAATCAGAAACTAAAATAATGAAAAAAATAAAAATTTAGATTATATTTAAAAAATTAGATTATATTTAAAAAATTAGATTACATTAAAAAATTTAAAATTTTTAATATTTAAATATTACTTTTATCCCGTAATTAAAATGAAGATTTATGAAAAATTTTTATTATATTTCTTTGTAACATGTGTTTTAAATTTTTTTTTGTTTCCAAAACCATCTATAAAATACAAGTGTTCCAACCATCTTATGCGGTGGATTGATTGAAAAACATCTTTCATTAGCGATGAAACACTTTTTTTTTCATTATTATAATTTATATAATATAATCTACCTGTATCTTCCATTATTATATTTTTGATTTCAATAAATGTATCTCTTATATTGAAACCAAAAGGAACTATATGTTTTAATGAATTTAATTCATTAATAACATCTTGATCACAGACTAATGTATACATTTTTACAAATATTAATTTAATTTATTAATTTAAAATAATAAAACATTCAATTTTTTTTATAAATAATATTTTAAATTATTTATTATCATAATTCTGAATCAATATCAGAATTAGATTCTGATTCAGTTTCTGGATTTAATTCTGGTTCTAAAACAGTTTCATAATAAATTGGTTCTGAAATTGAGCTAGAACGAGAATTATTTATTGATCTAGGAGGAGAATATTCAGGTGTTCTTGGAAGAAATGAATGTTGATTTTCTGAAAAAGAATTATTAAGTGGTGAACATGGACGAGAATAATCAGATGTAATATGTACATTAATGTTTAAGCCTGGATTAATTTGATTTTGTTGATCTTGTTGATCTTGTTGACTTTGTTGACTTTGTTGATCTTGTTGACTTTGTTGACTTTGTTGATTGGATATACTTCGTAAATTATTTGATATATTAGCTAAGAATTGTTCATATGTGAGAAAGGAATTATTGTCTTCTCGATAAAGATAATTATTATTATTATTATTATTATTATTATTATTATTATTATTATTATTATTATTATTATTATTATTGCCTGTATTATAAATTATATCTATTTCTTGTTCTATTTCTTCTTCTATTTCTTGTTCTATTTCTTCTTCTGAATCTGAATCTGAATAAAAATAATCAACTTTTGTTTCATCATAATGTACTTGCAAAAAAGTATTTTTCAACTCTTTATTAATAATATTTATTTGTTTTTTAGTAAATTCATAATCATTTAAATATTTTTTTAATAGTGTAATATTATTTTTTGTTATTTTATATTCAAATGTATTTGCTTTTGAATTAATATTATTAAAAATATTATATATATTTCCATCTTCATATTCTATTATAAAATAATTTTTTTCTTTATTTATAAAATCAAAATGTGGAATAAACTTTGTAAAAAAAATTTCATTATATTCATAATTTAATTTACTAATATAAAATAATTTCTGTATTTTTTCATGTGAAATTATTATTTTTCTTCCAAATAAAATGTTATTTTTTTGAAATTTTCTTAATTTAAAAAGTAATTTTTTTTTATTTATCGATCTTATTTCATAATCATGACCATACATAGAGTAAAGATATGTTTTAATGAATTTATCAAAAATATTTAATATATATTCTTTTTGATAGTAATAATCTATTAATATTCTATTTTCATTTCTAATACTTTGATTATAAAAATGTATCATATCTTTAATAATGTCAATTTTTTCATTTAGCCCAATATTTTTATAATTTTTTATTATAAAATTTTTTATAATCACTTGATTATTATTTATAAAATAAGTAGCATTAAAATTTGCTTGAAAATATCTTAAAAGAAGAATGGGTATATTTTGAACAACATCTTTTACATGAAAATATATATTATAAAGGTTACAATCAGAAAAAATATAATTATTCCATGGATTTTTAATACTTTGACAGTCTATAAAGTAATTATCATTATAACTTAAACTATTATTAATAATTTTTATTAAATCATAAATGTTAAACGCATATTTAACATTTTTTTGGATCAAACTAATTGTATTATTATTATTTAAATCTAATTTATTAAATTCAAAATCATATTGAGTAGTTAAAAATTTTTTTGTTTTAAATAAACAAATTTGTTTAAATTTATAAAGAGCCATTATATTTTTTTGCCATTCACAAAACACATTTAAAAATATTTCATCATTTTGATTTGAATAAAAAAAATTATTAAATAGTATATATTTATTTTTAATATATTTTTCATATGAATAATGAGTATTATTATTAATATTATTATTAATTGTCCAAATAGATAGATTATTAGCAAATATAAATAGTCTTGTAGAAGATAAATTATTGTTTAAAAGATTTTTATCTAAAAAATGGTTGTGTATTTTGTAAAATAAAATATTCGATGTATTATGATTTTCATAATTAAAATCAATATATTTACAATTTATATATGGTTTATTGTCCATTATTTTATTATTTGATTTTTTTCTTCGTTTATATTTATATGTATTATCTGAAATTTTTCTTCGTTTAATTTTATTATTTGAAATATTATAATTATTTTCCATGTTATAATATTTTATAAATATTTTTTTAAATAATTAAATAATTAAATAATTAAATAAATAATTAATTAAGGGTATTAATTTTTTTATCATCTAAATATCTATTTCATAATCAGAGTCATTATCTAATTCTTGTTGTTTTATATTTAATGCATTTGAATCAATTGTTAGATTATTAATATTACATTTATCCTCATCTTTCATTCCCATAAATTGTTTTTCAATTGATTGTTCGTCAATATCTTCCTCGTCCATTTCTGGTACTTCCATTTCATTCATTTCATTTAAGTCAGCTAATAATTGGAAAGCAGAAGTTCCAAAATATCCTTCTTGACCACACATTACATTTGATGATACTCCACGAACTGTATCTAATTCTGCATGTCTTGCTGCCTTTAAAAACATTTCTGGTGTTTCTTCAAATGAAGCTTTTGCAATAGGTCCAATATCATCATTATTAATTCCATGTCTAAATATAGAAATCATTTTAGAATTATAACACATTCTATCACAAAGCATACATAGATGATGATAATTAATATATGTACTGTCAAATTCAATAACTTCTGTAAGTTCTTGAAATATGGCATTTCTAGCAGCTTCAATACCAAATACTCTATATATTTCTTGAATATCATTACTAATTGTTCTTGTAGCATCAATATTATCTAATGCTAATATTTCTAATAAATTAGTTCCTACTGTATCAAGTACCCATGCTTCTTTTTTAATAAATTTACCTTCTTCTTTTACAACATTATCTGTTATTTTTCTCAAAATAACTTTGCTAATTTTCTTAACTCCATTCAAAACAATATTATTTAATAAATTATCTTGGAAATTTTTAAGCATGTAAATTTCGTCACTTTGATCTAATGGATTAGGATTATTCATTTTCTTTTTATTTGATGATAAATTTTTTAATCTAATTCTAAAAATTAATTTATCAGAATTATAATCAGAATAAATACAATTTACATCATTTTCATATATATTATTAATAACAAAGTTAATATCATCCATAGAAATATTTTTTTCCAACATAGATTCTTTATCCATTTCCATTCTAATAATCCATTTTGATCTATCTTTACTTTCTGTTAATTGATTTCCAGCACAATCATTTATCATATTTTCAAATGTATAAAATTGTTGAATTGTGTCATTATCTTCTTCAATTAATGTATTCATATTATTTGGATCAAAACAAATATCAATTGAACTTACTATTTCTTTCAATTTAGTATATTCTATTTCAGGGATCATTTTCTGAGCACTATCTCTGTTAAATTGAATTTCCTTTGGTAAATAAATAGTCACAGATGGATTCTTAGGATTCTCAGAAAGGGATAGTATTTCTTCAATTCTGGGAACACCACGAGTAACATTTGATTTGGATGCTACACCTGCAAAATGGAATGTATTAAGTGTCATTTGGGTCGTCGGTTCACCTATTGATTGAGCAGCAATCATTCCAACCATTTCACCTGGTGCCACAATAGCATTTTTATAAATATAATTAATTGTTTCAAGTAAATTTATTAGTGATTTTCTATTAAATCTTTTTACAGTCAACATTTCTTTTGGAGATAAATAATAATAGTATAAAACTTTAAAAAGCTGCGTTGGAGGGGCAAATTTTAATGTCAATAATGTTTCATAATTTTTGTCAATTAAATTATATGCTTCCAAAGGTGTAATATCAATCAGTGAATTTTTATTTATATTTTGTTGTCCTTGAATATTATTTATAATAAATTGGAAAGCAACCGGAATATGAACAGTTTTTCCATCGGTATTTTTAAATACATTTTTCACAATTTCTTCACGCATTTCAATCATATAATCAATTGTTTTTTTAGTTTTTACAATTAAATCTTTTTCTTGTTTTTTCATTCTTGTATTTGCTCCTTTTGTATAAACTACATTAAATACATTATTCATTTCATTTTCTTTTGGCATATGAAAATGAGCATAAATTTCTTCCATAGACATGGATACTAATGGTAATATTTGATTTTCTACTCTTACTGTATCAATTCCGTCGTCGCCATATGAAAATTGAATAATTCTTTGTTTATTATTTCTAACAGTCATATCATATTCCACTTTTATATCTTCAAGACCTTTAATTAATCGTCTTTGAATATAACCTGTTTGTGATGTTTTAACTGCTGTATCAATAAGACCTACACGACCACCCATAGCATGAAAGAATAATTCTTCTGGGGATAAACCTGATATAAACGAGTTCTCAACAAATCCACGAGCACCAGGGGAATCATCGTATTTTGTAAAATGAGGTAATGTTCTATTTTCAAAACCATATGGTATGCGTTTATTATCCACAGTTTGTTGACCTAAACAGGAAATCATCTGAGAAATATTAATATCACTACCCTTAGAACCTGCATTTACCATAATTACAAAACGATTCGTTTTAGCTAAACTTTTTCTTCCTATTTTACCTGCCTCATTTGTAGCAGTATTTAAAATATTTGTAACTTGACTTTCAAATTCTTCCTCATTTGTTTTTCCAGTTTTATTTTCAAAAATTCCAAGATGTGTTTGATCAATTAAATTTTTCACTTCTTTCTTCTTATTTGTAATAGCCTGTGCAATTTTTTCATTTGTTTCTTTATTTGCAATCAAATCACTAATTCCTACACTATATCCACTTGTTTTCATGTATTCAGTAATTACATTTTGAAGATTATCAACAAAATCAGCACTTGCCATATTTCCAAAATAATTACATATTCTTTGTAAAAGACCTTTTCCTCCTGATCCTAAAACACCCTTTTCCATTTGTCCTCTAATATATTTTCCACCCTCGATTTCTAAAACATTATTTGATTTGTTATATTCTTCATCGTCACCAAATAATTTTGTTTTATATTTCATAGAAATAGGAGGCATAATTTGAGTTAAAATATCAAAATTACTAATTTTTTTTAATTTTCTGATTGCATCTGTATTTATTTTGTTAAATGCCATTAGTAAATTCATAGCTTCACGCTGATCAAATTCTATTTCTTTTCTAGTAAAACGATAAGATCCTAATAATGAATCTTGAAAAATACCCACAATTGATGCATTATTAGCAGGACTAATAATTTGATATGGAACAGCAGCTAAATTTTTTAATTCTGCTTCTGATTCTTCATCTTGGGGCATATGTAAATTCATTTCATCACCGTCAAAATCTGCATTATAAGGTTTTGTATCACCAACATTCATGCGAAATGTATCTCCTTTATACATAATTACCGCAATATGACACATCATACTCATTCTATGTAATGTAGGTTGTCTATTAAATAAAATACCATCCCCATCCATCATATGACGATGCACAATTTCACCATTTTCTAGTACAATATTTTCTCTATCCGCATATCTTAATGTAATTTGTTCACCATTTTTCTTTTGTAATATTTTAGCTCCTGGGTACACATCTGGTCCATTTCTAACTAATGTTAATAAGAAATTTTTATTACTATTATTAACAACAACCGGTTTTGTAATATTTTTAGCTACTTTAAGAGGAACACCTAATTCACGAATGGATAGATTAGGATCAGGTGTAATAACAGAACGAGCTGAAAAATCAACGCGTTTTCCCATTAAATTTCCTCTTACTCGACCTGCTTTTCCATTTAATCTTTCTTTAATTGATTTTAAAGGTCTTCCTGATCTTTGTGCAACAGCTGCTACACCTGGTAATTTATTATCTACTTGTGTAGCAATATAATATTGCAGAACAGTATGCCAATCATCAATAATATTAGATGCAGCACCTTCTTGAATTTTTTCTTGTAACATTTTATTTGATTTAATAATATTTACGATTATATGAGAAATATCATCCTCACTTCTTTGTTGACCGTCCATTTTAATTGAAGGACGAACAGCAGGAGGAGGAACCGCTAATACTTGACAAATCATCCAATCAGGTCTAGAAAATACTGGACTAAATCCCATAAAATTTACATCGTCATCTGAAATTCTTCTAAATATTTTTAGTATAATTTCAGGTGTTAATTTCATATTTAATTTGTCTTTATCATCTTCATTTAGTCCATTTACATTATCCCATTCTGCAAATAATGTAGCTAAACCTTCCTTTTTTATTTTTTTTGGTTGTAAAGATCCACATCCACAATCAGTATCTTCACCACATCTCGTTATTTTACTAGCATTTTGAAAAACATAATTCCATCTTTCATCAGGATTCATTTTTAAAGCTCGACTATGATTTTGTTTACTAATTTTTAATTTACTACATTTAATACATACACATCTTAATATTTTTATAATAGTATTTAAATATTGAATGTAAAATACAGGTCTTGATATTTCAATATGTCCAAAATATCCAGGTGTTTGCATATAATCTAAACCATCTGTTGGACAAATTAATCCTGGTTCTAATACCCCCATACGAGGGTCAAAAAGTCCACCAATTACAGGTTTATTATTAATATATGTATCTCGTGAAGTAATTTCAGCAACTGAACATCTTCGAATTTCATCAGGACTCAAAATACTGAATTGAATTCCAATAATTTTAGTTCTCTTTTTTTTATCAATAATTTCCCTAGAATTTGTCATGCTTTCTTATATAATAATGTTATTTTTAACTTGTTTTAAGTTCAATTTTTTAAAAAAATTGAAATTAAATAATTCAATTAAATTAATATAAAAATAATAATTATACATATAAAATATGGTCAACACAAAAGATAAATCTCCTAAAAAGCGTTATAATATTCGTCGCAATAAAGTTCTGGAATTAAAAAAGAAAAAAAATGATGAAAGTAGTAGTGATGAAGATTCTGTAATACTTTATAGTAGTGAAAGTGAAGGTGAAGGCGATGAATTAAATATGTACGAATATAGAAAATTTTTAAATAAAATATTTCCATCTAAACATTTAAGTAAAAAAATAGATAATGAAAAACATGTTTTAAAGGCTATGAAAAAAATAAAAAAGAAATTTGGAAAAAAAGATGATGTTGATGATGAAGATGAATATTCAAGTCATGAAGAAGATGAAGAAGAGCAATTATCATCTGATGTTGAAGAAGAACAAACTAAAAAAAATTCTAATAAAAAAAATAAAAATAAAAATAAAAATAAAAATAAAAATAAAAATAAAAATAAAAATAAAAAAATTATTGTGGAAAGTGAAAGCGAAAGTGAAAATGAAAATTCAATTGATGATGAGGAAAGTATTTATGAATCTGATGAAGAATCTGATGAAGATGATAAATATCGAAGAAAAAAATCACGAGATGTAAATATTATTTTTACAATTGGTGAGCCTCTTGATGATGAAGAAGATAGTGAATACGATGATGAGGAAGATAGTGAATACGATGAAGATTATGAGACAGAAGAAGATACAGAATTTGAATACGATGAAGAAGACGATGATCTAGATGAAAAAAAGAAAAACAAGAAAAAACAAAATAGCGAAGAATCAATTAAAGCACAAAGAAATACGATTGAAGAATTAAGAAAAACTTATGAAACAATATTAGAAAAAGACAAATCAAATAAAATAGCATTTGATGGTTTAAAAGAATTGAAGAAAAAAGAGAATAATTTAAAAAAAGAAGAGGAAAAAGGATTAAAAAAAGAAAAAAATAAAAATACAAGTAAATTTAGAGAATTACTTAATAAGAAAAATTTAATGAATGATTTCAAATATTTTAGAGAAAATATGAGTATTGATGAGCAGAAAAAGATATTGGAAGAGGTAAAAGAAATTAATAAAGTAAATTTAGTTCAAAAACCTTATCGATTAACTTTATTAGAATCTTCTATACCTGCTCATTTGAAAGCAATTGCATTAAATAAGATTTCATCATTAAGAATGATGGATCCAGGAAGTGGTGAATTTTATAAAATAAAGAATTGGGTTGATACATTTATGCAAATACCTTTTGATAAATATAAAACCTTGCCAATTACCATGGAAAATGGAATAGAAGAGTGTCAATCTTATATTGAAAATGCAAAAAATATATTAGATGAAGCAGTTTATGGACTGAATGATGCAAAGATGCAAATAATGCAAATGATTGGTCAGTGGATTTCAAACCCAAAAGCAGTAGGAACTGCTATTGCTATTAAAGGTCCTATGGGAACAGGAAAAACCACTCTTGTAAAGGAAGGAATTAGTAAAATATTAAATAGAGATTTTGCGTTTATTGCATTAGGTGGAGCAACAGATAGTAGTTTTTTGGAAGGTCATGGATATACTTATGAAGGAAGTACATGGGGAAAAATAGTAGACATTTTGATAAAATGTAAATCCATGAATCCAGTTATTTATTTTGATGAATTAGATAAAATAAGTGATACACCAAAAGGTGAAGAAATTGCTGGTATTTTAACTCATTTAACAGATACATCTCAGAATAATAGTTTTCATGACAAATATTTTTCAGAGATAGATTTCGATTTAAGCAAATGTTTGTTTATATTTAGTTATAATGACGAATCAAAGGTAAATCCCATTTTATTGGATAGAATGTATAAAATACAAACAAATGGTTATGTGAAGAAAGATAAATGTATTATTTCTAATAATTATTTGATTCCAAAGATTATTAAAGAAGTGAATTTCAAAGAAGAAGATATTATTATACCTAACGAAACAATTGACTATTTAGTTGAAAATTATACAAATAATGAAAAAGGGGTGCGTAATTTAAAAAGATGTTTAGAAATAATTTATACTAAAATAAATTTGTATAGATTAATGAAACCTGATACAAAATTATTTGAAAGTGAAACATCATTAAAGGTTGAATTTCCATTTACAGTAAATATTGATTGTATAAAAAAAATTATTAAGAAAGATGATAATATATCAAATGTATTGAAAACATTATACATTTAAAATAATATTTGTTTAAAATTTAAAAAAAATAAAATATTTTTTTAATGTATAATGGAAAATGAACCAAAACAATTAGATATGTCAAGTGAAGAACTCAGAGAGCTTGCGGAATATGCTAAAAACATGAAGATGGATCAACAATTCGGAGGAGCCGAACAAATGACAATGAAAGAAGCGAAGATGCAGGTCGAATTAAGAAAGTTGGCAAGACTAGCACCAGGTAATTATAGAACGAATGATGATAATAATCCGATAACTGTTGCTATAAGTAAACTAACTAATTTGCAAATGACGATCATATGTGTGGCTGGTCTTCTTAATTGTTTTGCTATTTATAATAAATGGTTTGCAGGTGGAAAAAAAACTAGACATACAAAAAGGAATAATAAGAGAAAATCTAAAAGGAATAATAAGAAAAAATCTAAAAGAAAATATTAAACACTATAAATTTTTTATATAATTTTATTTTATACACCTTTGAATATTTAAGTTCGCACAAAATATAATAAACAGATATAAATATTTTTTTATTATATATAATATCGTAATGAATAAAGTTAAAAAAAATTGATGTGAAATTAATATATTAAAA
>Ga0233415_10000356_pt1 | contig 22008 bp, 15 predicted proteins | sample Na_anoxic_12_MG_FD_188631 | JGI IMG/M metagenome (GOLD analysis project Ga0233415, IMG submission 188631) | Seawater microbial communities from Saanich Inlet, British Columbia, Canada - Na_anoxic_12_MG | ecosystem: Environmental > Aquatic > Marine > Inlet | place: Canada: British Columbia... | reverse complement strand
TGCTGGTCAAGCTGGCTGGGAACTTGCCGGCCTCTTGAGTGGTGAGTTTGACAAGGCTGCCGCTAACGCGATGGTCAAAGAAACGCTCACCCACATCATCACAGATGCAAATACTCTTGGAGAGAAAACAGCTGAGTTCGTATTTGCTTACCAGGATGAGCTCCAGAAGCAAGCGATGGGAGAGATGCCTCAGGGCGTAGATCCTGCTGCGATGGCTGGCGAAGAGGAAGCCGCAGCGGGCATGCCGCCTGAAATGGCCGGAGAAGAAGCCGAAATGGCTGACGCAATGGCTGGCGGCGACCCCGCAATGGCTGGCGGCGGTGGCGAAGATATCGAGCAGCTGATTGCTGTCTTAGAGCAGCTTGGCATTTCCCCAGAAGAGCTCGAAGCTGCTATGGCTGCTGGGGGCGGCGGAGAGATGGGCGGAGAGATGGGCGGAGAACTTCCACCCGAAGCACCGCCAGAGCTCGCCGCTGAAGAACCTGTCGCCGACGAGGCTGCGGGCATGGAAGTTGAAGCTTCCGCTAAGCAAGCCGCAGCTAAGAAAGGCTCGGCCAGTAAGTCGACTCGCGACTACATCCAGGAAGTCCTGGAACGGTCTCGTCGTTAATCCATTCTTTTAACAATTCACGGAGGAATCCGATATGAATACTAAACTTGTTGCCCAGGCAGTTGAATTTGTTGCAGCCTCTTCGGCTCTGACAGATCGACTAATGGGCGAAGTTCAGTCGAATCGTGCGGAAAAGCAGGCGGCAGCCCAAAAGCTGAATGCCGTGCTTGGTCGCATGCTTGAAACTGGCTGTGTGGCTCCACATCAAAAGCAGGCAGCTGCTGCGATGCTGGGAGATCACAGTCAGAGTTTGGACCTTTTGGTCAATGCTGTTAATAAGATGCAAAGCTATAAGCAAGCATCTGAAAAGGCAGCTTCTGACTTGGGTCAAGCAGTTACGGAGAAAGAGGCCGGAGTTTCGACCCCGGCAGCTACGACGGATAGCTTGAATGGTCCGTATGTGGGACGTCGTACTTCTGAGAAGAAGGCTTCGGACCTGGCAATTTTGGCAGTTCTGGACGCTCCACGTTCATAACTTTTACACACAAAGGCTCTGAGCCTTAATGGTTCAAGGAGGACATGATTATGGCCGCTCCACGGCAAATGACCGCCAACACTCTGAATGCTCTCAAAGGTTGGCCACAGATGAATGCAGTTGATTACCACGCGGAGCTCGATTCGGGCATTCCGGGAGGCGATCTGCCTGTTCTTGCGGGTGCTGTTGTGCAACTTAACGCAAACGGCAACTTTATCCTGGGCGTCGGCACTGACTCAGTCATGCCGCTGTTCCTTTTCAACAGCTCGGACGATCCCGATGTTAGTAACGATGGCGGCGACGCTTCAACTGACGCGGGCGTGTTCGTTCCAATCAGCCCAACTGGTCAGGCAATGGCTCTTGTTGCGGTTGGTGCTTATGAGTTGGTCAGCACGGCTTATGTCGACGCTGCGTATGCTCCTAACGATCCGCTTACCGCGGACAAGTCGGGCGGCGGAAACCCGGGGCAGCTTCAGGGCGGCACCTTGTATACCGACATGATCGTTGGTTTGGTTTCTCGCGGCGTTGTTGACAACGGTTACGGCAAGAACGCTCTGGCGTTCTGGCCTTGCCCTGTCTTCCCTACATAATCCTACTGCTGCTCAGGATACGAGCAGCTTTTTAATACAAGGAGGTCATTCCAATGGCTAACTCAACTGTCATGACTCAGGAAGAATCAAAACTCCTGAGCCAAGCGATTTTTGAGAAACTCTCTTCACATGATCGTTCGCTTGAAAAGCAGGCCGTTGACGCTGTCAACGACTTCACTCGAACAAAGATGCGTGAAGACGGTTTCTACCGTCGAATCATGCCGCCTATTCCGATCAGCAATGACGATCTCGATCGCCAGGTTGACACGGACAAGCCGGTTAAGATCGTGGACAAGGAACCGGATAGCCCTGCGGCTGTTTCGATCCCGTTCGCGACGCTGCCCACGAACCTGTACATCAGAGGCGACAGGTACCGTGTGCACTTCGATCGAATTGTTACTCCGAAGTTCACCAAGGATGTTGATGAACTTCGTACTTGGTACATGGATATTCGTCAGGTCCTTAGCGATAATGCTATCAAGGACATGCTGGCGGAAGAGGACGGTAAGTTCATCAGTGCAGTCAACACTGCTCTGGTAGGTGCCGGACTCGTTGTTCCTACTTCGGGAACTGTTCAGTATCAGCAGATTGCCGGCGGTATCACTCGTGATACTCTCTGGGATTCGCTGAAGATCATGCCCAACACGCCGTCGAACCTCGAAGTTCACTGCGTGCTGCTGAACAACATCACCATCAAGGAAGTTGCGAAATTTACTCGTAACGAAATGGGCGGTGATTTGAGCGAAGAGATCATGCGTAATGGCTGGACTCTGAGCGAAGCAATGGGCGTTAAGTGGGTCATCACGATTAAGAAGGGCCTCGTCCCGACTAACACGATGTACCACTTCGCTGATCCGAAGTTTATTGGTAAGAGCTACATGCTCGAGGATACGACCATGTACATACGTCGAGAGGCGTATTTCATCGAGTTCTTCGCGTATGAGTCTCTGGGTGGAACACTTGGTCATACCTCAGGTCTGGCCCGAGTGGACTTCACTTAGTAGTCATAGTTACGGCAAGACCCCCGGAGTTTTCTCCGGGGGCCTTCCCCTTCCCATAGGAGCCTTAATTATGGCCACAGCATTTTCAGGACCGTACGTCGATCAGAGTCTTACGACTCGCGGGCCGTTCCCGTCGCAGACGTTACCTGACCCCGTCACAGATCCTCCGGAGCTGGGCGAGACTCGGGTGTACACAAACGACAGGATTGATCCGCCACGCTCGCAGGATTATGCGTCGCAAGACGGTAATACCCCGAAACCTTTCCCGGGTGCAGTCTCTGAGCAGGTCGCATACGACCCGTACGCCAATGGCGGCGGTGTATCGTCCTACTTGGATAACGCCGGGTAACCTTAAATTCCAGAATTTGGAGAACAAGCATGTCTAATAAAGAAGCTGCGAGCCTGCCTGATCCGCAGGACGCATACAATCAGCTTTATCGAGACGTGCATGCAGAGGTCTTCCTGGGCAAACTTGCGTCATACGGCATTCAGCCAACCACTGAAAAAGAAGCCGCGGACTTGTTTGCTATTGCAGGACAACTGCGTCACGTCGATGGCCCTGAGAAGCAAGCCGCGGATCAGAGCCGATTTGGGGGAGCCTCACAAGCTCTCGGTACTATTATGAATCAAACGCCCGCTGGGCAGCAGCAAGCAGTTGCCGCTGAGCAGCAAGCCATCAAAGCAGCTGTCGATCAGCTTTCTCAGGATCCTAGCATTTATAATGCTGTGATTTCTTTGAAAGCCGCCGAAGCCGCTACGCTGGCTGGTAACGCATAAGGAGAAATCACAATGACTCACAGTTTTAGCCCTGACGGGAAGACCATGGACACTAGCTGTCTGTATTCGACCGTCAAGAATATCAGCGGAACATCGAAGATCTTTGGATTTCTTCCACCTCACGGTCGCACACTAGCCGTCGACGAGGAATTCACCGTCTTTGGTGACGTTCGTCAAGGTCTTGGTGGCAATCGTGGCTCAGATCGTAGCGTGTCTCGCAGAGACAACGCCGCGTTCGAGGCGTCTATTGAATCCGGAGATCTAGAGATTCTAAGCACACCCAGTCCTGTCCTTCAGGATATTGCGACTGAGCTACCCAAGATGCTCCAGCTTTCTAGCGGTACGTTAAGCACCGTTGATCCTTGCTGGCATAACTCACTGTAACCGCGGTTACAGAGTGGTGCTTTTAAACAGGGCTGGTCGGTTATAATATGACCGGTCAGCCCTTTTTTCTTACCCGAAGGAAATGTTTGCATGCTCAGCTTGTTTACGCCCACTCATGACTGCACGTACCTGACAGAGGCGTACAACTCGCTGAAGTTACAAACAGTTGAGAACTGGGAGTGGGTGCTGCTCCCGAACGGACCCAAGGCGAACATCCCGGAAGCGATTGCCCGGGATCCCCGCGTGAAGATTGTTACGTTGGAGGGCCGCAGTTTGCACAATATCGGGGCGTTAAAGCGGGCAGCTTGCGATGCAGCAACGGGCAGTGCTTTTGTAGAGTTCGATCACGATGACCTGCTCATGCCCGGAGACACGCTGGCTTCAATTGAAAAGAAGTTTCAAGAGGGTGCTGGCTTTGTTTACTCGGATGCTGCGGTATTTCGCTACCGTCCCGGGGATACGCCGGGCTTCAATCGGTACTGCTATTCGCAGGCCCACGGCTGGCAGGAGTACGAGGTTTCGGTTTATGGCAGGAAGTTGCTGGCGACAGAAGCTTTCGACGTCACCCCGAGGTCGCTTTGCGAGATCTACTATGCCCCGGATCACGTGCGATGCTGGTCACGTAAAGCCTATTACGAAGCGGGCGGCCACAATCCCGAGCTGTCGGTTTGTGACGATCTGGAGCTGATGATTAAAACGTATTTGACAGGGCTGCCATTCGCCTACACCGGCGGTTGCCACTACCTGTACCGCATGTTCGACCACAACACAGTCATCATGCGAAATCAACAAATCCAGCAGACGACAAAAGCGTTGAAGCAAGAGAACTTTCCGGCTCTCGTTGATTCCTGGGTGCGGCGGGAGCAGCACAACGTGCTGGATGTCACGGAGTTGCGGAAGACCGGCTGGCTTGCGGACAAGCATTTGTCCCAGGGGTTTGGGTTTGAGCAGTACGGACACATCGTGGCTGACGATGAGCTGCAACGTTTAAGCGGCGTTCAAGTTCGTGAGTTTATGAACTCGGCGTACGAGGCTCTCGTTCCTGGGGGTTATTTAACGGTTACTGTGCCGGAAGTGCATTCGGGGCTGGGCTACGCCGATGTGGAGTGGCAGTCACATTTTAGTGCGACAAGTATGTCACCTTACATTAGGCGTAGCATGGCAACTCGGAACGGGAACATTCGGTGCAAGTTTCAGCAAGTGCAGGTGACTGAGGTTTACCCCTCGGATTGGCACCGCGATAATGACTTAAAATACCTCCGGTTTGAGTTATCCGCCTTGAAAGGTCAACGGCAGCCGGGGCTCAAGCACATCTAACCCCGCTACTGAGGTTTACCTTCGGCACCTAACATTGTGATAATAGGTTAAGGGCCCAGGGCGGCAGTGGCGGCATCCCGTGTTCGCGATTCGATTCAATTAATAGTATCGGGATAATTTAATGGCTAGCGATTCCTGTAGCGATCAAAATCAGATTACGCCCAAACAAACCGTGGTAGATGGTTGTGCGGTACTTCCAAAATTCCAATGCCATGAAGTCCAGATGGGGCAAGATGCTCGCCTACTCTGGCACATGAAGGACCCGGAGGGCGAGGACGTAGATCTAGCAACGTGTATTACTAGCTGCTCGGATTCCTCTTCCGATGGGGAGGCCTTTGACGCTGCGGGTACCCCCGCCTGCGGGATAGAGCTTCGTTTGCGTGAAATTACAGGAAATGATCCCGCTAAAGATAAAGTTCATTGTGTGACTGTTGAAGTCGTGGATGCCGCTACGGGCTATGTCCGAGCTGCCTCATTGCCGGATGAGATCGTGAGAGAGCCAGGGGTCTACATGGAGGAGTGGGGTCTGTTTACCGCAGATCATCGCATGATCTTCTCCAATCAGTGTTGCACGTTTATTCGGCGGGGACTGTTCGGATTATCTAGCAACGTCAACAAGCAGAACCTGGGGCCGCCTACCCTTGAGGAGATTCGATTATCCTTGCGGGATAACTCGCGGGCAGACAACACGCTGCTGGATGACGTAGAGTTTGATGCTGCTGAGATGGCCCAGGCGGTTGTGCGGCCGTTGCAATATTGGAATGAGATACCGCCACCCCTACGCCCTGCTCAAACAACTAAGACATTTCCATTCCGGGGGATGTGGCTGCTGGGCATACAGGCTTACCTGATGGATATCGCCGCAAACAACTACCGGCGTAACGACCTGCAATACAATGCAGGGGGAGTAGCCGTAGCGGACAAAGCCAAGGAGCAGGCGTACGCTGCCGCAGGGGGGCGTTTGATGCAGGAGTTCCAAAACCAGGTTCGAGCTAAGAAGATAGAAGTTAACATTGCACTATTTTCTGGCAGCATAGGGTCACCCTACGGCGGTTTGTTCTACTAAGAGGTAAGCCATGACTGATTCCACAAGTGGGTTGCCTGTTTCAACCAACTACAACATCTCTTGCGAGGAGAGCCCGTGCCCTCCCGGCTGCGAGGATGCGTTTGACATGGTTCATGTTTCCTACCTCATTCGAGGAGGGACGCGTGTCATGTGGCAGTTAATTCCGGAATTTAGAGATCCACTTCCGTGGACTTTCCAGCTTCAAGTGGGGAAGACTGGGGACGAGAACGCGGATGACTGGACCGACGTAGGCTTGTCTGTTGAGAACACCTGTTACTCGATTGATTCGACTAAGCGTGTTTACAGTAAGACGCAGAACACGCATTATCGCGTAAAGCTGACAACGTCGGTGGCTGTTCACTACTCGCAGCCAGCAGCAAAGTCCGGAATACTGAGTGTGCGAGACTGGCGGATTGCTAATGAAATAGTGCGGAAGGAGAAGCTGCGGTTCCGGTACACGTCCCAGGACGGATACTTGCTCAAGCGGCGAGCTACCGGGGAGAATTGCACAAGTTGCCTGGACCTTCAGACGAATGAAGTCACAAATCCCTATTGCCAGGAATGCTGGGGAACTGGCAAGCAGTGCGGGTACTACTACCCTCTGTCCTGCATCTGGGCGGATCTATCCCCCCGAACACGCAGGTTGCACATTGACGATCAGGCGAGGCGAGGCACTGTCAAAGATATCGTTGTCACAGGTCGCATGCTGATGCTTCCGTTGATTGACGAACAGGATGTCTGGGTCTCGCGGAAAACTGATGACCGCTACTACATTCACTCGATACAGGATGTAGCTGAGATTCGGGCGGTCCCGCTGGTGGCTAACGTGGAGTTGCGGCCAGCCCCGTTCACCGACGTCATCTATCAAATACCGATTCCGCAACAAGACGCATGGCTTGCCGAGCACTGTTAACGTAGAATATTGAAATGCCACACATCCCACGAAGACTTGCTCCTACCGGTCAGCTAGGGGGGCTTGACGCTCCCCGGGCGGCTCCGCGGACTACCCAGTCAAAACCACCGGTTCCTTACATGGGTTCCGGAAGCGGCGAGGTAAATCCTGTACGGCGGAAGATGCGGGGAAACCGAATGGTTGGGAAGTTAAGCATGAAGGATTGGGATGTAGACCCGTTAAGAGTGATGAAGCATCTAGGAAAGGAGATGGTGGCCGATGAGCACAGCGGAATGGTGTCCGACGCCGGGTGACCCTCCTCAGAAAGATGCTTGCAGTACTCAAAGTACGGTTAATGTAGGCTACCTTTGCGAGAACGGTTGGCAGCCCCTTTTAATCACGGGGTTCCTTCGGGACCTGCTTACGCGGCAGTGGGCTGATCCTACGAACATCGTGAGCCCAGAAAACAAGCAATACGTCTGGAGTGAGGGACAGACAAGCGGTATACTTATTGAAAGCGTTTACCGTTATAGGGCCGACCTAGTGGAAAAGCGGCCTGCCATAATGATCAAACGAAATTCTTTCCGAAATGTCCAAACAGGATTTGCTGGGCAGATATTCGGAGGAGGAGAGGCGGCGTATGAAAACGAAAAGGGTGCGATTAGTCGTCACACGACTCTGTTTGTAGGGTCACACACTCTTTTCTGCATCCATGGAACGGGTGCTTCAACCGAGATACTTGCGAGTGAAGTGCTGGCCCACCTAGTGGCTTGCATATTTCCCATTCGTCAGCATCTAGGACTGAGACAATTCTCAGTCACAGAAGTCGGGGACATTCAAGAAATTGAAGAGTCTACAGAAAATTACGTGATTCCTATAACAGTCGGGTGGGGCTACGAGCACACCTGGGAGTTGAAGTTGGAATCTCTCCCCCTACAAGACATTTCAATCACAGGGTTGCTTGGTGAAGGCGTGGGCATAGGCACCACCTACCAAGGGCCGTAACTTTCGATCAACTATGGCAACGGAGGCCAATAAATGGCTACTTATGTTCTTCCACAGGTTCTGGTGTTCCAGGACTTCACTGTTCAGCCCGCTGTGGCTGCTAACCCCTTGTCGGCACATATTGCTGGCGGTAACGCATTTCTTGTGCGGTACGCTGACGCCGATGAACAAGCCCAGGGCGACCTTGGCCTGTATGACAACGCTTCGGACGTCTCCAGCCTGTGGCCGAACCGCCCTGCTGGTGCTGAAGTCGATTCGACATACACCAAGATCTACATCCAGGATGCTTTGCTTCAGTATTTCACAGACCCACTGAGCTCTGGTAGTACGATTGACGTCACATCTGGTTCAGCGAACCGGATTTCTTCGGACACGGTTAACTGGGCATCCAACGGAGCCTTTGCCCGCGACGCTGACCTGTACGATCGTGATGTTAAGGTCGGTGACGTTATTCGTGTTCGTGGTGTTCCTACCGGACCAGACGCCTCTGGCTCGGCTGTGACGCTCTGGACATACGTTTCCGGGCTGATTGCTGACGAGGTTGCAGCAGTTATCGGTGCTGCGTCCCTTGACGCTGCCAATGCGGGAACGACCGGTTTCACCGAGTCAATCTCTCAGACTGCTGGCGATGAGAACTGCGTAACCGCGGCGGTTGACGCCTCGTCTTACGAGGGAACGCCTGATGGTCAAACGACTGAAACCTACACCATTACCGTACTGGATAGTTCAGTTAATATGGACTACACCACGGCTCGTCTACGAGTTGTGTCTGCCAGCGGAACCGATGATGTAGCTGAAGTCACCCCGGCTGCTTCTGGTTCGCCAACTGCGATCGGTACTCGTGGCCTAACAGTTACGTTTGCTGATGACGATACGGCTGCCTGCTCGCTGTCTGCTGATAATGACTCGGTTAGCTACAACGACTTGATTGCTGGTCAAGAGTTTACCGCGGCTACGACGCAGGCCTTTACGGAAACCACTGCTACCTCGGGCGGAACTTACGAAAGCACCGCAGACACCACGTACATCGTGGAAGTCACTAAGGGCGGTACTTTCGCAACCAGTCCTGAGATTTCGGTCAGCACCACCAACGGTATTGATCAGAGCGGTCCTCACATCGTCACCGGCACCGCTGTTGACGTTACGATTGGTACGGATGCTGTTACGATCCAGTTCGGTGCCTCTTTGGCTCTGAACAAGGGTGATCGTTTCTACGTAGCCGTTACCGGTGTTGCTTCCGGACCTGTCCGAACTCTTGAGCTCGGGCAGAACTTGGACGCGAACTACCTGGCTGCTGACGAAGTTGGCGTTGAGCTTTACATTCGCAAAGCCACCCTCGAAGTTGCAGCGAACCGGGCGGGCCTGGCTCCTTTGACAAACTGGGAGCAGTCTGCGACTGAAATTACCACGAAGTCTGGGATCATTGCTTATGACTCCACGTGGACCGACGGTGGCGTGGCCTTAGCTTTGACTGTTCACTCTTCCGCAGATCTGGATTACGGAACTGTGTTTGTTGAGTACCGGGCATGGCTTGCTGATCTGTGTAATAAGATCAACAGCATCGTGGACGTCGGGGAGATTGACGACATACCGGGTTCGCTGGACCCGGACAACCCGCTTAAGTGGGGCGTCTACAAGGCTCTGGCTAACAGCAACGGAACTCCCGTGCTGTACACCGCTGTTTGCGGGCCGGACGATCCTGACAACTGGGATGAGGTCTTCGAGATCCTGCTGACTCGTGACGACGCGTATAACTTGGTTCCGCTGACTCGTAACGCTACGGTTCAGGGCTTGTACCAGGCTCACGTCAACTCACAGTCTTCCGCAAGTGAAGGCCTGTGGCGAGTTGCCTGGTTCAACCTCAGCGGCGTTCCGACGATTCCTGTTGTGTCTGCTGGTTCGGACATCCCTAACCATCTGGTAGCTACCACAACTGATGGCTTGCCAGCTCTGGCTGTGTTCGAGGATGACCCTGCCACCGGCGGAACTCAGTACACGATTGTTCGCGTGCCTGCGGCTAACTCCGCATTCACGGCTAACGGTGTGCGTGCTGGCGACATCGTGCGAGCTATCTACACTGGCGACGGCTTTGGCAACTTCACCTACAGCGAATTCGTTGTTGATGCAGTTCAGTCAGAGAATCAGCTTCGGGTTAAAACCGGTCCCGGTGCTCCGCAGTCGGTTCCTGCCAAAATGGAAATTTGGCGTAACTTGTCCGCAACGGAAGAGGCTGCTGAAGTGGGCAAGAATGCGGGGTCGTTTAACGATCGTCGTGTTCGGGCTACCTGGCCTGACCAGATCGAATCGGCTGGTACGATTCAGGAAGGTTATCATTTGAATGCTGCTCTCGCGGGACTTGCCTCGGCTGTTCTGCCTCAGCAGGGTTTGACCCACGTCGAGATCAACAGCTTTAGCAGCACGCAGCGTACGAACGACAAGTTCAATAAGCCGCAGTTGGATTCGATGGCGGTTGCAGGTGTTTGGATTGTGCAGCAGGCTCTGGACGGTGAAATCTTCACCCGACATGCAGTCACGACTGGCGATTACGAAAACATCAACGATCGCGAAGAGATGGTTACTCGGAATGTTGATAGCATCAGCTACCGATTTAAGGATTACTTCGAGCCGTACATCGGCGTGACTAACGTCACTCCGAGTATGCAAGACGTCATCCTGGGCGGACTTGACAGGTTGATCAGGATTCTGGGAACTGAACGAATGACGCAGCAGTTGGGTGGCCAGCTGATCGAAGCAACTGTTGATCGCTTCTATGTGTCCGAAGTCTTTAAAGATCGTTACGTGGCGTACATCACCCTAACCGTGCCGTACGCTCTTAACAATATCGAACTACACCTCGTAGTCTGATCCGTATGCGGATAACCGGGGGCGTGTTGTCCCCGGTTATCTTTTTCAATTTTTCGACTAATCGGCTACGGGGCACCGTGGCTTAATTTCAGAATCAAGGAGTGATTCACTATGGCTATTACAGATAGCGTATACTCGCGACAAAAAACGGTCTATGGCGGCTCGTTTGCCTCCGACTTGGCCTCTCTCACAATCGCTGGAAACGGTAGTACCCCTAACGGGATACCTTTGGGGATCGTGCAGAACGTTCAAGTTTCTTTTGCTCAGCAGATTGCACGTATTTACGACGTGTCTAACGGCGGCCTCAGTAGCAGTGCTGGTGCTGGTGTCGGCGGAAAGGTTCCTGTGTTTTACGTCGGTGGGCGTACCCAAGGCCAGGCGACGATTGCTCGTGTGCTCGGCCCACAGTCTGGGGCCCTCTGTGCCTTCTACAAGGGTATGGGCAACGTCTGTAGTCCGCAGGACTTGAACTTCGTTATGCGTGGCGGTTGCGAAGCCACCTCCGCCGGTCAAGGTACTACGGCAACGGCAGTACAGCCAATCAATAATGCCGTGGGTGTGAGGGAGGCAAACGAGGCCAAGTACGCCATTACTGGAGCAGTAATGACGAATATTGGCTTCACTGTGGGATCGCAGGATATGATTGTGAATGAGAATGTCACGCTCATGTTCGCTAACATGGAGTGCACCACCTAAGGCTTTGCAGCAACGCGAGGTAATACGGTTCGGTAAATTCCGGATTTTAAGGGGGCGGCCTGGCCTGTCTGGGCCGCCCTTTTTTTAGAGCCACGAGCTCCAAACGCACCGAAAGGTGAGATAAAAGATGTCAAAGCAGTACACCAGTCAACAAAAGGAGCCCGCCGTTTACGGTGAGGAGGGCGTCGGGTACACGGGGACTAATTTTCCAGATCCCGCTGCTGCCACCCAGAAGGCGATGGACCCTGTCGAAGAGGTAAATCGCGGCGGTCAGGCTTCAGATTCCACGCTGACTGCCGGCAATCACGCCAACAAGCTAGAAGCGGATACGCCCTTACGTGTAGGTCGAGTACTTATCTCGTTGCCCTACATCCATTGCTACAAGGTGCAAATCTCCGGTAGAGCTGCTCCCTGCGTTGCCACCGCGTTGACGCACAGTTCGATGATGCCCACGGGTGTTCGCTCTATCGAGGTTATCCCGCCGAATTCTCAGGTGCTTATCTGGCAGCCCAAGGCCGGGAAGTTGGCTTACATCGTAGGGGTTATCCCCGTTGCCACGATGTCTGATAAGTTCAACATCTCAGACCACTTGCAGGCAGGCGGCAACTCCGGCCCGAAGAAGAGAGAGGCGTACCGCAACATACCTAAGTCCGTTTCCGATAACATGGGTTGGGTACCGCAAAGCAGTGGCCGCCCGATGGACGGCACACAAGGCGAGTGGGGTCGGCTATCTGAAACAGGAATCGGCATCCTGATTGATTCGTTTCAGGCTTATTTGCGGGTTAATGAAGTTTGTGGCCTGTGGTTGAACTACTTCGATAACTACACAAAGCTCGCAGGGTTGTCGCTCAACCTCATGTCGTACTGCGAAAACATTATGCAGACGTACGACGAGGGTGAAAACTTCTCGCTTGCCGGGCATTGCACTTTTCCGTGGGAAGCTACAGGCATGTATGCTCCCGGAGAGAAGTTTTCCCAGAACAACCCGAAAGACCAAGTGCAGCTGGATCCGGAATTTCCCTTTGCCGAAGAAGACGTTGAGGACTTGTCGCAGACTCCCGTTTACCGCCTGACCGATTACACTGGTTACATGGGGCAGGGGTGGAACCGCACGCTGATGAAGCCCGCGGGAGAGTCCGGCAAGCGGTTGATGACCGACACCGACGACGACGTAGGCTTGTTTAACGAATTTCTTGCCCTGGATGGGGCTTATTCTATTCGTTCTAAGAAATCCATCTTCATCGCCAAGTATCCACTGATCTCAAGCCCCCGGCGAGTACGAGCCCCGGAGGATGCGAAAGGAGACGACCTTCAAGAGGACAACGATTACAAGTTTAGCGGAATATTCGGCGACGGCGATGATCACCTCAGTCGCGAGTGGGACGACGACGATGTTGACGACCTGAAGAACTTGATGAAACCTGCGGGCATCCTGGACATGGTCGCCCATCACTACAACTGGAAGTCAACGTTCCCGTTCTACTACCACAAAAAGGACTACCGATACCCCGTCGAGGCGGACCTGGATCAGGGCGACGTCCAGTTCTACGTTGGCAATATGTATGAAGCTTACGTCGATATTGGCGGAGCTTCGTCGCTGCAAATCAGTCAAGCTTACGGCAGCGTCAAGTATTACAACACCGCGTCGTTCATCACGCTCACCGACGACGGTAGCGTGCTTATTGCCGACGGGTACGGTTCCCAGATAACGATGGCGGGTGGTCAAATAAGGCTAGAGTCGGGTGGCGATGTCATGCTCATGTCCAACAGCCGCGTGATAACGTTAGCCCGGGAATCTATCGTTCGAGCGAAAGGCAGTGTGGATATTTCTTCCAGCGACATGGATGTACGCATCCGTGCAAAGAACAACTTCCAATTGATGGGCGGTAGCTTGCTACTGGAGTCGAATGGTTCGACCAATTTCGGGTCCCAGCAAAATTACGAAGATAAGATCGGGGAAGAGGTTTTCGCCACCGGCATCACCTTGCTGGCTAAGGGGAGCTCAATTAACGGCATCTCGTCAGATGCTTACTGGCGGACAGGCATAAGCGAGCAAGGCACGTCGCAGGGATTCGGCGACTTCATCATAGACGCAGATAATGGCAACGGGCGTACCATCACTTACGCGGCACAGTCTAGTTTTTTTGCAAAAGACTTCGTCGGCATTTGGCATGACCCTAGCGGCCGTGATAACGCGTCGGATGGCATCCAGAAGGGGCACTTTTTTAGCAACTACTTCTGTGCAATTGACGGTCCGACCGTGCATAAAGACGCACTCACTGTGTGCGGTCTTCAGGGGTTCATCGCTGCCGAAAGGGACATTTATTCAAAGGGAGGCTGCTTTGTGGTGGGGACTATGGGGTGTAAGGATGGCATCAAGGGCCTTGGCGATACCAGTAATACCAGCGTGTACGACTTCCCGTCAGAGCTAACAAGTTACATGGATACGGAATGTAAAAGACCCGAAGACGTTATCAAAATAGGTAAAGAGGGATTTAAGAGTGCCTTCGATGACAGGTGGTGGCTAGCCAAAGAGCCCGGAGACGAGGTTCTTATCGAGGATCAAATTGGATTTTCTTATCGGGATCTGTCTGATAAAGATAATGCAGCTTACGGGTACGCCGAAGATAAATTCTTTTTGCTTGAAACTCGCTATCAGCAGTTGGAGCGATCCGGTCTGGCCTCGACTGGAGGCTCCGACTGGGAGGAAGATCCTGTAGACTATCAGGGTAAGAAGTTGTATCCGTGGCCAGGTAAGATTAACTGGGAAGATAACGAAACGATGCTCCGCTACGACAACCCCGCCGCGGGTAGCTCTGATACTTTTCGTTTATTCAACACGGATGGCCATGCTCAGTCACAAGAAACGCATCAAGCAGAGTACGAAGAACCGAAGTTCGAGGACTGGGATCGTGTTGAACCATCCAAGGGCTACAAAATCTAGAGCCGCAAGCTCCAAACGCACCGAACGGTGAAACGAAGGAAAATTATGTTAGACCCCTCACAGATGACTGACGAAGAACAGCTACTCGTCGCGGAGATTGCCAAAGCCAAGAACATGACAATCGAGGAAGTTCTTGTGGACCTGGGCCATGAGTTGCCGGGACAAGTTGATGCCGAGCCTGTCTCGTTGGAGGGACCGCCGGCCGCGGAGGACCCACCGCCCATAGAGGCCCCAATTGAGGTTGACCCAGCAGAGCCAGCAGTTGCGTTGGAGACACCACAATTCGAGCCGGCGATAGAGCCGCCGCCGCCGCCGATGGCAGAGGAGGAACCGCTTCCGGACTCGGGCGAAGAGGCCGCGGAGTCTGACGAAGGGCCTCCGGCTACTATTGATTCTGTTTGCACGCATTGCGGGTGGGATCAGACTCAGCCAGTAATTGAAGAACCCTCCAACTCCGACAAGTTGTCATTTCTACAAGCAATACTTGGGGCCGTTCCTTTCAGTAAACGGTTCGAGCTGTTTGGTGGTAACCTCCGCGTTACTTTCCGGACCCTCACGGTTAAGGAAATCGATGCCCTGTACGAGGCAACCTATGCTGCTCAAAAGGAAGGCTTGATTCAGACAACTTCGGACTATTACGAATATTTGAATAGGCTCCGCTTGCATTTACAGGTAGTAGCCGTGACAGGTAAAAAATCTACGCTTCACCATAAGCTGCCGGACGGGCTGGATGAGACAACAAACGGTGCAGCTAAGAACACCTGGGAGTCGTTTCTTAAGAAAAAGAAATTGTTTAAGGAAGATGTCCTGCTGCCAGTACAAATTCAGGAGTACATCCTGAGCTATGTGCTGATGACGGAGCAGCTGCTGAGGGTGGTTACATTCGAATGCTCAAAGTTTAATCGGCTGGCGGCCAAGCTGGAGGCGAGAGTTGATGACTCGGATTTTTGGAAGGGGACAAGTCAGCCGTCCTGACGCTTCGTTCCGCTGCTCGCGGCGTCGTGGATTATTCGAAAGCAGATTTGCAAGATGCATCCTGGTGGCGACGGTGGCGGTACTTGATACAAGCGATGGACGCAGATGATTATGTAAAGCTCTTGGACCGGGCATTTACTTTTCAGCTGGCTTTAGTCTCCCATGGAAATTTAGGTTCAGATAATTTCAGTAAAGTACAAAAAGAAGCGAAGGAGATTTTTCAGGACATAGAAGGAGAACACCGACCGTGGCTCGGTCGGCGATCCAGGGACGATAGGGCGACAGACCAGAGAGATGACTTTAACGATATGTGGGAAGTACTTTCCGGGTTTGCCCTGGATGACCAAGAAGCACTGGCCGAATGGGAAAGTCAGCTGGCGGAGCACGTTAGTGGCTCTGTGGCGGATGTGGAGCAGCAGCAGCGTGCCTCAACCGACCAAGAAGCTAACAGGAGCCAGCGTGCTCAATCTATTCTGGAAAAGAGGGCGAGACAGCAAGGACGCTAAAAATGATCGATCCATACGTACAACTACAAATGATGCAACAGGCCGGGCTTGGGCAGTATTTCCCCGGCCTGGGCCTGCTGTCGCCGCAAGCTCGCTCGGGCGGGGCGGCACAGCTGGCAGCTGTGGCGACGGCGTACGGTTCGCCCTTGACGGGAGAACGTATGGTCGACGCTACGCCCATGGGCAGTGCCGGGCTGAGTGGTCCGTTTGCCCCGCTAATGAACATCGGAGGCAACATGCTTCTTTCTCCGATGATGCAGCAGCAAGGCCTGCTACCAATGGGCAATGCCGGCTCCTATCAGCAGGCTCGGCGTGCTCGCGATTATCAGCAGATGCAGGCTGAAGTTGCGAGCGGCGTTAGCGGTATGGATGCCGAGGGTATTTATCGTAGCCTGCGGGGTGCGGCCGCAATTGCGGGGATGCCCATGAACCGCGAGCAGCGAGACGCAGCGAAGAGCCTTTCAGAGTCTGCCGCGGCTATGGGGCCGATGGCGGGTCTAATTCACCCAGAGCTGATGGACGCTATTACTGGCGAAGCGGGTAGCGTGCAATCGCTAGCAGGACGCATGATGAGTGCGAACCGCTACCGGCTCGATCCAATTACCGGCGATATGGGATACGGGGCTGATTCAAACACAGATCTCGTAAACAGTCTGTTCGACAAGCTGTATAGTCAGGACAACATCAGTCGCATGCAGGGGTTGAAGGCAGGCGATATGGGGCAGCTCTACGAGCGGTTGAGTGCCGACGGCTTGGCAGGACCGCAAGGGAGCCTACGGAATCGGACAATCGACACGATCCGCAGTATTCAAAGAGAGGGCGGAGACGCAGAAGGATCGCTCACGCGGGAGGCTGAAGCCGCGGGTATCGGTGTTGATGACGTTAATCTACAAGCACTTTCCAACGCGGATTTGGCAAAATTGCGGGCGGGCAGCAGCACACTCAGTGATCGCCTGACAGAGGCAGATGCTGACCGGATATCCTCGCAGTTACAGGATTATGTTAAATCCGTTTCAGCCATCCGCGAGGTGTTCGGCGAGGGAGGTAACCCGAACGCACCTATGCCACAACTTATCGGTGCGTTGGAGGGCCTTACATCAGGCCGCATGCAGCAGTTCGACGCGAGTCGCCTTAATACTATGGTGCGGGACATGCAAGCGTTGTCCCAGCAGTCGGGTAAGAGTATCGACCAGCTGGTTGCGATGAGCAGGGGTAACTCAGACGACCTCAACAGCATGATGGGAACGTCTGCCCGGGCGTTTGCTCCGACCTCCACCTCATACGGCGTGACTACGGGTCAGGCTTTTCAGCAAGTTGGCGGAGCTACAGGATTCGGTGCCCTCAGTCGAACAGAGGCGGAAGCGGGGGCTCAATCGTTATTTAACCGGGGCCTGGCTTCTGAAATGGCGAACACGTTGGGTGCTCTTACTCGAGTTGAGCAAGCTGGTGGGTTTGCGGAAGGCGAAGCTGGGGACGATATGCGGGCGGCTTTGCAGGCTATCGACCAGGGAAAAGAGACGTATCTGGATTCAAGCGGGGTAGAGCGGCGTGTACCTACGCGAGAGCGAGACTTCCGCAGCTTTATTGATCGCGGGGCTGTTGAAGGTATGAACATGGGCGACTTCAACATGATGTTGGGGGACACCTTTGCAAACCAAGAGGCACTATTCAGCGACGTGAATCGTCAACGCGGTGCTGCTCGACAACAGTTCTTTGAGTACGAGAGGGAGGTTGATCGAACCGCAGCTTCGCGGTTGGTGGCTAACAATGAAATTCAAGCACGAGCTCCCGAAGAGCGGTTAGGTATTGCTCAGGATATTTCCTCCGCAGCTCTAGATGCGATGTTCGACCTATCAGCACAGGATTTGTCCGATCAGGATACTCGCCAGCGAGTGATGTCTGAGGCTATTCAGCAGCGGGCCGCTGAAAAAGGTATACAGTATACCGACGGTGAAGCCGATCGGATTGCTGAACAGATCTATGGTCAGTCAAATCAGATTGCCCGCTCTCGCGGAGCGGAGAGCACTGTAGCGATGGTGCAAATGCAGGGACGTCAAGTTTCTGAGGCTCAGCGATCGGCCGAGGCCCAGGCGGAGATCGTTTCTGGACGTAACGAGGCTATGGCTCTGATGGGGCCCAAGGGCGGCCCCATGTCCCGGTTGTTCTCGGCTCTTCAGCGGCAAGGCGACGAGGGCGGCGAGGCGGACCTTACATCTTTCTTTGGCTCCATGTTCGGGGAAGCCGACGTAGATTCAACAAAGTTGTCGCCGCTGATGCAGGTTGTCTCAGACAAAGAAGCCCGGTCTCGGGAAATTCAAAATGAGTTGGACGGGCTGACTACCGGCGAGACTATTAAGGCCCTTGACAGCGTAGAGTTGCGAGGCCAAGTAGTCGACGAAGCTACTGGCCGAAGAGAAAATGACGGTCGGTCGAAGTTTGAAGTACTGCAAGCGGAAGGCGAGCAAGTCAATCAAGAGCTTGAAGACGCGGTGCGGGACGTTAAGGACGAAGGTCGCCGCCTCGGCATCGTCGAAAAAGAGGGTGACTTTAATGCGGAGGATGTAGCCCGCGGACGTCTTGCTTTCCGGGAGCTGGACAACCTGCGAGATGTTCGGGCCACCCAAGACTTTATCCGCAATCGCATGGATGTCACGGAGGAAGACCTGGCCGAGGTTGAGGACTCGGAGTTGACGGATTCTGACCTCAGAGTGCTTATGCGGCAAAAAAGAGAAAAAGACTTAAAATCCATAGATGCGATAACGCAAGAGGACTTAGCCCTAAGCGACGAGGGGCGAACTGAGGCTGGGTGGTCTGCTGAAAAACTAGACCTTGTTAAGAAGCTAGAGGAGAAGCTGGAAGACGAGGTCACCGACCGAGGGGCTGAGGAGGATCGGCTGGAGCTGGCGAAAGGTTTAGTCAAAGACGAGCGTAAAACAGTGGATGAGCTCGTAACTGAGGAAAAGGATAAAACGGGGACGGACAAGCTGACGGTGGGCAAACTTGAACCGGAGGAGCAGAAAGCAATTGTCCGAGACCGTGCGGGTAACCGGGACCTGTCTGTGACCGCGGCCGAAATCGAAGAACGCATGGATACTTATGCGGACGAACTCGAAGACCTAGACGAAGACGATCCAGTAAGGCAAATACTGGAAGATGCTCAGCTGTCAGACGAGGCTTTCAACGATGTAATCGATGAAGACCGGGAAGCCGGTGTAAGCGAAATCGAACTGGATGAACGTACTACTAAACGTAAAGAGCAGAAGAGCCATCAATGGAAGCGTGCTCAGCAGCAATTGATTGCTGAGAAGCAAATGCGAGCAGCGAAATTCATTGATGACGATACCACGCTGCAAGACCGTGACGAGCTAGAGGAGCAACTTGAGGACGCCGACATCGACGAAGATTTGCGAATTAAGCTGGTTGAGGGTGACGAGGAGGAGCAGCGGGAGGCTTGGACGGAACACATGCGACGTCGAACGTCCAGCTTGGACTCGAAAATAGAGGGTGAGGAGCCTACAGAAGCAGAGTTACAAAGGGTATCTGACCAGCTGCTGACTATTGATGAAATGGCGGGAGAGTACCTGGCAGACTCCACGGCCTCTGTGGCGACCGCTCTCGGAGTGCAACCTGTCGAAGATCTTAGAGCAGCCCGGGACGAGCAGAGATACCTGGCAAACGAATATTACGGAGGCGGCGAAGAAGGGCGAGCTCGCCTCTTCTTAGACCCCGGTAGTCTGGAGTTCACTGATGAACAGAAAGATGAGATTACAAAAGAATGGGGAGAGCTGGATCCTGCCGGAAAACAGGTAATGCTCGAAGAGTTACAGACATCTTCAGATTCCGCGATAGCCGAAGAATACAAGGGCAAGAGCGTAGACGAGCTTGACGCGGACGACCTGGTAAATCTTAGAAGGATGAAAATCGTCGAGAGGGGTCAAAAATCGAAGGATGCGTACAGGGAGGCGTGGGACTCCATGAGTACGGGGTCCACCGGGGACTTCAAAACCCTGTTTGATGTGACGGAAAAGGATCGCGAGTACGCTAAGGAGGCCTTGGCCGGCGAAGACATCTCCCCGGAAGACCAGGCTCTAGCCCTTAAAACCCTGAACGCGGAGCTGGAAGCTGCGGGAGAGCTTTCAGGGCCTAGCCCCTCCGGCGACTCCGGTTCGTTTGGTGCCGAGCAAAAGGCGGCCATCGTTAACGCACTGGTGCTGGGTGAAGACATTGACACGGATGAGATGACCGATAGCCAGCAGCGGGCCGTCGAGAATGCTCAACGAGTCCAGGCAACCAGTATGGAGCAACTGACGTCTGACGATTTTGAGGATACGCAGGAGCTCCTTGGAAAAGACGCATCAGAGGAGGAGGTAAGGGCGTTGAAGGCCCTCACCTTGGCTATCGAAAACGATGACGGGGGCATTGACCTTACGGACGACCAGCGGAAGGACTTCACAGAGCGGCTGACGTCGGGAGAGGGACTGACGGACGACACACTTTCAGACGAGGAACGTGTTTTGTTGACCGCAGCTGATCGTTATCAGCAAGACCGAGAGGTAACGGATGCGGACCAACTGGCCGCTGAAGAGTTGTTTGGCGATGAGGCAGAAATATCCGAAGAGCAGATTATCGCCCTGAAGCAGGTGGATAAGGCTGAGCAGCTTTCCGGCGTCAAGCTGACAAAAAAGCAGAGACGCGAGTTTGTCGACAAACTAGCGAACGGCGAGGATATCGATCCGGATAGTCTAACAGCGGAGCAGAAGGAGGTACTTAAAACAGTAGAGGGCCTCCGGGAGTTGACTGTTCTGGATGAGAAAGCCCTGCGGACCCTGGAGCGGATGCACGAGCTGGAAACTCAGGACGTGGAAGAAGAGGCCGCCGAGCTTGGCATATCTCCGGAAGAGTACGTGGACCTGATCCGCTCTACGCCAGGTGGTGAACCGGTGGAGCCGCTGACAGCCAAGGACCACGCAGCTGCCCGAGAATTGTTTAGCGAAGAAGCAGAGGTTACGGATGAGCAGTCCCGGGCTTTGAAGACTCTTGACAAGGTTATTGATCAGTCGGAGGGCGTTGAAGAACTCACAAAGGAACAAAAGCAAGCTATCGTAAATCAAATGGCTGCCGGAGGGGAAATAGATACTTCTGGGCTTTCTCAAGAGCAGATAGAGATGCTCGAAAAAATAGAGGAAGTTGAAGCGGAAGAGCTCGGGATCTCGACGGAGGATACCGAAGCAGCCCAAGAACTGTTCGGCGACGAAGAAGTCACGAATGAACAGACACTGGCCTTAAAAACTCTTGACAGGGCGATTGGACGAACAGCGGGCGGTGAAGATTTTACTGCGGATGACAAGAGGGCCATTGTCAAGCAAATGGTTTCAGGGGAAGAGGTTGATCTTGAGACCTTAACTCCACAACAACAGGAGCTATACAAGAACATCCAGGAAGTTAAAGCTGAGGAGGAGCTCGGGATCTCAGAGGAAGATACCAAAGCAGCTCAAGAATTGTTTAATGAAGACGTGGAGGTTACGGATGAGCAGTCCAGGGCTTTGAGGACTCTTGACGAGGCTATTGATCGGTCGGAGGTCGATGCAGATTTTACTGATGCGGAGAAGAAAGCCATTGTCGAGCAAATGGCTGCCGGAGAGGAAATAGATACTTCTGATCTTTCTCCAGAGCAGAAAGAGGTGCTCGAAAAAATAGAGGAAGTTGAAGCGGAAGAGCTCGGGATCTCAGAGGAAGATACCAAAGCAGCTCAAGAATTGTTCGGTGGCGACGAAGAAGCAGAAGTCACGAATGAACAGACGATTGCCCTGAAGACTCTTGACGAGGCTATTGGACGAACAGAGGGTGGTGAAGATTTTACTGATGCGGAGAAGAAAGCCATTGTCGAGCAAATGGCTGCCGGAGA
>Ga0233415_10000354_pt1 | contig 22143 bp, 26 predicted proteins | sample Na_anoxic_12_MG_FD_188631 | JGI IMG/M metagenome (GOLD analysis project Ga0233415, IMG submission 188631) | Seawater microbial communities from Saanich Inlet, British Columbia, Canada - Na_anoxic_12_MG | ecosystem: Environmental > Aquatic > Marine > Inlet | place: Canada: British Columbia... | reverse complement strand
GGCCGCTCAACAACCACGCTTAAAATAGAAAAGACAACTATGCTTACACACCTCATTAAACAAAAAATCATCTATTCTATATTGCTTTCCATATCGTTTTTATCAGTAGAAGGTCACGGCTTTTTAGCATCAACAAAAATAAAAAAAGAAAACGGTAGTTGGCAAATGGGTCAGATATATCGCAACCCTCAGAATAAAGTCATGTGGGTAAGTAGCTACGATGTAAAATCTCACCAAAAACTTCGCTCCGACATCAAACGAACCGGAAAAAGCATCACAAATTGCTACTTCCATATACACCTTAATAATAATTCTTCATACCCAATAATTTGCACCCCAAGTCAAGAATTTTATTGTGCAGAGACTCAACAATGGATTCCAGCCTATCAATTACAAGAAGGAGCTGTTCTTGTAGGCGCCGACGGAAAGTATAGTATAACTTCACTAGACTTTATTAAAAAACCGCTTTGCGTATATGCCTTTGAGGTTAAAAATACGCATACTTATTTTGTAGGGCACTATGCAATTTTAACTCATAATATGTTTTTACCGATGGCAATCGGAAGTTTAGGAATATCTTTTGGAAGTGGCGCCGCTACTGGAGCTACGGCAGGTAGTTTTTGGGGACCTATTACGTGTGCTGGTCGCGTTATTCTTGGTGGTGCAATTGGAATTATAGCAAAGGCATACTCTGGCTTAGATAAGGTAAACTATAGATTAGATTTTGATGTTACAAAAATTGATCGACACCTAATCAATACTAAAAATGTTGATATTAATGAAACTGATGCTCAAGCACCGGGAAAACCAGCCACAAATGATCATAACGGCGGATTAAGTAATGAAGCGGCACGCAAAAAAGCAAAAAGGTGGGGGTATAAGGAGACAGTAGAAGGTAAATTCAAGTCACATGGTAAGCCAAAATTTATAAAAGGAAACAGTATTATAACTCCTGATCGAACGGGACACAATGGAGGGATATGGAAAGAATTTGATAGAAAAAATAGAAGAATTGGCACATTAGATTCAAACGGCAATCGAATAAAAGACTAAAAAATGAATAAATTCAATATCGAAGTAATAAGTACAAAACCAGAAATAATTGATGGGCTTTTATCATATTGGGGACGAATTATAATTGAAAACTTTAGTGAAAAGTTTGTAATGCCAGTTACTGACTGGAGCCTTGATGAATATAAGCAGCAATGGGAAAATGCACTTAAACGTATAAATACATATAATTTCTCATGCCTAGTTGTAACAGTACAAAATTTAAAAGATAATCCCCTCATAGAAACATGGAATATATATAAAGAAGAAAAAAAAATTTATTTTCAAAATTCTTTATTAATCGAAGAAACTGTTGAACATAAAAAAGTGCCTATCTTTAAATTCAATGCAACTAACTGTTATCAGTTTATTGATTATCCTCGAGAACAGTTTACAGAAGAAGGAGAAAAAATTTCTGAATGGTCTATGAATGCTGATGATTTTTTTTCTTCTATAAAAATGATCAAAAAATAAAGCGAGCCCATTCCAAGCAAAAACGCCTCGCTTTTATTAAACATATCTTTATTTCGTGGGCAGCTCAACAACCACGCTTAAAAGGCGGCTATATCGAATAAGAGTATATATTTCATTAAAATTGCTTCGATGCCCCTAAAAACAATCCCGAAACAAATAAAACCCTTGTTTTTAGGGCTTAAATTACTGTAGCCTAAAAGTAGGAAGGTATAATAATCTAAAAAGGAGCATAGTATGAAAAAGCAATTACTCGGACTTGCATTGGTATGTAGTCTTTCTGCAATGGGAATGGAGCAATTTGGCCCTCCCGCACATGTACAAAACGTTAAACCCACTCTCAAAGAGATTTTGATTAAAAAGTATATTGATCGGCAACCGCTTACAAAAGCACAGCAAACCTATTTGAATAAGACAGGTAAGCGTGCAATTGCTGCGGGACTTGCAGCGCTCGGCATTGGAGCTGCAGCGATTTTCGGAACCATGGGATATAAATACGCTACAACAAAGCCCGATCCTGTAGCTATTTTTCAAAAATATGACCTGAGCTATAAGGGCAAGGAACTTAGAAATGCTCTTCTCTTTGCGCATGCTAATAATTTAAAAACATTATTTTCACAGCAACCTGCCTGGAAAGACGTCTACAATTCTTTTACCTTAGATAAACAATTCAAACCAGCTTTGGCTGAAATCAGAGGCGTTACAGTAGAAGAATTACCGTAAATAATATGGGGGGCAACGAGCCCCCCTCTTTACACTGCTATTTGCTCATCCGTATACGATTCATTCTTATACGCTCCCAAAAACGGCTGCCCATACTGTGCTACAAATTCATCGATTAAGCCATCAAGAGGAAGCAATTAATCCATTTTTGCACTTTAGTCCTAGGCCTATTAGGCTCTATAAAAACTTAAAATCTATGAAAAAGGACCGTTATGAAGGATGATATATACATAAAAGAGGGCTTAATATACTACGAAAAGCTGATGCTATTTTCATTGAAGAACTGCACAATCAGAATCTTTATAACGTAGTATCACAAGTATTTGCCGTATTCCTACCGATCTAATCAGTAGGAGTTAAGGAAGATGTGCGCCATTATGACCCAGTGATTGCATTACGTGCAGTGCAAACAACTGATTTCATGACAGCTAATTGGGCAGAACTGCCACATGCATTTTTAACGCGCGTTTCAAATCGAATCATAAATGAAGTAAGTGAAATATCGCAGGTGGTCTATAATATTTTCAAGCAAGCCGCCGGCAACTATTGAATAGGAGTAAGGCTATGCAGCTGCACCCCGCTAAAAACTATTATCCGATTTTCCGAACAGATGAAGCATTTGAAGCATTTTTTGACACAGTAGCAGGATTACCTCTGTAAAAAACACTTGAAGCATTTTTTGCGTTTGCCCTTAATGATTTACTTACTGCGAGAGTTGCTTTCGATTTATTAGAAGCGGTCACCGTTATACGCTCACTTTGCAAGTTTTCCGCGCCGTAAACCGCAGCATTAGATAGATGTACATTTTGCTTTTTTGCGTCCCCGCGAAGTTGAATACTCCCTTTATTTGAGGCAGTAATTTCTAATGCATCCACCTCTAACGTAGCTTCAACTTGAGAAGCGTTAGAACATGCAAGATCTAATGTATCACCCCGAACAACGCCGTTGCTCTTCATTTTAACGCTGTTAGAAAGCTTTATTTTTTTTATTTCTTTTAGAGAAAGTCTATAAATAAGTTTTTGACGAGGTGTAATAGAAACTCCATTTTCTGGATGAATTAAAAGAGTCGTGCCATCAACATCAGTAACAATGCGAGGCACTATATTATCATCACCCTCTACAGATAATGATTCTACATCTGCCTGCTTAAGAATTAATATTCCCACCCCCGCTATGTCTACTCCATCAACATCGCCTATTTCTCGCTCGTCCCGAAGATGTATACCTGATCCTTCAATAACTTCACCCGATCCACTAGTACTAATCCAACTAAACGGCCCAAACATAACCATGTTTCCACAGTTGGATGAATTTCCGAATACACGACTATGATTATGACAACTGAATAATCGCACATTAACGTTAGACCCTTTTAACTTTTTTGCGCCAACAGCAAGAATCGCAACTACCGCAGCAACCACACAAGATCGTGAAAACGCTCTCTTTCTAAACTTTTTCCACGCTGCCGATTCAGCAACTGTAAGCGATCTACCTCGTACCCACACTGCCATAGCAGCCTGCTCACGATGAGATGGCTTTACAAGCCGTTTGAGCGTAAACGCAACCAATCCGCGCGTCCATGAAGGAAGATAGCCCCCATCCAGACTTCGCTCAATGCGTACATCGTCACCAATTTTTTGTTTTACACTTTTTTGCGCATTAATTGGTACTACCGATATCACTAAAAATGAAACGGCTAAAAAAACGTTAGCCAATCGAATTTGTTTACAAAACATAATATACCTCCAAAATAAAACCAATCTAACCTCCTTCTTTATTATAGAGGCTTTTCCCTATAGTTCAAATGGTCACCCCCCTCAAACATCAATTAAGCCTCTCAGAGACACAATTTGCACATCTTTGCACTTTAGCCCGAGGCCTATTAGGCTCTATAAAAACTTAAAATCTATGAAAAAGGACCGTTATGAAGGATGATATATACATAAAAGAGGGGCTTTCGATCCCTCTTCATGAGATAGATATCAGTGCAAGTCGCGCGGGAGGGCCGGGTGGCCAGCATGTAAATAAAACCAGTACTCGAATTACTGTACGTTGGAATGTGTCCAAAAGTAGCGTTCTGAATGAAGAGCAGCGAGCCCGACTCCTTGAAAAGCTCGGCTCTCAGCTCAATAAAGAAGGGGATCTTATTATCCATAGCAGCGCCTCTCGCAGCCAACAGCATAATAAGAAGGCAGCCCTTGATTTACTCAGTAAGCGAGTGCAAAAAGCCCTTCATATCCCTAAAAAGCGCATGAAATCACGAGTGCCAAAAAAAGCCAAAGAAGCTCGGCTCCAGCAAAAAAAACAGCGCAGTGAACTCAAAAAAATGAGAAGTAAGCGCTTTGAGTAAGCTAAATCGTTGATTTTCAATCATTCAATCTGCTACGGTAAGGAGGAATAAAGGGGTATTTTTTTAGGGGGAATACGTATGAAGAAGTCTCGCATATTTTTTGCGCTATTATGCGCAATCACCATTTCGCTACCGTTGCATGCAGCAGATACTCAAATCGAGCAATCAGTCAGCTTTTCTAATCGTTTGCGCTCGTTGCAATCAAAAGCCACGCAATCACTCAAAAGCGCACGATCCATTTTACAACAAAAAGGCAGTTGCCTCATCAATTATGAATCCTGCACTTCGCGCGATAAAATAGCAATTAGCACAGCGTTTGGATTCATGATGGGCTATGGTATTAGAGTGCATCTTTTGATTGATCGCTTACTGGAAAAAGTTGGAGTTCAAAAAAAGCAGGAATTTACGTCCCCACATATAACTCGAGACATATTCATCACAATAGTTGCCACTTTAATGGCAGAGGAAGTTGGCTTGACTGGCCCACTCTTTATGCAAAAAATTGAGGGAGTCCCGGGTATGCTTACTGCTGGACTTCTTCAGTCAGGAAATAAAAAAACATGGTTTGCTGGGTTAAAAAATCTTATTACACAATCTGGCCCACTTAACAAATCACTTTTTATTGTTGTGATTGCAATCGAGGCATTCGTAATTCTTCAAGAAGCACTGTATGCCGTAAAGTTCGAACAAAAATCACCCATGATAGCAATTGCCCGTTATTTAAAAATGAACGCCAAATGTATCTGGGATGAAAAGCATTGCAAGCCCACAAAGAGTGCTGAAGAGCGGCGCCTTGGATTATATTTCTGGCTCGGATACTTGCAAGGGCATGCTGCACGAGAACTTAAAAAACTATTTTTTAACTATTGGACAAGTCGCGGCCCTGCCGCACCTGGTTGAGGCGGAGGCGGCTATCGCCTCGGAGGGGCACCAGTTCCTACCGCACCTGGGCTTCCTATACCTATAATACACGTGTACCCGATACCTCCCACTAATATCGCTCCAGCAGCATAACGATTATTTTTTAGTTTCAAAGCTTTCACTGATACGTTCAGGAGTAAATGGCCCAGTTGGCTTACCATTCGCATAGCTATATGCTGCAGCTTTAAATACATCCTGCGCAGTTGTGATAAATACCCGAAGAATGAGTGTTATAAATCCAACCGTAATCAAAATCGTTTTAGCATGCGGATAGTGATAAAAATCGATTGCCATTCGCTCACCTTGCCCAGAATCATAGAGATAATTCATAATCGCAGCAACCAAGCAAAAAATTCCCGGAAAAATAATTCCGGCAACCAGGTTAAAGCTAACTGCAACCCCAACCACTTCACCAAATCGCTCTTTCATCAATTGATATGATTGTTTAAAGGTATCAGCGACCGATGCACGTTTTTCAGAAATAACAGGAACTACAAAATATGTCGCTGCTGCCCAAGCAACATCAGATGCTCCAGCTACTATTTTGCGCAATCCAGAAGAATCTTTATCACCACCAATTAAACTTATTAAAAATCGTACTCCTGAAAAAATAGCCGACCATGCCAAAAGTATTGGTATTCGCTTGCAGGCAACACCTAAACTTGTACGAATCGATGGTTTTTTCCCCTGAAAAAGATCCCACAGATAATCAACTGTCGCAACATTTGAAAAGAGCATAATAAAAAAAGAAAAGCATACTGCTATAAATAGCCATAATAAAAGAAAACCGAGAATCAAGGCTGACGCTACACCTTTTGAAAGTTCCCAATTTATCAGCAATGGCCGTATTCCAACAAAGCCATAAAAAAGAGCAAAGAAAAAAAGCGGAACATAGAGAGAAAAAAGAACAATGCGAAAAAGTGGAAAAAATAGTAACTTCGGCCTTGCAAGCATATATCGAATACTAATTCCCGCCATAATGATGCCATTTTTAATCCGAGACAAAAATGCAAACATACTACCATCCCCTTTTATTCAGATTACGATTTCAATTGAGAATACGTAATAAAAAAAGAAAAATGCAATAAAAGAGCCCTCACGGTTTGCGAGGGCTCTTTAGTATTAAACGTTCTATCTATTACCGAAACAATGCAGAAAGTGATTCACCCTTATCAAGGCATGCAATTGCATCAGCAAGCAGCGATGCCATACTAATCACGGTAATGTTTGCAGGCGCTTTATCGCGCAATGGAATCGTATCTGCAATCACCATTTCATCGATTACTGAATTGCCAATTGTTTCAAGCGCTTTATTTGAAAATACCGGGTGCGTAATGACTGCAAATACTCGACGCGCACCTTTTTCTTTCAAAAGCTCTGCCGCTTTGCACAGCGTCCCACCCGTATCGCACATATCATCAACGATAATTGCATCCGCACCTTTTACATCCCCAATCAAATGCATTGAGCCAACAATGCCGGCTTTTTCTCGCTGCTTTGAGATCACTGCCATATCTGAAGAGATGCCCTTTTTGCCTAACTCTAGGATAAACTGATTTGCACGCTCCACGCCACCCGCATCCGGAGAAACTACTACAATATTACGCAAATCTTGTTGCGCCATGTACGGAGCAAATAGTACTGATCCATAGAGATTATCGCAGGGAATATTTTGAAAAAAACCTTGAATTTGACCACAATGCAGATCTATCATAACTACGCGCGTTGCACCCGCCTGCTCAATCATATTTGCAACATCCGCTGCAGAAATTGGTGATCGTGCGCGTAACTTTCTATCTTGACGCGCATAGCCATAGTACGGAGCAATCACAGTAATAGAACGCGCATCTGCTCTTTTCATCGTGCGAATTAATAAGAAAAGTTCCATTACATTATCGTTAATACTCTGTGATGCTGATGGGCACGTCGGCTGAATAAGATACACATCTTTATTCCGTACATTTTCATCAATGTGAATTTGAATTTCACCGTCATTAAAACAAGCAACTTTTGCTTTGCCAAGCGGCATTCCAAGCTCCTCAGCTACCTTATGCGCAAGTTCGAGATTTGCATTCCCTGAAAAAAGAATTGCGTTACCGCTTACAGACCGAGTAACTGCACCCATAGAGTTGATACCCAAAAGTGCTAGTACGAGTAAAAAAGAAATGCGCATTTGTTTCATGCTGCTCCTTGGTGTAAATGTGTGTATGTTTTGCATGCTTATTGTAAACGATGTATGAGTATGGTAAAGAAAAATAAAGCAAAAATCTTTTGATCTAAATAAAAAGGAGATCGTTACGTGAAGATTTCTGAAGAAAAAAAATATGAACGCCTGAGCCCGTTTGAGCTCAAAAATAAACTCATCTCAATGGCAACTTCAAATGCAGAGCGCATGATGCTTAATGCTGGCCGTGGAAACCCTAACTGGATTGCCACAGAGCCACGCGAAGCATTTTTTCAACTGGGCCTTTTTGCAATGCAAGAATCACAACGCAAAGAACTACGCCCCGGCTTTGGAAGCCCTGCAGAAAAAAAGGGACTTGAAACTCGCTTTAAAGCATTTGTTAAAAAAAATGCAAAAAAGCCCGGCGTTGCGTTTTTAAAAAAGGCAGTAGCCTATGCGCACAGCGATCTAAAAATGAAACCATCCGATTTTATCTCACAAATCGTTGATGCAATTTTAGCTGATCATTACCCTACTCCGGATCGTATTTTAGATTTCAATGAAAAAGCAGTGCACCCCTACTTGAAAAAAGAAATTTTAAATCATCGCACTGCCGGAAAGTTTGATCTTTTTGCCACAGAAGGCGGCACCGCTGCAATGGCCTACATTTTTAATAGTCTTATGGAAAATAAAATTCTTCATAAAGGGGATACTATTGCTATCGGCACCCCTATTTTTACACCCTACATTGAAATCCCTCATCTGAATGATTACAAATTTGTAACCATTGACGTTGAGCAAAGTGAAAGCGGCGGCTGGCAATATTCAGATAAAGAGCTAAAAAAACTGGAAGATAAAAAAATAAAAGCATTCTTTTTGGTACACCCCTCTAACCCTACTTCCGTAATGATAGAGCCAAAAAGCTTTAAAAAAATTGCTCAACTCGTTGAAAAAAAACGAAAAGATCTCATCATCCTTACTGATGATGTATACGGCACATTCGTAGATGGTTTCAAATCACTTGCAGCTGCTGCACCGCATAACACTATTCTCGTATATTCATTTTCAAAATACTTTGGTGCTACGGGATGGCGCTTAGGCGTAATTGGAATTCATGAAAAAAATATTTTTGATGATACGATCGCCAAATTACCCGCAAAAGATAAAAAGATACTCAATCAACGGTATAGCACTGTTGCACTGTATCCTGAAAAACTAAAATTTATCGAGCGTATAGTAGCTGATAGCCGTGCAGTTGCACTGCACCATACATCTGGAGTATCTACTCCGCAGCAAGTGGTAATGACACTCTTTTCTATCTACTGCCTACTTGATACAAAAGGGACATACAAAAAACGTGCGCAAGATATCGTATTCAAACGATACAAAACACTCTACAAAGCAATTGGTATTCCGGTACCGAAAGATCCATACGGCACGCACTACTATACCATCATTGATATTCCAAAACTTGCAGCGCAACGATATAGCAAAGCATTTGCAACATGGCTACACAACACATTCGAGCCTATCGACTTTGTGGTAAACCTCGCCAAAGAACGTTCAGTAGTACTTCTGGATGGCGGCGGATTTGATGCACCTAATATGTCTGTACGCGTATCTCTTGCAAACTTACCAGATGAAGCATACCAGGAAATTGGTGAATCAATTAGCTGGCTTTTAGAGCAATACTACAAGCATTGGATGTCTAAAAAAGATAACAAAGCTAAATCAAAAAAAGGTAAAAAATAATGTTAGACACTCTGTGGCACGACATTGTTTCCATTTGCCAAAACCATCCACAACTCCTTGTGTTTCTCTCTTTGGCAATCGGATACTTTGTTGGCAAAATAAAACTGTTTGGATTTAGCCTCGGATCAACCGCAAGCGTTTTGCTTGCGGCCTTGGCACTCGGACAACTTGATGTAACAATTACCCCTCTCATTAAATCAGTCGCCTTCGCACTCTTCATTTTTACTATCGGATATAAAGTAGGGCCACAGTTTTTTGGTGGCCTCAAAAAAGACGGGCTTCAATACGTAATACTTTCTTTGTTTGTTGCGATTGTTGGATTAATTACAGCAGTTATACTCGGCAAAATCTTTAGCTTTAACCAAGGAAGCGCTGCCGGGCTCATGGCTGGCGCAATGACGCAATCATCAATCATTGGCACCGCAGAAGATGCAATTCGAACGCTTTCAATCACCGCAGCAGAACAAGCCACTCTTACCTCTGATATTGCAATTGCATATGCAATTACGTATCTCTTTGGCGTGGCTGGATTAATTCTCTTTTATAAATTGGTGCCAAAAATATTGGGTCTCGATTTGAAAAAAGAGGCACAACAATTAGAATCACAATTAAGCAATGCAACTGCTGCAGCATCATCTGCACACCCTGTTGATGAAGGCGATGAGCACAAATCCAATATCATAATAGTAGGGCTTGGCTGCTTTTTGGGAACCGTTCTTGGTATCGCCACTTTTAAAATTGGATTCGTAACCCTCACTCTCGGAATGGGTGGTGGTATCTTATTGGTTGGCTTACTTTTTGGATGGCTCCAATCAAAGTATCCCGCATTTGGCCCAATACCGCCCGCTGCGCAATGGATTCTTTCTGATCTTGGACTAAATCTCTTTATCGCCTGCGTTGGGCTCACTGCAGGGCCACGCGCAATTGCAGCATTGCAATCGAATGGCGCATCGCTCTTTGCAGCTGGAGTAATACTCACACTCACGCCACACATTCTCGGGCTTTTGTTTGGCAAACTGGTATTGCGCTTAGATTGGGTATTATTACTTGGCGCACTGACCGGCGCTGGAACAGCTACCCCTTCACTGAATGTGTTGAAAAATGAATGCGATAGCTCTGCACCCGCACTTGGCTACACGGTGCCCTATGCACTTGGCAACTTTATTCTGACTATCTGGGGAACGGTAATTGTGATGATTATGTAAAAACAGTATACTTGGGCGCATTTAAAGTACTCAAAAGTAAGAGGATGTGCCCATGCACTGTAAAAAAATAGCAGCCGTAACTCTTGTGATGTTCTTATGTACTGGAAACATCCATGCGATGGCACAAGAAAAAAAAGAAGAGGGCTATGGCAAGCAACTGAAAACAGCTGCAAAGCACACAGCAAGAATAGCTGCAATAAGCATTACAACAGGAGCATTCGCGGCACTGGCGCAAAATGAAGCATTTAAACAGGAATGCACTCCAGATGATCACCTCCCGCATATGCTTTTTCAATGCACCTGGAAAGTCTGCCGAAACGTCTGCTTGGAATACAATCACCCACTACTCATCGGATTACCATACTGCGTAGACTCTACGATTAAATGTTATCCCGCAAGTCAATTGTATCCGACTGCCGATGATGCGTGGCATGCGTACCTCGATCCCGTTCCCCTCTGTGCCATTCCAGCGGGAATAATTTTGTATATCTTAGGACGTATTACGGCAATTCAACACTAAATACAAGCAATAAGAATGGCCGGCAGAGTGTATAACTCTGCCGGCCCTCTTTACTTACATTCATGCTTATAATGTAGCCAATAACCGTGTATTGCACAGCGGGCAATGAGCAACGCCATCTGCTTTTGGGTTAGCGATAATAGTACTTAAGCATTCAATACATATTTTACTCGAATGCAGCCGAGTCGCATCACACGGAATATGATCCATATGCAATTCGAGACTCTCATCTTCTTGGCAGACACAGCATTCTGTTTCTGGCTCTTGCCCATCAGCAAGATGTTTGTCTTTTAATAAGGCAGGCCATCGTTGTTTTAACTGATCTTTTGCCACATCACTTGCTTTTTGAACAGGCTTATTCTCTTCCATCTGACCCAATCTCATATCAATAATCATCTCCTGAATAAGCAATGGTAAATGTACAAAGATCGGATCATGCTCTGTCAAAGTTATTCACATTGCAAGGCGTTCTATCATACCTTGATCTACATCAGATAGCCCATTTAAAGCTGCTTCTATTGCAGCTTCGCCCGAGGGCTCCTCTTGCCAATCCTCTACTGGATCTGAAAGACCACGCATTGCTCTTTGTGCAAATTCTCGCTCTGATTGCAATCGCTCCCGCTCTGCCGTATCTACATTACGCTCTCGAACTTCTTACATCCGCCGCTCCATCTCAGCTTCACGCACTTGTTGCATAGCTGTCTGCGCTCGAAGAGCTGCTGCATTACGCTCACGGACTTCCTGTATTCGGCGATTCATTTCAGCCTCTTGCTCAGCTCTGCGCGGATCACTCGCCCTACATAGTGGCGCTTATGCTATTAAAAATAATAATAAAATTTTTTTCATGCTGTTCCTATTTACCAACCATTTGTTTAATCTGTTCCGCAATTTCTTGTGCACTATTTTTTTTACTATTCACTACTAAATCGTATTTTTTATCCCCATATACCGTTGCATAATGGCTACGCGCATGGCCTTGTGGAGAGGTTGCTCGTGCGGCCTCCCGTTCTTCTAACGTTTCGAGCGGAATCTCAACGGCAACATAATAGGTTTTGAATGGAGCAGATTTTTTTTCAAGATCGATCAGCCATTTTTGATCGTACGCAATATAATCAACAATCACATTGCATCCGTTCTGCGCATAAGCAGCAATTGCGCTATTCATTGCATATGCAACATTTTCTGCTTGCGGCCCAACACAAAGAGTTATCACATTGTTGCCCTCAGCATCCTGCGATTGCTCTACCCATCGAATTGGATTTTCTGTTTGCCAATACTGCATGTTCTCTGGAGTGATATCTGGCATCGGCATATCAAATAAATTATCAATACCTAACTTCAACCATAGATTTGGCATCATTAATTTCTGAAATTCTTTTTGAATTGAACTTTTCCCTGATCCAGATGGACCATTAAGAATAATTATTGTGCCAGTATCCATAGCGACACCCCCTAGAAAAAAGCTACCCACCATACAGATAGCTAAACATACTATCTTTTTCATACAATTCATCCAATACTGTACAACTCTTTTATATTTCTGATTATATCAAAAAAACAAAATACTTATCAGCGTTATTTCAAATTACTCTTAAAAAAGGAAAGCTATGATAACTGAACTAACATCGAATTTTGAAGAAACTATTAATAATGAATCTAAGCCGGTAGTAGTAGAATTCTATAGCCCTACGTGTGGCACATGCATGCAAGTTGCGCCAATCGTTGAAAAAATAGCCAAAGAATTTGAAGGCGAATACAAATTTTATAAAATCAACGTTGAAAATGATACGAACTATGCAAAGCAATTGGGCGTTTCTGGAGTGCCAACCTTTTTATTCATGAAGCAGGGTGAAGTGCTTGGTACACATCATGGCAACTTCAGTAAAGGTGATTTTATTAACAAAATGAAAAAACTGTTTGCATAAAATCGACTGTATTAAGCGTTGAAAGCTTTCAGTATCTGATCTGCATGATCATTTACATCAATCTTGCGCAAAATAGTAACGATCTTTCCTTTATCAATTAGAACAGTGATTCGCTTCGTTAAAAAAGACGAATACGCGCCATACGCTTTTATAGCTTCTGATTTTGGATCACTCAAAAGTATAAATGGCAATGCATGCTTTTGCTTGAATGCTGCATGGCTCTCAACAGATTGATGATTTATTCCAAAAAGCTGAATATTATGTTTTTTAAGCAACTCATATCCATGCGTGAGACTGCACACTTGCTTGGTGCAATAGTAGGATTCATCTCGAGGGTAAAAAAACAAAACCACTTTTTGATCATCAAAGTCTGCAAGTGAATACGTTTTGCCATCATCACCTTGCAAGGTAAATTCAGGCGCAACGTCTCCCGGCATTAATCGTGAACGTTTTCGCGCAGAAACTATCTGTACTGTTACGATACACAAAAGCAAACCAACTATTATTTTTTTATAATTACTATAATTCATACTTTTTATCCTTAGTTATAGAATACAGTGTAGCAAAGCCGACAAAGAATACGCATGGGCCTACTGCTTGATCATGCCCAGATGGGTATGCCAAAAAGAATCACTATATTTCAAACCATAGCCAACAACGCGATCCATGCAGGCATGGCAAAATAAAATAATGCCAATCAATTGCAATACACTGGAAGTGGTTATAATACCGATTGCCCATACTATAAGGGCTGTACTTTTGGAATGTAAAAGATTGTAGGTAACTGCGCCAACGCGTGGATTAATCACGTACCCAATCATGCCAATATCGGGCGCAAGTAAAAGAAGTATAAAAAGCCACCAGGAATAACCCAAGCGGCTAAATAAATACATGCCACCCAACAACATCATAAACTCTTCGAGTCGCAATACCTGTTTCATATAATTCATATTCATCCATTTGGAAAAATAAAAAATTTTTCTGAGTGCTAATGTAACGTAGCTTAAAATAGGATAAAAATCACTCGTTTTTAAACTTCTGGATATTTTTCTGGTGCAGCTCGGAAGTATGCAGCCTTCGGATTATCTTTCTGCATTTGAATCGTATCAATATAGATACCTTGATCAAAGCGGCCTCTCTCGGCAATTTTTGTTTTCTTTTCTGCAATGATGTCTTCAAGTAAAATACCATGCCCTTTGCATAATCCATCAATCACTTCAAACAAATCGGCAAGCTCTTCAACTATTTCTTGGCGATTTTTTGCATCTTGCACTTCATACGCTTCTTCAATCAATTTACAATTGAGAGCATCAATCAAATCTTTATTACTGATTATTTTATGCTGCGCAGTAACGTCCGCATCTTTAAATCGTTGTAATGTGTTATCACGAACGAGTTTGTCGCATTTAAATGTGATCATTAAACCTCCCCCTTATTGTCAATTGTGCATGTAATAAAAACTTAAAACTAGCACTAAAATGAATGAATATAATCGTCAGAAATTATTTGAAGCCCTAAAAACAGAAAAAATATCATTGGGAAAATTAGCAACCCACTAAAGCCGTACTGCATCGGCACAAATATAGCTAATGCTTTAACACCAGAGGCTAAAACACGAAACGATCTATTTGAAGACAGTCCAAAACGTTTTTTTATATTACGCCCACGCAACACTGAATATGCTAGAGGATAGGTAGTTTCTATAAGCCCCATCATAAGGCCAAACTTCAAAGCAAACATCCAATCAATGGTACCAAACATAAAACTCCTCATCTCATTACCAACTTACTGCTTTATACGTTGTTTATACTCTTTTGCATTTACGATTGAAGGTAAGCTTTGCCCAAATGTACCATCAAGCTGTTTATATACCAATCGAATACCTCGCTCGTCACAGGTATCTTTAATATGCTGTTTTAATTTTTCTGCAGCGTGAGGTAAAACATATTTTCCTAAAAGCGTTTTAAGATCGCCTTCATATTTGCTGTCTTGCTTATCGTACACTCCGGTAGTTAATTTCTTTTTGCGTAGGTTGTACAACCGCTGTGATATGCCAAATTTCTCTTGATACCACTGCTGATATTCTCCCTCAAATGAAGGTACTCGAATCGGAGCAGAAAGAACTACATACTCCCCCTCTATAAGACCAGGAATAGATACTTCTCGTTCTACAAGTATATCATTAGCCCAATGGGTGAAAACCGTAATATCATCATTTGCATGCCCATGCACAACAAAGTAAGAGCCCATATCTTCTAGATGATCTTTATTTACTAAAATCACAAACACCTTGCCCAAATACGGATGTTTTGGCTTTCCTAGTGCATCATATTCTGGATCTAATGATTCAACACCTTTTCCAAATGATTTCAAGCCACTTGCATATCTACATGCATGCAAAAAATTTTCTGCCGCTGAGACCTGCGGATTAAATTCTGATTCAAACAGCTGAAATATTCCACCTTCCTCATCGGTTCCCAGACGCCGATGGAATCCATCATATTGATTTGAGTACAACTGCTGAAATCGATTGCGACCGTTTTCCGGCATACGCTTGATAATCTCTCTCGTTTCAAGCGCTTTTTGCAAAACAGTATCTTTATTTTCTGCGCTTCCAAGAGGTTCCCCCGCCAAATCATACGCCGCTGATGAAAAAATATCCTCACCCGCATCATTCGTTCTTCTCATGCGAGACATATCTTGCCGAGTGAATTTTGACGGTAAAAAGTGAATACCCCGCGCTAACGCAACACACTCTGCTCCATGATTTTCAGGAATGCCTAAAGGTGGCAATTCTCTATACTCGTATCCTTCTTCATCCTCTGAATCAGAATAATACTCATCAATAACTCTAAGCACTATCTGTGGAGCCGCTGCTCCAGCATCTTCATCATCAGACGCCTCTTGCTTGCCCATTGGCTGAGTTGTGTGAAAAGCGCATAAAAAACAAATTAAAAACAACTGATAAAAACGAGTACGAAACATAGATTCCCCCTAGAAATCAAAAAATAGAATTGGAACAATAAGCCTATAGATTTGGGCATTTTTGTCAAAAAATGGGGGTTTGATATCGGCGTACAATAGTCAATATAGCGGCAAGCTATAAGGAACAAGATCAATGAGGGATAAAGCTACTTTTTGCCCTTTACATGCTTTTGAGACTTCGGAGGATTTTTCTTAGATCCTCCTGGGCCAGCCCAAAGCACCTTATCAGCCCAATAGGCTGCGCTCAATTTTCCCTTTGCGATATTTCGAGCATGACGTGCTTTAAATGATTTACGAGCTTCGGGGCTATAGTTATGCCCCATGCTGCTATCTCCAAAATGGATCAATTTTATTACATCTCCATCTTTAGCTAACACCATACCTTTTTTGCTTTCTCGCGTACTTTTGCGCGGCTTATTAAAGCCATCAAAAATAATTCCACGATATTTAATTTTACCACTCGATAATATCTCAAGCCCTGGCGGATACTTTTTTTTACGTGTAATTCGAACCATCTGACTTCCTTTTTGCCACTTAAAGAGGTTTAAGTATTATCACCAGTTTCTTAGTAATAAATACAATGAAATGCCAAAGCATGTCCATATCTGAAGATGCAACATGACATGAAAGGTATTTGGTATTACATGATCTTTAATGGCAGGTAAAAAATGGTGCGTATTTTCATATTCGGCAAATGCCTTTTTAAATTCTTCTGTATAGCTTCCAAAAAAGTAGGGAATCCACCACGATAGAATAGTTCCAAGAAAAAGTAACCCATAAAAAAGAGCAATGGTTAGCAGTGCCCAGAAGGGAAAATTGGGTTGATATTTCCATGTTAAAAAAAGAGGAATAAAAATTAAAAAGAAAAAAATAACGGAGTTGATCAACCGACCAATTCGAGTGCTATGCTTCTCCATCTCACGAATATTGGTTAAAGGCGGTACATGCACCCAATCGTGAAACGTCATGAAAAAGAGAAGAATTATTTGAAGTGCTATAAAAAATGAAATGATATACATATTCTTCCCAACAGAAATTTTCAAGCAAAAAGTGATATTATTTTGAACTATTCTTCTGGATATTTATCAGGAGACAATCGAAAGTGTTCAACTTTTGGATTATCATCATCCACGTGAACTGTTTCAATATACAGCCCCGCTTCAAAACCGCCTCGCTCTTTGAGCTTCGCTTCTTTTACCGGTGCAATTTCTTCCATTGAAATGCCCTGCGTTTTGCACAGCGCATCAATTACCTCTAAAACATCCGCAAGCTCTTCAATCAGCTCCTGGCGACTGCGGGCATCCCGCACCTCATCTGCTTCTTCAACAAGCTTAAGCAAGAGTGCTTCATATAATTCCTTGCCTGTAAGCATCTTATACTGCGGCGTTACGCCTTCTTTTTTAAAACCCTCTAGCGTTTTATCACGCCCAAGTTTGTCGCAACGAAATGTTGCCATAAAAACCTCCCTAAAAAATTAATAAGTATACGTTTAGTAATTATGTACCAAAATTTCAAAATTTACAAGCTAGCTAGAATGGCCGCTCAATATACTCTTTAGAAGAGATAATAAAAAATCGTAACCCCTATAGCCCTTAAGGCGCAGACTGAACTATTTTAGAACTTTCTATCACTCTGTCCCACAATACTTTTCATATAATTCTGCAAATGCGGCATGCTGATCTTTCCAAGCATCCCATACAGATTGAGCCCATTGATTCGCCAATTGCGTATATTCTTCGAGGCTTAACTCTTTTTCCATTACCGCATTTTGAACATCCAAAGCTTTTATTTTTCCAAAATCATACGGAGGTTTTAGCTCTGAAAAAGTGTGTCCTAACCTATTCATAGTATCCAAAGTTTTTTTCATAGCTAATCCCGCTTGCTTGGCAGACATTTTTTTTACAAAAATACAGTAGAGCCCCAAGCCATGTATCCATACCGATTGAATTGATGCATCAATAAAACGGGACTCAATGCCACGTTTTTCTTGAATATCACGATGAGGAGGGTGCTGTAATCCTACCGCATCAACAATTAATCGATGAGCAGGCTGGGGATACCCATAGAGTTCATTTTCTTTAACCAATATCTCACTGACTGCAAACATACATTCAGGAATTGCAACTCCATATCTACCTACACCATAGGTTGCATAGGCTTCAAGATCAGGACGTTCGGGGTAGATACCCTTACATCCATAACATTCTCTAGTTTTCATCAACCAACCCTTCTATGCGTTCTTAAATAACAGACGTGATAAATATGAATATTTAAAAAAAATAGCATTATTTTTTAATTATAAAAGATACTCACATTTTATCTGAGTATTAACCTTACAATCCTCAAGGCCTCGATCTTTTGCCAATCTATTCATACGTTCTACAAATTCAAATGCTCGATCCAGTATTGCAAAAGATACTCGCGCTCTTATATAATTATTTGATCCTACTTCCCCTAGTTCATACGTAACGATATATCCACCACCCTCTACTCTATATTCAGCAAAAGACTGATTATAGTTATGCCTCGAAAATAACCCAGTTTTATCTGATTCCAAAGTCGTTCCAGGCAACCGCACAAAACATCCTTGCCGAAACATACTACTATAGCGTATAGCGTCGCCCGTGCTCTTTAAATCAGAAGCTTTCCTCTGAATATCTTCAATCGGTATGGCATTCAAGATAAATGCACTCCCTGAAAAGTACTTTTTTATCCTGAATAAAGATGCGGTTATAACAGCTATTATCATCGCATCTTCTAACATTTTTTTTCTAATCAATGAGCGATTTTTTTCTGAGTATTTTGATGAAAAAAAACTACTGTAAACCTTAATTTTGCCTCGAATTGATTTTAATTGCTCTTTCAATTCCTCTCTTTGCAGTATATCTCGCTTCTTTTCTTCACCGGCATAACTCACAATCATGTGCGCAGCGCATAGAATAAGTATCAGTTTTTTCATAAAGAACCCCTAAAAAAACTTGTTTCTTACCTAAATAACACAAACAGATCAGAATTATAAAGACTTGCGATATGAAAATTAATGGCGTCCAGCCCAAGCGTGGCGTAGACGTAAGCCAAAGGCGGCGGAGGAACTGTTTTGGAACTAATGAGATATAAAAAAGGGCCGCGTTATGCAGCCCCTATCATTTACTCAAATAATGCAATTCTTATCGTTTACGGGCACTCTTGGTTAAGCCTCCTAATGGCTCATAATCTCGAATGAAATCAGCAATACCTTGTTTGCCCCCAGCGCGTGCTCTCTGCTCTGCTTTGTCTTTATCTGCCCCTGCTTGAAGAAGCATATCAACTATAGCCTTGCGTTCGTCACTCAAGTGGTATTCAGAAGGCCAGAACTCCCCGGCAAATGCCATATACAAGGCTGTAGTGCCCATCTGATTAGTTGCATTCACATCAGCCTCTGCATCTAAAAGCATCTCAACCATATCCTTATGCTGTTGACCAGCTGCATGCATTAAGGCTGTACCGCCGTATAGACTAACATCCACGTTAACCCCTGCATCCAAAAGCTGCTGGACCTTAGCTACATTTCCCTTCATAGCTGCATCTATTAGATCTTCTTCAGCTTGCTGCGGATCAATTGGCGTTGCTGCCTGCGGGGTCGCTCCTTGTAACAACTGAGCTAATTGGCGGCGCAAGCATTTGCCCCAACTTGCTTTTGGTGCAGCGGCAGAAATAGCTTGGAAAGAGATGAGTAATATAGCAACGATAAAACTATTTATTTTTTTCATAGAAACTCCTTCATATTCATCATAGTTATAACAATACCTTCCTATCTTCAGCCTACACGATTGGAAGCCCTAAAAACAAGGGGTTTTAATGAGTTTTGGAGATTTTCAGAAGATTGTAGTCCCGCATCACACGAATTAGCTAATTGGCCAAGCTAGAGTATAACGAAATCAACGATTGGATCGTAGAATTGATGGCGGGAGGGCGTAGACTGGTCCCACAACCGCCGTGTCCGCCGAAAGCTTCCTACTTCGCTCTTCGAGCTACGAAGGACAGGTTCAGCGAAGGAGGGCCTGCCCGCCACAGCCAAAGGCGGCGGAGGGACTATTTTAGAACTTTTGAGGGATGTTTTTATAAAATTTTTCATTGCTCTCATCATAGGCCATTAAGAGCTGCTTTATTCTGAGGGAATTGTGATGTTTTTTAGCAAGTTTTTTTGTCCTCTTAACGTACCTATAGAGGCTAACACACATCATAGAAGCCACACTGCCTGCGCATACAGAAAAGCCGTAATTGGGATTGCGTTTATTTGCCATCATAATACCCGCACCAAGAATAAAGCTCCCCATCCCCAATACCGTAACAGTAGCATCTTCCTCATCAAGTGCTACTCCCCGCATCTTGCCAATCTCTCGAGCATCTTTGCGAAAACATAAAACATCATGTGCCAAATGAGTAAGCCGAAATCTATCCTTTTGGGTCAATTGCAATTTTGGCAAAATAACTCTGACACGCCTAAGTTTGGAATTTTGTATCGCGTCTTCAAGATCAGATACTGAATATCCCTGCGCAATAGATCCAAACAGTATCAGTGAGAATAAAAAAGAATTATTCATCGATAAGCCTTTAAAAGAATTTTTTATTTTAACTGGGCAAACTCACGTAGATAATGAGCCCGAGTTATGCCATCAATATGTCCATTATAAACAGTTATAGGAAGCCGAAAAAGCACACTATTGAATGTCTCTCTATACTTCTGCGCAGAGTCCTCGTATGTTTCAAAAAAATCTGCTACTGCTTCTATTTCTTCTTTTGAACTAAAACGCGTAGCAAATATATCGGCACGCTTTTCTTCATATGATTTAAAAAAGAAATTTGTTGCATAACTGAGCAGTAAATCAACTACAACTCCAACTCCTACACTCACCACTATGGTACCTAAGCCACCTAACACAGGCATAAGATGATACGCTATAGCAAGTGTAATACCGGTTGCGGTTGCGCCCACAATACCCGTTCTTAAAATGCGGTTGCTTGAATCATTATAAAATACATGCCCAAGCTCATGCCTAAAAATAAACTTTTGAGCATTCTGAGATAGGTTACTTTGTATCGCTCGATATAATTCTTTTTTATTCTCTGGAACATTCGGAATAACTGTTTTTTCGATCAACTCTCGAGCTTTTAAAGCTTCAGGATCATCTTGAACGCTACTCCAAGCCATTGAATCTATGGCTATGGTATTAAAAAAAGTCATAGCAACAGCATCATCAGTATGCGCATAGCGAACACACACACTTTCAGGATCACAGCCGCAATTAACAATTTCATCAGTAAACTGCTTACTATACAGCTCAGTAGGCGCAAAAGTAAGCCCATTTGAGACATTTCGAGCGGAAGCATCACTCACATATCCCACATACATTCCCACGAGCAAAGAATAGAGAAAAATCCCTGTAATGCTTAAAGCAAACCGTGATGAAAAATAATAAAAAGAAATAAAAAATATCGCTATATTAATAACACCTGAAAGTTGCTGCAATAGAATAGAAAAAAGCATAAGATACCCCTAATTAATTAGCTTCAGTATACCTTACACATCAATGAAAAACAAAAAACCTCCGTTAATACAAAGGCTAATTTTAAATCACATCAACAAAATGAAATTTAGATGAAGTAAGATGGCGTTACTTAGTAAACGGTCTGGGTAACAAAACAATTGAATTCGATTTCTCATTAGAGGCTATGCAACGGGCTTATCGCAATTTGGGCCTGGAATGATTTTTTGCTGAACTATTTACTTACTTTTGCTCAACTTCAAGTGCTTTATTCATCGCCTGATAAGTCTCAGAAGTACAAATAAGTTTGTATTTTCCTTCTATATCAACAAAATTGCATTTTTCTTTTGATTTAAACCAGAGAAGAACTTGTACCCTTTCGCCTGGTTCGATCGTAATTTTTTCTTGAATGATATGCTTTGGAGATAATTCCTCATACTTCCCCAACAATAAAGCAAATGCCATAAATCCTGTAGTAGAAGTAAGCAAAACTGCTGTACCCCCTACAAGGCCACCCTTTATTCTTTTCCGCATACTGCCCATATCACTGTA
>Ga0233415_10000353_pt1 | contig 22187 bp, 19 predicted proteins | sample Na_anoxic_12_MG_FD_188631 | JGI IMG/M metagenome (GOLD analysis project Ga0233415, IMG submission 188631) | Seawater microbial communities from Saanich Inlet, British Columbia, Canada - Na_anoxic_12_MG | ecosystem: Environmental > Aquatic > Marine > Inlet | place: Canada: British Columbia... | reverse complement strand
GATACAAACAGGTATATATACTACAAAAGCGATATGCTGTAGTCAAGCTAAAAAAAGTCGCGATAAAATACGGTCTAGTACATTATTAAGCAAGTCATATTATAGTGATACAAAAGCATATTTAAAAGCTAGATGTAATTTATTTGAGCAAAAACAATCTATTCAACAAATACCAACAAATACATATTCTACTAATAAAAATCCATATCAAGGTTCTACAGAATTTGCTACGAATAATTGTACAAATCCATACCAGACAGATAGACCTAAATGTCAAAATGTTACTTATTATAACCCAAATAACAATCAATTTGCTACACAGGGTGCAGTTGATAGTAGCACAAGATTGTCAAGATTAAATTATAATACAATCACTAAAAATGGTGCTTCATTTAATTCGGCTAAGGGTGCTCAATATGCTACATCTGGTAAATATCACGGTGAATCGTTTTCACGATATTTTGTTAAAAATAAGTTTTCACCACCATTAGTGTGGAAAAGAAATGGTGACAAAAATGATTGCTCCAATCAATTTTCTAGCCCTGGAGCAAATTGTTCCAACTCTAAACAATCTAGACAATATTTATCTGGATTTTGGGGTTCATCTATAAATTAAAAAATTTATAATAATAATAATATAAATTTTTTGTTTTGTTTAATTTAATTTTGAATAAGTATTGTATATTATTTATTACATGGCCCTAATATGATGCGTTCTAAGAATATCATTTCCTACATTTTTAATATGGATATGTTCATCATTCCAACATAATAAACAACTACTGATACTTAAATTCCAAATAGGTTGGGTTTCTGGAAATATGCCATTAAATATAAGTTCGGCTCTATTTTTATGAAAATCAGATGTAGAAACAATAATATTAGGAAGAGAATCGTCTGAGAAATTAGCATAAACCCATTGCTTTAAATAGGCAAAATTCTCGGCGGTATTTTTGGCGAGTTGGTCCTGAACAATTTCTATATCAGAATTAGATGAGAATATTTCGTTCATTTTGAAAGCTTCCGAGTCTGATTCTAAATGGTCATTACTGAAAGCCTCTTTAACACCTCCACTCAAATATAGAGTAGACTGTTCATCTGAATTATTAATATAATTCATTGTAGATTGTACACGTTCATTAAGAATAATATTATCGTGAGAACCTAATACAATAATAACATTATGAATCGCATATGAATTATAAATACACGATAAGAGTAGGAAAATTGAAAGCATCTTTTTTAAAACTTTGATGGTATATTTAGTTGTAGAATAAACTTTATATGAAAAATACATCAATTTTTATTTATCAACAGTAAAAATTTGTAATATTTTTATGTGTTTTTATGCGTTTTTATGTGTTTTTCTCAATTACCTACTTTTTAGTACTTCTTAATGTTCTCTGCACCATCTGGCTAAATTCTTCCTCATTAGCATCTTCACTATCTTCATTAGCATCTTCACTATCTTCATTAGCATCTTCACTATCTTCATTAGCATCTTCACTATCTTCATTAGCATCTTCACTATCTTCATTAGCATCTTCACTATCACTTTCTGTGTGTTCTATTTCAGCAATAATATCTTCCATAATATTAGCACCTAATTCATTTAGAATTTCTGGTGTATGTGGTATGTCTTCTGATGATAGATCAACAATAATCTTATTCATTTCCTTTTCTAGAAGAATCTGTTCTGTAACATCTTCGATATCACTATCAGAACAATATTCCAAATCACTATCAGAAGAATCTTCTTCCATATGTTCTTGCTTGATAAACACATCATTATTGTAAATAATACCAAAGTAGTAGTATATAGTATCCTTGGAAGATTGTATAAAATCAATTAGCGATTCTTGAATATCCGTATAATCACAGTGAACTCCATAATCATTCTTAAAAGTTTCAATATAATTTGAACCAGTAATGCATAAATAAGAGGCAACTAGAAATACACTAGAAATTACTATAAATAGTAGTCCGATAGTTGTAAGAATATGATTCATTACAAATCGAGACATATCTCTATAAAATTTATCAAAATACAATTTAGTTTGGTGGGTTGAACTCTCCATAATTACTTGGTATATATGACTACACTGTTGTAATTAGTTAGAATCAATTTTATTGTAATTAAATTAATAATTATATAATTTTACAAAGTGTCGCAATATTGAAGAAAAAAGGGAATATATAGAAAGTATTTACAATAGCGTAATCATATTTTATAAGGATAAAAATGACATTAAACCTTCAGATGTTCTAGGACCTTCAAATGTCTGTGATTCTCCTTGTTCGTCGATTGCTAGTATAGTAGGAAATCCCTTAATATTATATTTTTCCATATCAGCTTTGGCATCATTCATTTCCACCTTTCTTAATTTAACAGGACCATTATAAGATTGGACAAATGAATCCCAAACAGGTGTAAATGTTTTACAATGCCCACAATTAGTCATATAGTAATAAGTACATGACTTGGGATTACCAAAGTTTTCCACACCATTTCTAACAACTAACATGTGAATACAAATAGCAAGTATAAATACAAGTCCCATTTTAACGAGAGGTGAGATTTTTTTCCAATATTTCAATAAGAAATTCATTATACATTATTGAAATAATATAAATTATTAAATATATTTAATTCATAAAAATATTATTTGTAACTTGTGTTTTATTATGAGGGACATTATGTTTTTCACACCAACGAATACATTTATGAATGTTATTTTTCTTGAAGAGTTCTAACTTATCATTTTTATTTTTATATGACATTAAGTTTATAGTCGAAGAAATATTTTCTATTTGTTGTTGTCCAAAAATTGCATTATATTCTTCTAATTTGTTTAAATAATATAAATCAAGATTATCATCTAAAATAGATGCGATATATTCGTGTTCCTTTAGTTTATGAAATTGAGAAATAATTTTATTTATGAGGGTTGGATTGGTTCCTTTAAAATATTTACAAACGATGTATTTTTCAGAATTTGCCATTCTACTAGTACTTGGTTTAACAATAAATACGTGCTTGTACATTGTAGACAATAAATAGATAATATCACTTGTTGTTTTTGTAAAAATATCAAAAATTTTTAATACAAAGTGACCGTTTGTTTTTTGCATAGCAATGGCAAAACTAACTTGAGCAAATAATAAATTCGTAGCTAATATTTCTTGTTTGTTAAAATCAATTGAAAAATCAAATCCACCATCTGCTGTAATGATATGCATACTATTATTATATGTTTTAAGACAATGTTTTAAATTGTCTACGTCAAATAAATCACCTGTTCCTGAAGGGCCACGTTCAATGTTTACATTTTTATTAGCCTCTAGAAAAAAATTACTTTTATTCCAGCCAGGTACATTTGGATCGGAGTTTACTAATGTCATACCATTATATTTATCATTCTCGTTTTTTCTCATAAATGTCATGGCTTCAATAAATCCACCAGGTCCTTCTGCTAAATGAAAAGTGTTTATATCTATATCTTTATAATCGTCTAGTAAATGTAATAGATTAGATATTTCTATCATCTTATAAAATGATCTAGATAATGGTTTTAATTTGCTTACAGAATTTTTACTATTTGGAATAATAGTATGGATAAATTCATATGGGTTAGTATATTTTTTAATATGGTCCCAAGTGTCACAATTATCATTAATCTGTTGTTTAACTGTAGTTAAATAACTATTAAGTGATAAGCTGACACTTAGTTTATAATCTGCAATTGGTTCATCATTACCTTTAATATTAATATTATTTATGTTATAATGAATTTCTGGGAATAAAAAATAGCTCATTAGCGATAATAATACTACACAACTATTTTTAGGTTGTTTTACATTTATAGTTTACGAACTATTTGCTAACTTCTTTTAGTTTTAATTTTCGCTTGATTTTTTTAGGAGCTTTGGCCTTCTCTTCATTTTTTTCCTCACTTGTTACTGAGGCCGCTTCTTGTGCTTCAATAGTTTCTAACTGTTCCATTTGTTCTTGTAATTTAGAACTACCTATCATAGTATTATAAACCGCGCGCGTATCAACATTTCTGATTTTCTTATAAATAAAGTAGTTGTTGTAAAATGAAATCTGTTTTTCCTTACTATTCATTGTAAATGCTGACCCGTATTCTTTTTTCTTTTTAGGATTTTTCTTAATTTCTTGTTCCATAAGACCGTATAATTGTTGAAATGATCCAACACTTTCAGGAATTCCGATTTCATTACATTCATCTCTAGTAAGTAGTGTGAAACCATAATTATCCATCATTCTCGTTAAATAATCGAAGTTTACCAAATACTCTCTAAATTTTTTATTAATGGTTTCTTGGTATACATCAATTGCGTATCCTAATGAAGTGTCATCTTCATCGAAATAATCTTTGGTATATCCTTTTGTCACTTCCCAAATTTTGGTACCACTATCTTGAATAATAGAAACACTTTCGCCCTCGTTTACAGATTTTAAGCTATTAAATATCTTCGTTCCGTCGTAACATCCACCAATAAAGTGTCCATTGACATTTGTACATTCGCTTACATTTCTAAGGAAACCGTTTAGTGTTTTTTTGTTTTCAAAGAAGTAGTGTAATGCGAATTGACATGAACTAATATTAAACCCGTTAGATGCCTTGCCGTATTGTCTATAAACACCAGGGCCTAATTTCTCCTTATCTTTAGGTCCTTCACCAAATATAGCATTGGTGATCTGTTTACCTTTTTCGCTTTTTAATGCTTCACCATCTTTAATATTAAATTGTGAATTACCTTCAACAAATAGTGTATATGGCATAATCTTAAAATCTTTGCGATAATTTAAATATCTAGCACAAGCACCGCTAATACGATTTTCAATATTATCCTTACTTACATCAATACCAAATACAAATGATAGTTTTGCATTAATCCATTTGGGAAAGTCTCCGCCTTGTCCGACAGCATAATCAATCAACGTATCTCCTCTTTTTGAAATGCTAGTAATAAGCATTTTTTTAACAAATAAATTGTGAAAATCTCTTAATCCCTTTGTTTCAGATTTGCCGGTATTACGATTATAATACACATTATCATCTGAAATACTATCTGGAATGTTCTCGCCAGTAGTAATCATTTGTCTAGTAATTGGATTATGAATTGAATGCCAATTGCTATTAGCAACCTTGTAATCATTACCATACATTGGAAAGCCCTTTCTATATTCTTCAGTTTTATCATATCTAACTCTTAGAGGGATCCATCTCCATTTGTGGTCCTTTGATAGATCATAACTAAATTCAACAATCATTCCATCTGAAAATACTTCGTCATCTTCAATTGTAAATAGTTGCGTTTCACTATTTTTGTCCTCTTTTAACATAATATTACACAGATATGCTTCGGAATCAACTGGACTAGATGGATAAAATGGCATTGGTCTATAATTGTTTTCTTTTGTATTACTGTCATCATATTTTGGTAATTTATCAGCAATTACATCAGCACAAGGGTTAATATATCCGTGTTGACCTTCGTCAAACCCTACCCGAAGGATAAGTGTTTTATATTGTGATAATTGGTCATATGCTTGAGCATTTACTCCATTTTGAAATATGTTTCCAACAAAATCGTCACCATTTACATCTTTCTTTGTAGTAACTAGGAAATCAATTGTGTTATATTTAGGGGGTTTCCATTTAAAAGAATGTTCCCATGTTTTCTTGAATTTTGGACCAGATTCACCTACTTTATTTGAACCAACTCCTAGGTATGCTGGGGTAAAGATTAATCCATCAATAATATATTCCATTGAGGATTCTTGTTCTAGGATTGTATGACAGCACTTAAAGATACTTTGATTGACATTATCTGCTTTAAAATTCTTATGCTCGATACGGAGTGGAGGTAATCCACCACTTGTAATTGAAACCGCACCCATTCCATTAATGATATTTACTAGTAATGGTAATCTAAACTTATTTAAGATGTCTCCAGAGGTTTCATCTTCATTTGGAATAAATGGATTATTACGGACATCCTTTTTGTTTACAATGTAAACGTCGAATGAGGCATACAAGTTAATAAATTCACCCTTTTTATTATGTAAAATATGTTCACCATCTACGATAGTTTCCCTCAATTCAATATCCTTTGTTACAGTTCCTGTAAATTGGATATTCATATTTGTATCAATTAGATAAATCTTGCCGTCTTTATTAATGTATAGCAGTTTTCTCATACCATCTGCTTTGTCAGTAACTGTATAATTCTGTCTGACGTTTGGAAATTGGGCATCTTCATCGAATAGTGTAATATTTTTATTTTGGAGTGTATTAGAACTGGGACCAATAAAGCTCTTGGGCATCATTCTAAGACCTGGATGATAGTCCTTTCCAAAAACAAGCTTTAGATATTGAATTCCTACATTTTGTATTTCTGCATATGAAACTGGAAAGTTTGTTCCTTGAAGTCCGGATAGAACATAAATAACACATTTTCTAATAGCTTTTGCTAATTTGGTTGCATCATTAAATTCTGTGCCAGCACCAACCTCTCTATTTTTCACTTCAATTTCAATTTCATATTTTTCACGATTTTCTGTTACTTTGGCAGAATTAAACGAATATTCTGGCTTTAATTTAAACTGGGATCTTCCTTTATATTCTGTCTTTTCAGAATGACTTTCCTTTACAACACTTAGATCAATGCGTAGAGGATAATCTGGATGTTCAAATGAAACTCTATTAAGAAGGCGAAACACCTTTTTACTATCTTCCCATGAATCCTTGATATTCTTGGCAAATGAACTAGATTCTCCAATTACATTCTCTTTTTGAAAAGAAACACGAAAATTGTAATCATCGACATCAACTGGCCAGATAGGATCATCCCTGGAACCAGCATTTCTCTTTTGATTAAATATCGGATGGATTCCATTGAGAGAGTCAGTATTACAATATTGCTGAATATCACGAAGACCATTCAATTCAACCCGAACATTAGAATCCTTTTCAATACCCCGCGATTTATCCAGAAATTGAGGTGTAATTTTTAATGTATGCTGATTTGTACTCATTTGAAATCCAGAAGATTTTAGTTTTTTAATAACGTTGTCAAAATCAATTTTAGTAATGGGTTTTTTATGAATGATATTTCTTTTATCCCTAGTTTTAGTTCCAAATCTGACTTCTAATTCGGGATCTCCGTCACTTGTGTTTGTTACATTTTCTAAATATTTATTGATAATATTATTAAATGATTGCTGTGAATTAAATTCAGGCATTGTATATATACTTCTGGACATATTATTTTATATTGATTCAATTTTTATATTAATCACTATAAGAATCGCATTATTTCTTGATACATTTTTTGCTTAGTCATATTTTCACATATAATATTTAATTTTTTACAAATTGATGCTAGGTCAGACACTTTATAACTAGAAACTGCTTTTAAAGGCTTGTCCAAATTTTCTAATTGCCAATAATGAATTCTATAATAATCTAAATTTTCCTTGGATACATTATCTTTTAATCCGTATTTATGATTAATCTTTTCAATGACATAAACAGGATTGTTTTCATCGGTTATCATTTCATAGAATTTTTTATTATCAATATAAAAAATATTAATGTTGTGTAAATGACATAGGGCTTTAATACAATGTAATGAAATTTTTGGCTTATTTGCCAATTCATCTTCTATGGCATTACGACTGACTTTAATTGGTTTAAATATTTCCTTTTTTTCTCTAAAATCTTCAATCCATTTAAATTTCATTTCCTTTTCCTTTGTAAAATAATTATGGGTTGTTTCATATTCATAAACGCTATTCAAAATAACATAGAATATCCAAAATAATTGATCCCGCTGTTTTGGATAAAAAATATTATTTACATTATTTATAATATTTTTCTTATCACTATTACTAATACTATTAATCGGCAATTTTTTAATAATATTGTATTCTGGTATTTTAGATATATTTCTAATAGAAAGCATATTATTTTCTAGATCTGTAAAAAAATTATCTTTCGCTTGAAGCATGCTGTTCATTTACATATATACTATTATTGTCTTTATTATCTTTATCATCATTAAAATATGTAGTCGATAATGCGCATTTTTTATCTTCAACAATATTTAATTGATCTTCTTGTGTCGAGACATATTCTAAATATTTTTTCATATCTTCAATGATGTTGGGTTGTATACTTGTTAGATTTACAAAAATACCATTATTGTTTTCATTTAATGTACTAGAAATATCTTTTTTCAATATTTTCAATATTTCAATTTGATGAAACTTTGTCAATCCTTCTATACTTTCTTTTAAACAATTTAACTCTGTCATTGTGTTAATAATTTAAATTGTGTTTAAGCATTTTCTATAATTAGTTTTGGTTTTTTCTTATATTTATCTGACTTTGGTTCAACTATTTCACCAATTACACTTACATGTGCGTCGTTAAGTTCATATCTTTGTCCAATAACCTTCACTGTTATATATTCATCCTCCTTTACAGTATTGAAGTATTTATTATTATAGTGGTGATCACGGCTGATATATACAACAACTGGTGATATTTCATCCTTAACCAGGGCTCTAATACCCGCTTGTGTGATATTTTGAACATTACATTTAATATGCATACCTTCTACAGGACAACAAACCATGCATTCAAATACAACTTCAAACATTACTAGATTTTCAACTAATATTCCACTAGAATACGAAACAATCTTAGTTGAGTTTGGTTTAATAAATCCTTCTATAGAACATTTTCCCTCAATTTCTTTTCTTATTTTTTTCTCTAGCGATTCCTTTAAATTTTTACCAACATTATTAAAATTCAAGTGGATCTTTCTGGTTAATAAATTAACCATATAAACGCCAATCTCCTTCTTTTTTCTCATATCTTTTTTGACAACCATTGGAGTTTCCATTACTAATAATATATAATAATAATATTTCTTTATTATTATTCAATTTTATTTAAAAAGATCTTTTTTCAATATTATTGATAATTGCCTCTTGTGGAGTTAAGAACCACTTTTTATCTGTATATATTATGTTATTATTTCGTAATATTAATTCTTGTAAAATACAAAATTCTACTTTATTTCTACCTTTGGTGTTTACAGGCGTATATTTAGTTTCTCCTAATATGCTATTTAATAATTTTAAAGAGTCAGCCTTACCAGACTGGTCACATCTCGCTCCCTTACTTCGTTTATCCTCCATATTTTTAACCTTAAATATATTATAGTCATTCTTAAATGAAGTGATAAATCCTACAATGGTATTATATCCTTGAGGGGTCGGTATAATTAATTGTTTCAATTCCGATTTTAAATCAATATAGTCTGATTGTTCTCCAGACGACCAATTATCCTTGCCTTTAACTAGAAGAACTGGCTTATTATCTTTTGGTATTATTATTCCTATTACGTCTTGATTTTGTAATAACTGTGTATCGTAATATTCTTTAAGTTTTCTGTCAATGTCGTCTAAATCAGTTGTATAATATAAATAGTTTAATACTTCTTCCGTTTTACCAAATGTCAAATACTCTAAAACGTGTTGTATAATTAAAGTATCATATCTTTCATTACTTATGTTATAATTGTTTTCTAAATATTTTGTATGATTAAGTAGAGCAGCATATGTATACCAATTATCTATACCCCTATCTACAATTTCGATCTCTTGTTTAGAATCTTTAATTAAGCCCTTAATATCATCCATTATTTTTGATCTACTTGGTTGTTTATCAATCGTCTCTTTTAATTGTGTTTTTAGCTTTATAGGTTCTTCTATATCTTTCAGTGGATAAACAACGTGCTCACGTTTATATTCAATAGGATTTCTTCTATCAAATATGCTTATATGTTCATTATCTAATTCTATTGGCTGAAATAAATAGTATTCAGCTATATTTACTAAATGACCTAATCTATCAAATCTGTCTGTTATAAATTCATTTTGATCTTCTATTAATATATCTAATGCTGCGTTGATTTGAACTAGTGGATAATTTTTAACTACATTTATTTCACTTATTAAGTTTTCCTTTTTATAGAAGAATTTTTTTTTATATAAATCTCTAATTCTTTGGAGAATTTTTTCAGTATTCATAAAAATAAAGGATTCATTGTAAGTATCTAATTTTATATCTTCGGGTTCTATAGATTTAAATGGTTTACATTTAAAATTACACGTTTCCATATAGTCGCATGATACAGTATTTGGTTTATCACCAATTGGAAAATCAATAACTTTGCCATTTGATAAATTTTGTTTTACTATTGTATTCATATTTTCTTCTGTAAAATTTGTTTGTTCAATGTTTAAAATACAGTCTACAGCAGATTCTTTTAATATTCTACTTACACGACCTATTTGAACAGCTTTAAATTCAGCCAATCTATAAATATATAAATCTGCTGCCTCGTAGTCGCTATTAGAAAATATGGTTCCATATAAGAATATTTCTACATTTCTCTCTATAAACGGCAACAACTTATGACTACACGTTCTCACAGCACGACCTATTATTTGTTCTATTAAACTTAAATTGTACCAAGGCTCTAGTATATGAACTTGTCTCAAATTTTTAAAATCAATTCCTTCTGTTCCTGTCATTGAAATAAGGACAATCTTTATCTTTTTTCCATACTTATTGTCTTCGTCTGTTAAATTTTTCAAATCATATACAGTGTCTGGTGATAATGCCTTTTCACCAGTAATCATAGTATAAGTAGCAGGACTAAATTCTTCTTTATTTTCCATTTGATCTTTTGTTAATAGTGTTTTGGAGTCTATCTGTTTATGTGGGGCATTTTTAAATAGATTAGAAGTTTTTGTTCCAAAACGTGTAAAGCCCATTTCTTCTAATGCTAAAGCCATGGGAATTAATCCACCGTCTATAAATTGGCTATAAATCAAGACAATACCATTTGAATTCAATATTTGATCTGTAATACCCTTTATTTTTGAACTATATTGACCAATATTTTCTGATGCAAAAATATTTCCGTACGATGATGGTCTATACTCAAAGTTTTTTCTTGTGGGAGGATTAGTTGTTTCAGTGAACTTCATTGTTTTTCTTAAACCTTCAGATCCTAATAATATTTTACTGTCTATATCTTTCCCTTCATCAAACAATTTATTAGGATACACCATATTAAGTGCCTGAAGTGGTTTTTGTAATAATGTATATCCAAATGCCTCCATATTTTCAAAACTAGGTAGACCAGCCTTTGTTTTACCTGCTTTTTCACTTATTTTATTTATAATATATTCATATGCCAATTGTTGGTATGAACCTGCTATATTTACATAGACATCTAAATGTTCTAGTGGTTGAATAATAGACTTACCATTTAATTGATTTCTTGGATAAGGTAATTCCTTAAACGTATTTTGTTTTGAAAATAGCGATGGAAATATTCTATATGGAAATGTATATGGATTTTCACCACGTACAAATGATACATATCCTGTTGCTTTACGTCTAATTATTTCTTCACCTATATTTTTTCCATCTGGTCCTATTAATAAATTTCCATTTTTATCAAACACATCCTTTAATTCAATTGTAGAACGTCTATCATTCATATTCATCACATTCAATAACCAAATTATTTCCTTGTAACTATTATACATTGGTGTAGCAGAGAGAAACAGTAACCTTAAATTATCTACATATTTGACAAGCTTTAATAATTCTTGAGCAACCCGTTTATCTTGCTTTTCATCACCTATACGAATATTATGAACCTCATCTATTATTATCAATCTGTTATTAAAATGTTTCTTTAATTTTTTTATCATCTCCTTTTTTTCTAGTTTAGTACCATCTTCAGCTGACGATTTTTTTGTAATATAGTTTGCAAATTCTGTATATCCTACAAATAGGTATGCGTTATTAATTATCATATTTATTTGACGAATCACCTTTTCTTTACTTAAACCTTTCATACTCATTGGATTAATTTCCTTTAAATATTTATTTCCGGTACAAGCTGTTAAATTCCATAACCCATCTATCAATTTCAATTTTCTATCGTCAAATAGTTGTAGTTTGAAATTATCTTGAACATTTGGAGAGGCAACAACAAGTATTCTTTGTGTAATACCTAATTGCTTTAAATATGTTCTCATTTCTTCTGATACACTAATCGCACTACATGTTTTACCAGTCCCTAAACCATGATATAATAATAAACTGTTATATGGTGTCTGGAAGCTTAAAAAATTTCTTATGAATAATTGATGAGGGACTAATTCAAAATCAGCATCGCACAATTTTGTTGCTTGCTCTTCAATCTCATATAATGTTCCATCGTATTTATTGTCATTGAATTCTTTCTTTAGAGCAATTTTTATATTAAATTTAGGATCATCTAATGACGGGTATAATGTATTTTGTTTATCTTCATTATCTGAAATTATTTGTCTATCTAATAATTCCTTTTTATTTAAAAACGTATTGTAATCTGAATCATCTAATAATATATCCACGTTTTCAAAATTTTTATTAAATACAGATTCAATATTATCTTCAGTTAAATCTGGAATGTTCTTTGTTATTTTTAACTTTACAGACTTCTTCTTTTTTGGCTTTTCCATAATACTTATATATTATGAATATAATCTATATTGTTGTAAAACTTTATTTACTTTATTTAAAATACTGATCTTTTCTAAATTATATGGTCTTATTTTTTTAATACACTCTTTCATTGACATCCATTTTACATCACTTACTTCTGTTTCTTGATATTGATATGTTGTTGTTATACTAGAATCAATATAACCTACAAAATATCGATGCTTGTATGATTTCATATTCGAACCGGTAAATATTTCTTCATATGGTATAATATTTTGTAATAGTTTCACATTAGATCGCAAATATCCAGTTTCTTCTTCAAATTCTCTTAAAGCACAATTTAAATCTTTTTCTTGATAATTTCTGCGCCCTTTAGGAAATCCCCACTCAGTTTCTTCCCACTGTGAAGTACTTTCATTTATAATTTTGTCTAAATTATATGAATCTTTATTTTCAATACCTTCTTTTAATAAATTGAACTTTTCCTTTGATATTTTCTCTTCGCCTCTATATTGAATACCAATTTGTTCCCCCCATAAATATGTCCATAACTCGTCAAATGATAAAACTTTGATTTTATCTTTTTCTTCATTTGACATCTCATTAAAAATATTCACTAAATAAGTATAATTATGTAGCGGGTATTTTCCTCTCATAAATTCAACGAACCCTAAACTATGTTTTCGTCTTATTAGTAAATATTGAAGGTTATTTTCATACATTCTAAAGACAATAATACCAATACTTGTTATTGGGTGCTTACAATTGTGAAATGCATGCCCTGTTTTTCCACAATTATTACAAAAACTAAATGATTTGTTATTATTATTGTTATTATTATTATTATTATTATTATTATTATTGTTATTATTGTTATTAATCATTGTCTCGTTATATGTTTATTTAAAATTCTTTTTATATTGTTTAATTTTAATGACAGAAAAATCCTTTGATCCAATTGTATGGGGTCCACATTACTGGTTTTTTTTAATGACACTAGCAATATCATATCCACTAAAAGCAAATGAAACAACACAGAAAAAATATTATGATTTTATTACAAATCTGCCATTATTTATACCACATCCAAATATAGGAAATAATTTTAGTAAATTATTAGACAAATATCCAGTTTCACCGTATTTAGAAGGAAAAGATTCGTTTTTAAAATGGATTCATTTTATTCATAATAAGATTAATGTGGAAATTGGCAAGGATGAGCAAACTTTAACAGAATCATTAGATATATATTATGAACTATACAAACCAAAGGAACTCATATTACGAGAGCAAATAAAATACAGAAAGAAATTATTATTTGTTACAATTATTATTGTATTAGTTGGTGGAGGATATTACTTGTATAAAAAATAATTCTCATTACAGTATAAATGAAACAAAAGATTAAACCAAATAAGTTAATTAAAAAAAATAGGACAAAAAAACGTGGTAGAAGTAGAAATGGTGGGGAGGCTTTGGCATCAGGTGGGTTTGGATGCATATTTAAACCTGCCTTAAAGTGTAAAAATAAGAAGGACCGGACAAGTGGTGTTAGTAAAATGTCTATTGAACAACATGGTAAACAAGAAATGGAAGAGATCGTCAAGATAAGAGAGAAATTAACAAAAATTAAAAATTATGGTAAGCATTATTTATTGGATGTTGAATTATGTAAACCGGATAAATTAACAAAGGATGATATGATTAATTTCGATGAAAAATGTTTTGCTCTTACAAAATACAATATTAATGAAAAAAATGTAAATAATAAATTAGCAGGACTAACCGTATTAAATATGCCCAATGCTGGTGTAGATTTAAAAGATTGGTTGGTCGTTGATGGCAAAATTACTAGAGAGAAAATGTTTTTATTAAATGATATGGTTATTAAATTATTAAAAAATGCGGTTCGACCTATGAACGAGTCTGGTGTTATTCACAATGATTTAAAGGATAGAAATATTATGGTTGATAAAACGGGTGATGCTAGAATCATTGATTGGGGATTAGCAGGAGTTGTAAAAAATGGAATGGTCCCAAAAGAAATTATTAACAGACCTTTACAATTTAATACGCCATTTTCATCTATGATTATATCCGAAGAGTTTAAATTAAACTATGATATATTTTTACAACGAGTAAGGGATGGTAATATTCTGTTTAATAAAATGAATGTTCGTAATTATATAGTCAATGAATATTTGATTAAATTAGCCAGATATTATGGTTATTATGATGACAATGTAATTTTATTTAATATGATTTTCTCTCCAGGTATAAGCGACGAAACCTTTTTGTCGGAAGTCAAAAGAGAAAATCTTATCGAATATGGTTACTATCTATACTATCTATCTGATTATATTACCGACATATTAATGAAATTCACCACTCCAGATATGAAGTTTGATTTAGATGAATACTTTATGAAAGCATATTTATTTAATAGTGATGTATTCGGGTTGATGACTGTTTATTACAACTTTTTTGAAACAAAATTAGAAAATATTGAATTAGATGATGAACTCAAAAAAATATATCTTAATCGCATTAGATCTTTGCTAATTGAAAACATTTATAGTAATGGCGGAGAGAAAATAGATATTAAAAAAATGACAAATGATATTGAAGAATTATCCAAATTATTAAACTATGATAATAAACTTTCACTAAAAAAACTTAAAATGTCACCTACATCGGTTACTCAAACAAATAGTTTTTCTAAATCTAAATCTAAATCTAAATCCAAATCCAAATCCAAATCTAAATCTAAATCTAAATCTAAATCCAAATCCAAATCCAAATCCAAAAGAAAAACCAAGAAATCGATGGAAGCTGACGTCACTAAGATTATTACACAAATAACCAAAATATAATGTTTATAAAAAAAACTTTATTAATATTATATGAAGCTAGAAGTTTTAATTTTAGCAATAACCGGATTTTTTATAGCAAATACATATCATGATGGAAATTATATTAAATTATTGCAATCATGGCAAAAATATTTTAAAATGGCTGGCTTTGCATTTGCCGGATTAAGTATATATTTGTTTATAAAGAAAAATCCAGGAGAATCTCAATCACTTATCCAACAAGCAACAAATATTATTAAATATATGCCTACTGCCAAATCATCATTAGATGTTTTTACACCATTTACTGATTTTACAAACCAAACACCATTCATGACATCTAATGAACAACATCAAGTAAATAGAGTTATGGAGTCTGGTAAAACTGGCACGAAAAGATGTGTAAGTGAAACAAAAAAGAAATTCGTTGCAGCGCAACAAAGTTGGAAATGTGGACATTGTAAAATACAATTACCAGGATGGTTTGAAGTAGATCATAAAATAAGATTAGAACACGGTGGATCTAACCATGTAGACAATTTAGTAGCTTTATGTAGAGATTGTCATGGAAAAAAAACAGCGATGGAAAATCTTTAATTTATTTCTAACGATTTATTAAATGAATACTAATAAAAAAATACCAACACCAATTGATAAAACTAACTCTACTGAAAAAAAGGCACTACCAGTTTACGATGCATCCGGGAAAAACATTTATTCAAAATTCATCAATACACTATTATACATTTACCAAATTTCTAGTTTTTATGTATTACTTTATAAGTCAGAATTTATATTTTTACTAACATTATTAATTTATTTTATCATAGCGAGCACTGTATTTACTACAAATCCATATGAACTTATCAATAATAGTAATTCTGGGCTAAGCATTTTTATTTCCATGTTGGGTGCATTTTTACTCATAATGGGTTATGTGTTTTATCAAAAACGGAAGCAGTTATTTGAAAATGAGTCTGACGTTAATACACTTAGTTATTTTGGAAAAATACTCACATCGTTCGTGTCTTTATTTATTATCATAGCAGTAGTTTATTTTATCTTTAACTTATCATCCGAATTCTCTAATTTTAGCACAATTTTTATGTACAGTATTAATTTACTCATATTTTTTGGATTAGTTGCAATGGCTATGAAATTTTTTAGTGTTTCTGGTGGAGAACCGATGGAAACTAAACCATCATGGTTTGGTTTAATAACAAAAGTTCTAACATATTTCCCGTGTCTAATCCTTAATTTTGTAGACTATCTTAAATTTCAATACCAAATTACATCAAAGCCTATAATTATTATTTTTATTATTGAAATATTACTAATTGTATTTTATTTTCTGTTTAAATGGCTTATGGATAAGGTAATGGTTCATAACGCATCACAACTTATTAAAGATCCCGTTAATTTGACTAATGAAAAAAATCTAGGAACATTTCAAAAACTCAATTTTAAAGACGATAAATTCCAATATAAATATGCGGTCTCATCATGGGTTTATTTAGACTCTTTTCCACCCGAAACAAACCCCAACTACGATGAATACACTTCTTTATTAAATATTGGTAATAAACCTAATATACTATTCAATGTTTTAAAAAATAAACTCAAAATTATAACAGAAACTGAAGGGCATAAACAAAAAATACTTCTTGAATCTAAAGAGTTTAAAATGCAGAGATGGAATCATATTGTTATTAATTATGATGGACAAAGTATGGATATATTTATTAATAATGAATTAGTATCCACAAATCCAGGTATTATTCCATATAATGATAATACACAAATAATATCTGGATCAAATAACGGCTTACATGGTGGTATATGTAATGTTTTATATTATAATGACAGCATAACTAGTGGGAAGGTTAATTGGTTATATAATTCTGTTAAATCATTAAATCCACCAGTAATTTAGAAAACTTCTAACAATATAATATATTAAAGATGGTAAACGTTAAAAGTATTATAATTGGTGTTGTTGTAGTATTACTCGCTATTATTATTATTAGATGGTTAATGGGAGACTCCAGTAAAATAGATGGTCTTAAAGACGCAAAAAAGGTCACAAAAATTAATGCTGAAGATTTAGAACAATCTAACGCTTCTAACTTTGCTTATTCTACTTGGTTATATGTCGATGACTGGAGCTATAGATATGGCGAACCCAAGATTGTTTTAGGAAGATTAGATTCTGACTTAAATCCTTCCCCTTCTATTGTTTTAGGAGCAATTGAAAACAATATTAAGATAGAAACAACTGTTTACTCTAGTGCTCAATCAGACAAGTCTTCTACACATACTTGTAGTGTAGCAAATATTCCTATTCAAAAATGGGTCAATGTAATTGTCAGTCTGTACGGAAGAACTTTAGATGTTTATATCGATGGTAAATTAGTTCGTACATGCGTATTACCAGGTGTAGCTAAAATTGCGAATAACGCACCTGTTTACGTAACACCTCTAGGAGGATTCTCTGGATATACTGCAAATATCCGTTATTATGGTGATGCTCTTAACCCCCAACAAGCATACAATATCTATAGAGAAGGCTATGGTGGTACGGGATTTGGTGGTTCCTTCCCATATAGTGTCAAAGTAGAGTTCTTAAAAGATGGATCCGAACAAGGAAGTATTGAAATATAAACTCATATCTAAATTTCTTACGTATAATATATAGATATGTCAGAATTCGGAACAATTTCCTCTGGTGCTGGATCATTTGATAGTTTTAAAAATAATAAAGCAGTTTCTGGAACTAAAGAATTTTTAGAATCGAATAGTTTAGTAGCTAAAGTTGCTTTTTTATTATTAATTTTAGTCGTTTTTGTAATTGGTATTCGAATGGCTACTTCACTTTTATCATGGGTATTCTCTTATAACAAGTCGCCCTATTTATTTAAGGGTATGGTTGATGCCAAGACTATGCAAATAATTCCCCAAGACCCTGCTGATAGTAATGCTGTTACTATTATGAGATCTGATAATGAACAAAACGGGGTTGAATTTACATACTCTGTATGGATGTTCATTGATGATTTAGTATATCAACAAGGCCAATACAAACATGTATTCCACAAAGGCAATGATAATATTAATTATACGAATGAACCCATCGGTATGAATGAACCTAATAATGCCCCTGGATTATATATTGCCCCTAATACAAATGCTTTAGTAGTAGTTATGAACACTTTCAATAATATTAATGAAAGAGTTACTATTGATAATATTCCTATTAATAAATGGGTTTGTGTCCAAATTAGAGTTGAAAATCATCAATTAGATACATATATTAACGGCAAACTTGCTAAACGCTTAATTATGAAGGGAGTCCCCAAGCAAAATTACGGTGATGTACACGTTGCTATGAATGGTGGATTTTCTGGATATATGTCCGACTTGAGATATTTCAACTCTGGTTTAGGAACTGCTCAAATTCAAAGAATAGTTGATGCTGGTCCCAATCTTGAAATGACTGGAAACAACTTAATGGACAGTGTTCCCAAATACTTATCGTTAAGATGGTTCTTTATGGGTAATAGAGATGGATATAACCCTTAAATATAAATTAAATATAATAACAATAATATCAATTATTATTATATGCCAGCTAGTGATTATTTTACTGCAACAAGTTATTCAGATTATAATGAAACACCCAATTATATTTCATTTCGATTATTAGGAACAGCTGGTAGTAGTATTACTTTTAAAGATAATTATAATACCTATTTTACTGTCATTGGTGGTGGCGGAGGTGGTGGTGGTGGTGGACATAATACGGGAGAGACACCATTTACTTCAGCATATCCATCAGGTGGTGGCGGCGGTGCTGGAGCATTTGGACAGATTAGTTATCATGTTTCACCAGATATTTCGTATTCATACGAAATTGGTGATGGTGGGCTTGGTGCCGCAGGTAATAATAAAGGAGCTCTTGGTGGAGATAGTAGTGTTACGTTTTCTGCAGGGGAATATATTGATGCTAGTGGTGGGAGTGGTGGAGCAGGATATTATAACAGTAATGTGGGGGGTGCGGCCGGTAATTTAACTGTATCTGGAGTAACTCCCATAATTAGTAGTTCTGGTGGAGCAGGTGGGTATGGAGTGGTTGAGAGTAATATTGGTACTGACCCAAGTGGTAATGGATTAGCTGGTTTTGATTCGGTCCCAAGTTCCATTGAAAACTACCCTAATAATTTTATATTTGTTGGGGGAGGTGGTGGCGGAGCAGATGCACGCGATACGTTTCCACCTCCACCCAATCCTTACAAGGGTGGAGGAGGAGGTAATGGTGTAGGAGGAGTATTGGGAGCAGGTATCGACTCATCTGGTAATGGAATAGACGGCATTGCGTATGGTGGAGGTGGTGGTGGAGGAGGACAACCTGGAGCAGGGTCTTATATTGAACCGGATTTTCCTCCGTATCCTGTTACTTTTGGTGGAAATGGTAAAGAAGGTGCTATTTTTGTATATATAGAAATAATAAACAATGGATGTGAATGGAATCCGGCACTTGCTGCCGAAACAGTAGAATGGACGAGGGCACATACGGACTGTGTAGATTTAACCGGGACAACTATGACTAGAGATGATTTAAGTGAAAAGCGCAAAGCAACTATTTTCCAATATAAAAATAATAGTGCTGGATTTTCAAAAAAACAGAATTATTCAAGATTAGCTAGAGGTATTGGAAGACAAAGAGGTCAATCGTTTGCTACTCAAAGTGATACTTATACAAATTCAAATACTAAGACATTACCTTTAAATAATACGGTTCTAGAATGTACTGGTTCAAGTATAAACTGGGCACTTACTAATCAAAATGATACACCTGGACCGGTTCGTCGTATTACAAATAATCCATCAGTTCCTTTAACCAATTATATAGTTAGACGAACATATTTGGCAGGTAATAATAAATGGCCGCAGTTCGGGTGGAGACCTGGTATGAATGGATTTCCTGTTGGCAAAATGGGAAAAAAATAATAAACAAAAAAGGGAGTTTATTTTTATTTTTTGTTATTTATCGTGTGTTATTTACATTATATTACATTCTAATTGGGTAAACGATACTTTCGCCGTAAATATCGTGAGCAGCATTAATGAGTTGAGGCAATGTTTCTTCGCATAATGGATCAGATTCCGATATATTCAAGTTGGCTATACGAGAGTGGATAAGTATGTCCATCTTTCCTAAAATATAAACGGAACCTGAAAATGTAGTGACCGTGTTGCCATCAAATGATGTAATAACACTTGTCCGGATTACATCACCCTTCGTAGTTTCGAAATGAATCCGCATATTCAAATCAACAAACCAACCATTTACTATAGTTGGTGCAGGTGGTTCTGACATGGTATAATTATAATACCACTTATTGTTATTTTTAGGCAAAATCCGTCCTCGTGGTTTGAATACAATAGGTTTTGCTTTCAATTTAATGGAACATAGCTCCTCTACTTTATTTGATTCTCTCTCAATAAGTTGAGAACTTTCCAGGTAAACTATGTGCGCACAACGAACGACTTCGTTGAATGTAACTCTTCTTATTTTTTGAATAGACATCGCTTATTTTCGATTGATTGTTAATTGGATGGTAATACTAAATATGAGGAAAAAACTTCAATTTTTTTAACTTCTAGTTTTTTAGAACTATATAGTATAGTAATGGTGTCCCGAAACACTAGGAAATCTAGGAAATCTAGGAACTCTAGGAACTCTAGGAAATCTAGGAAATCTAAAAAAAGAGGTGGTGGAACTGGATTTAGTAAATCCAATCCACCCGAAATAATAAAAGAAAAATCAATATCCCTCTCTAAACCAAAAAAAGTATCATTCACAGAACAAATTATTTCTGACGAATATTCTGATGACTCACGATTATCAGACGAGTTTTATAGACCAGATAAAGAACAAATATCTAAAAATAAGAAGAAGAGAATTGTTAAAACTCCATTAGAAAAAAGAATAATAAAAACCGCAAAAAATACTGCTAAACAGAGATATAATAATAGACAAGCTACAATAGATAAGGAGGTCCAATTTAATAAATATATTGAACAACTTAGATTGGAGAAGTTACAACGTAAAGGAATGTAGGATAGGAAAAAAATAATTCAATTATTTAATGAATTATGTTTTCATTTATGCGATTATTCTCTCAATGAAGGATTAACACAAATTTCTTGAGAAGGGAATATGTCACCAGACATACAAGTATCATTCTCTGATACACTAATACAACTACGGAATCCTCTATCTTCGCCGATGTAACAGTACCCTGATTTTCCAGCACCGTTTCTTTGGGTAGAACTCATAGCATCATCAGGTAAAGGTTCAGTATTTTCTTCAGCATTAGCTAATGCAGATGTTAGAGATGCTGATATAGATGATTTGGAAGATTGTTGTTGTTGAGAAGAGTTTCCTGATTGTTCCAAATCGAGTTGTCCTTGAATGACGTCCACACCACTTTCAACAGTTCCTGCGGCAACATCAATACCTAATTTAGCACCTTTAGCAGCAATATTAGTAACGTCTTTTGTTGTTTCAGTAACAGCGTAACCTAAACTTTCTAAAATATCTTTAAAAAAAGGAGCTGCTATTTCTTTTAGCTTTTGGAGAAAATCACCTAAATAAGAAAAAATGTTTACACCGAAAAATAGAAGTATAATAATGACTAGACCTATTTTTATATAATTT
>Ga0233415_10000352_pt1 | contig 22198 bp, 19 predicted proteins | sample Na_anoxic_12_MG_FD_188631 | JGI IMG/M metagenome (GOLD analysis project Ga0233415, IMG submission 188631) | Seawater microbial communities from Saanich Inlet, British Columbia, Canada - Na_anoxic_12_MG | ecosystem: Environmental > Aquatic > Marine > Inlet | place: Canada: British Columbia... | reverse complement strand
CGCCTACTCTGTAGCAAGGGTACGCGTCGCAGAACTAAATATGCTCACAAAAAGCAGGCTTGAACGGATGCTTGATTCAGATAGGGTTTCAGGTGCTGTAAGGGTGCTTCATGAGGCTGGGTATCCTGAAAATAACAATTATGAGGACATGCTGCGTGAGGAAACTGCAAAGCTTTATGATTATCTGAAGGGAATCAGTCCTGAACCTGAGGTGTTTGATATATTCGCTTATCGATATGATAGCCATAATATCAAAGTTTTATTAAAATCAGAGCTTTCAGGTGCAGATACCGAGGGATTGCTTGCAGATAATGGTGTTGTGGATAAAAATGCCCTAAGTATTTTAGTACGCGAAAGAGACCTGGGAAAAGTACAGCCCGAATTTGAAAAGGCCATCATAGAAAGTCTTGATACATATGCACGGACAAAAGATCCGCAAATAATAGATATTCTTGTAGACGGAGCATATTTCAAGCTATATTTGAGAATGGCATCAGCTACGGGCAGTAAATTTCTATTGAAACTTGCAGCTAAAATTATTGATATAGCCAATATCAGTGCATTTATCAGGGTGAAATCCAAAATGGAGGATCTGGACCTTCTTTCCAGGGTTCTTATACCAGGAGGGGAAATAAAAGTTAAAGAATACCTGGATAGTTTCAGCAAGGATATCGAATCATTCAGGGACGTTCTTAAGGGCACCGGCTATGGAGAACTGCTTGATATCCTGACCGAGGCAACAGGAAGTGTAACAGAATTTGAAAAGGCCTGCGATAATCATGTAATGAAATTTATTAGGAATTACAGACATAAGGCATTCGGAATTGAACCGTTAATAGGTTATATGCTTGGGAAAGAAACAGATATTAAAAATGCGAGGATTATCCTTGTTGGTAAAATCAACAGGATGAATAGTGATATAATCCGCGAAAGACTGAGGAACGGATATGTATAAAGCTGCCGTTATCGGCGACAGGGACAGCATACTGGGTTTCAAAGCCCTGGGGATTGATGTATTTGACGAAAAGCATGTCAAGCCTACCGAATTGATTAGAGATCTGGCAGAGAAAAACTATGCTGTGGTTTTCATCACGGAAGATATTCTTTACAGGATTGACGATGCAGTGAGAAAATACTCCGATACACCATTACCTGCAATAATACCCATACCTAGTAATAAAGGCTCGAAAGGCCTGGGGATGGAAAACATTAGAAAAGCGGCTGAAAAGGCAATCGGTGCGGATATATTGTTTAACGACAAATAGTGAAAAGGAAGTGATTTAGTGAGTAAAGGAACCATAGTCAAGGTTTCAGGGCCCCTGGTAGTTGCGAAGGGGATGCGTGACGCCAACATGTTCGATGTGGTCAGGGTCAGCAAAGAACGCCTTGTAGGTGAGATTATTGAAATGAGAGGCGAAAACGCTTCTATACAGGTATATGAGGAAACAGCGGGACTTGGCCCCGGCGAACCGGTTGAATCAACCGGAATGCCTCTGAGTGTTGAACTTGGGCCCGGTATCATAGAGCATATATTTGATGGGATTCAACGACCGCTGGTTAAAATTAGGGAACTGACGGGCTCAAATATAACAAGGGGAATCGAAGTTGACAGTGTTGACAGGGACGTACAATGGGAATTCAAACCTGTTAAAAAACCCGGAGAAAAAGTTGAAAACGGCGATATCATAGGAACTGTTCAGGAAACTGTACTCATTGAACACAGGATAATGATTCCATTCGGTATAAATGGGACAATCAAGAGCATTGAAGAAGGGACTTTCACCGTTGATGAAACCGTTGCTGTTGTTGAAGATGCAGAAGGAAAAGAAATTAATATAACCATGCTCCAGAGGTGGCCTGTCAGAAAACAGCGTCCATATAAGAATAAATATACTCCTACTGAACCTCTCATAACAGGACAGAGGAATGTCGATACCATGTTCCCTATAGCTAAGGGCGGCATGGCTGCAATCCCGGGTCCCTTCGGAAGCGGCAAGACAGTTGTCCAGCATCAGCTTGCCAAATGGTCAGCTGCCGACATAGTGGTATATATAGGCTGCGGTGAACGCGGAAATGAAATGACGGATGTTCTCATGGAATTTCCGGAGTTGAAGGATCCAAGAAGCGGTGAACCTTTGATGAAAAGGACTGTGCTTATAGCGAATACATCAGACATGCCCGTTGCAGCCCGTGAAGCTTCAGTTTATACAGGCATAACGATTGCAGAGTATTACAGGGATATGGGATATGATGTCGCAATTATAGCAGACTCCACTTCAAGGTGGGCGGAAGCATTAAGAGAAATGTCCGCCAGGCTTGAGGAAATGCCCGGTGAAGAAGGATACCCTGCATATCTGGGTTCAAGGCTTGCCCAGTTCTATGAGAGGGCGGGCAAGATAATGGCCCTCGGTTCCGAGGGAAGGATGGGAAGTATAACCGCGATTGGTGCGGTTTCACCTCCAGGGGGCGATTTGTCGGAACCTGTTACTCAGGCAACGCTGCGAATAGTAAAAGTTTTCTGGGGGCTGGATTCACAACTCGCATATGCACGACATTTCCCGGCTATCAACTGGCTTATAAGCTACTCCTTGTATAATGACAGGATAGCTAAATGGTATGAGGAAAACATTGCGAAGGAAATGCCGAAGCTTAAATCGGATACTATGAGGGTTCTACAGGAGGAAGCCAGCCTGCAGGAGGTTGTCAGGCTTGTAGGAATGGATGCTCTGTCAAAAGGCGAAAGGCTGACCCTTGAGGCAGCAAGATCAATCAGGGAGGACTTCCTGTATCAGGATGCAATGCATGAGATTGACACTTACTGTCATCCTCAGAAACAATACCGGATGTTGTCCTTAATAATGAAATTTTATTATCTCGGTCGAGAAGCCATAACAGAGGATGTTGATATTGAAAAACTATTTGAAATACCAGTTAGGGAAAAAGTCGGGAGAGCCCGTTTCATAGCTCAGGAAAAGATTGAAGAGGAATTCGGTCAGATGGAACAGGAAATGGAAGAACAGATTAAAGCTCTGGTTTCCGGAGGTGAAAATAATGCTTAAAGAGTATAGGACAATCAGCGAGGTTGCAGGACCTCTGATGATTGTAAAAGATGTTCAGAATGTCAAATATAATGAACTTGGTGAAATCGAACTTTCCAGCGGAGAAATAAGAAAATGCAGGGTTCTTGAAATTGACGGGACAGAGGCTGTTGTACAGCTTTTTGATAGTGCTGCCGGTATAAACCTAGCACAGAGTAAAGTACGCTTCCTTGGAAGGGGAATTGAACTTGCAGTATCCGGTGATATGCTCGGAAGGGTTTTTGACGGCATGGGTGATCCTATAGACGACGGACCGGCCATAATCGCTGAGAAACGACTTGATATAAACGGCAACCCGATGAATCCTGCCGCAAGGAATTATCCTTCAGAATTTATTCAAACAGGAATATCGTCTATTGATGGACTAAATACATTGGTTAGAGGCCAGAAACTGCCCATATTCTCAGGATCAGGCTTACCCCATGCAGAACTTGCTGCGCAGATTGCCCGGCAAGCTAAAGTTCGCGGTACAGATTCCAACTTTGCTGTTGTTTTTGCAGCGATGGGTATCACATTTGAAGAAGCTGACTTTTTTATACAGGACTTCAGACGTACAGGAGCTATCGATAGAGCAGTAATGTTCATAAATCTGGCAAATGACCCACCGATTGAAAGAATCGCAACTCCCCGTATGGCACTGACTGCTGCGGAGTACCTTGCGTTCGAAAAAGAAATGCATGTTCTGGTTATACTGACTGATATAACATATTATGCCGAAGCACTCAGGGAAATTTCTGCGGCGCGTAAAGAAGTCCCGGGCAGAAGGGGATATCCCGGATATCTTTATACCGACCTTGCGACAATGTATGAGAGGGCCGGAAGAAAACTTGGAAATGACGGAAGTATTACGCTGATTCCCATACTGACTATGCCCGAGGATGACAAGACCCACCCAATCCCGGACCTCACCGGATATATAACTGAGGGGCAGATTATCCTAAGCAGGGAAATGTATAAAAAAGGAATAATGCCTCCGATTGATGTCATGCCGTCTTTATCAAGGCTTAAAGACAAGGGGATTGGCAAAGATAAAACAAGAGATGACCATAAGAACACCATGAACCAGTTGTTTGCAGCATATTCAAGAGGGAAAGAAGCCAAGGAACTTGCAATTATCCTTGGGGACGCAGCCCTCACTGACATTGATAAGCTTTATGCGAAATTCGCAGATGAATTTGAACGAAGATATATAAACCAGGGATTTTCAGAAAATCGGTCCATTGAAGCTACCCTTGACCTAGGATGGGAATTGCTCACGCTTCTTCCAAGAACTGAAATGAAGAGGATTAGTGATGCGAACTTGGAAAAATATTATGATGTATTTTATAAAAGGGTAATGGAAAATGGCGAGGCTTAATGTTAATCCCACCAGGATGGAGCTTAACCGACTTAAAAAGAGGTTAAAAACCGCCAGGAGGGGTCATAAACTGCTTAAAGACAAACGAGATGAACTTATGAAAAAATTCATCGAGATTGTCAAAGAAAACATAAGGCTTCGCGGGGAGATGGAGAACAAGGTAATGGATGCCCATTCCAGCTTTATCATTGCTCGTGCCGTCATGCAGTCCGAGAACCTTGAAGAAGCTTTGATGTTTCCTAAAAGGAAAATTGACCTGCAGGTTTCGCAGGAAAATCTCATGAGTGTCAAGGTGCCTGTTTTTGACTTTGAGGATGTTGAAGAAGGGGATACGAATATATATCCGTATGGACTTCACAGCACATCAGGTGAACTTGACGGCGCCGTTCTTAACCTTACGCATGCTTTCCCGGTTCTCATGGCACTTGCTGAAAAGGAAAAAACGGCTCAGTTGCTTGCCAGGGAAATAGAAAAGACCAGAAGACGGGTTAATGCGCTTGAGTATGTCATGATTCCGCAGCTTGAAGAAACTATCCATTTCATAACCATGAAACTTGATGAGAACGAACGCGGGAACATAATCCGGCTGATGAAGGTAAAAGACATGATGGTGGAAGAGCAACGACAGAAACACCTCCAGAAAGGTTAGTTTTCCACCACCGTAAGTCATAAGAATTTTCAATCACCGGTTAAGAATTTAAATATTCCCGGTGATTTTTAAATCTATGAATGACTTACTTCGTTTATCTTGTACCAAATTTAACCTGAAGAGCCGACAGAAGTTTAGATGGTTTTTGTTCATAATGATATAATTAATGCTGCAGGGGGTATCTATGCAAGAAATGATTAAAAATACAATCAACCAATGTCTTGTTGAGTATGATAATCCTATTAAACGCCACAATGATTACAAACACTTTATTCATAAAATATGCTTTCTGGCTGATATGGATTGTGATCCCGAATTACCGGGAATGAAAAAAATTGCAGATTTAATATTATCACGGCAGTCTGATGACGGATTCTTCTTGTCAAATGTTGAAATAGCTAAAGCATTCAAAGGAACGGGGTTTCCTGAACCCGGGTGGTTGATGTGTGATTTCCCACTAATATTGTATTTTCTAATTAAAACAGGTTACAAAGGAAATCCTAGTGTGAAAAGGGCAGTAGATTCTTTACAAAGAATAGCTGATGATAATGGTTGGAGATGTAAAGGCTATCATGACAAATTCAGAGGACCGGGTAAGAAAGCAGATCATTGTCCATTGGCAACCTTATATGCTCTTAAAGTTTTTTCTCTACTGCCGGAGTTTCATAAAGAACTATATGTTAAAGCGGGCATTGATTCTTTACTATATCAGTGGTCGCATAGTTATGACGGACATATATACATGTTTGGAATGGGTAAACGTTTCCGCAAGTTGAAATATCCCAATCACTGGTTTGATGTTCTGCATGTAGTGTCAGTATTGTCCAATTTCGATTATGCCCGCAGAAAACCTGAATATAAAGAAATGATTGAACATATTAAATCAAAAAGATCGCCAAATGGCGGATTTATTCCAGAAAGTATTTATCTTATTTATAAAGGGTTGGATTTTGGGCAAAAAAAAGCGGAATCCCAAATTATGACTAAAAAAATTAATCAACTCATTTTAAGGTAGCAGTAAATGCTGAAAGCTTTAGCTTCAAGGTTGAATATCTGGCATTCTAATGATTAATGAATTCAATTTTGTCAGGGGTTGAGTCATGGGTGTATTGCTTGCCGCTGATAATTATGTATGAGCCGGAGGAAACAGAGGCTTTCAAGAAGGCATCGCCGCAGAAACGGATTACGGCTAAAAGGGCATCGGTTTCTATATCGGGCTCAAGAATTTTAATAGAATTATGTGATTCTGGATCATTTGCAATTATATAATCAACAATCCCATCATTGTGAATTACTTTTATAGCCTCATCAAAATCAGTATTTAACTCAGCTTTTGGAAGACATATTTTCTGAAGTTTTGAATTGTCTTCGTAGATTTCTATAATTCCTGTGAACACGCTGCCAGGACCTTCATGAGTTTCATAAATTGTTGGAATCCATACCCATTGATTACCGGTCTTTTCATTAGAAGCCTGTGCCATTCGTGTTATGTCAACCCAGGATTCGCAGGCACTTACCGAGGTCCCGGTCGATAGACCTGTGTATTTCATATGAATATCTTTTTCAGTGGGATTTAGAGATTTATCAGCATAAATCTTCCAATCAGCACTCCAAAACTTTTCGGGTGAGTTGTCTGTCATATGATGCCTTAGTATGGTTTTGTCGGGATAATAATCATCACCAGGTTTCAAATCGAGACCATTTGTTTCCATAGATGAGTATGTCCCGTGGAGAAATTTGGAATGACTGTTTCCACCTTCAGTTCTTGAAATATCCAAACAGTAGCTATCGTTTTTAGAAAACTCAACTATTGCTATGAGCCTTTCATTACGCAGTATATCGTTGTATTCCGGAGCTGCATTATATGCAGCCTGTACAAATGAACCATTGCAGAACATTATGTTTTTACCATATGAAGGATATCTGTAAAACATTCCATCGCCGCTTGGGGGCATATTGGTATGCAGCTTTCCGTCAACCACCACCTGGTTATGTGCTGCGGGATGGCGGTACCATAATGCTTCCTTTGTATTCCAGCCTCCGTGATTTACGGGCGGATAGCCATAGTCAGGGGTTACATTCAATCCCCTGGAAAAAAGATGCAGGCTTAAGGCATCCTCATGACAGTGGTTTTTTCCTGAATCATATGGCATTGCCAGCATATATTTGTTATTTCCCTCACCGGAGTGAAGAACCGAGACCCGCCAGCTACTGTAATTTATTGATTTCTGATTTAGAGAAACACCGGATTTATCAAGGATATCTGACAGTTTTTTTTCATAAATCGCTGGATTTCTTATATAGAAATCATTGTTGAACAGAGCTGTGTCTGTTCTTTTGCCTGATAGAAATATTGTCTTGGCAATATCCGGGTCGTCAAAATATTCAGCTAAAGTAATAGCGAACCATTCCCTGGAACGGTGGTATTTAGAAGTCAAGGGGGCATACATTGAAAATAAACCGGTATATTGCTCAGCCGGCAATGCGAATACTGAACTGTCGCCAATGCCCGGATAGTATTTAGCATCGTACCATGTATCTATGTGGAACCTATATGTTTTATATAATTGAGGATGTTTTTTAAGTGCTTTGGCAATAAAATTCTTATCAGTATTTGTAAAAAGGCACAATAGGTCTGCGAGGGCCCGCGGAGTTATTGCTGCATAGCCGCCAAGCCCGCTTTCTCCTGATAAGCCGTCGACACGTGTAGCATCAACAATTATATCGTCAATATATTCTTCAATCTCCTTAGGGTTATGGTTCAAAACAGTTCGCATTATGGCTACTGTCTGGGGTGTTTCAGGAGGATTGGTCATAATTTTTTTAATATTATTGAGTGCATCATTCAGGATTCTGGTTTCTACAGTTTCACAGAATGTCCCGGGATTCATTCCACATACAGCCTCGAAATCTGAATCGCTGAGTATACTGTCAAAAATCTGGTCATAAGCGAGTGCAAACATCCTGACTTCACGGTTTGAATTTACCCAGTAGTTTACATATCCCTGGGATTTATACTCCTTTTCATACATGACTCCCTGTGTATAAAAATCATAATCAGGCCAAAAACGAGCTATTGCAGTTAAGAGAACTGCAGCTTTACGAGCATATTCTATATCACCGGATAAAACAAAGGAGAATCCAAGATGGAAGAGACCTCTTGTTACAAGGTTGCTCCATTGGCAATGTGAAAGATAAGCACCGATAAACATGTAGCGTCTGCCGTCTGAGTCATACCAACCGTTTCCATCATCAACCCCAAAATCAATACCTTCATCGTTTATTAGGAGGGACTTGTCGGCATACTCGTGATGAAACACCCCTTCATTATCAAGGCCTGATTTATAGTAAGCAGCGAAATCATTTTTAGGAAAAAGTTCTGCACAGTGGGGGCACTTCATTTTCCATGGATTTTCGAATGGATTATGCTGCCAGCTGTACATTGGCACGCTTTTTCCGCAGGCAGGGCAATTGCCGTCTGAACGAACAAACCATGAACGTTTTAAGGAGGGGGAGAAGACTAAAGCCCTAAGTTCATCATAGGACATCCCCATCCATGGAGATGTTTCCAATATGAAATCAGCTGCCATTTTTGCGGCAGCCTCATTGGTTTTTAAATTATATCTTATACGTGCGATAATCTTACTGTTGAAAAAGGAACTATGAGTCTTCATATCTATTTGTGTTCTCCAATATTTGCTCTATGGTCATGCCAAGGATTTTTTCTTTAACTGAGCCGGACAGGTCAGAGTGAAGTACTCGGCCAAGGCAGACCCTGGGATCTATGAACGGCATATCCGTGCCATATAGGACTTTATCTTCGCCGGCAATTTCTACAAGCCACTCCACGTTTTTTTCGTACATCATTGAGACAGTAGTATCACCATAGACATTTTTTCTGGATTTTATAATTTTGGCTGCATACTTCATATTGTCAGGTACTGCACCGAAATGCCCCATAATAAATACTGCATTCGGATAATCAAGTGAAATCGCCTCAATATTTTTTATGGTATCCATGGACCAGGTATGAATCATTATTGGGATTCTGAATTTATCAGCGAATGCGTAAATATTCTTATAAGCAGGATTTTGCAGTGTTGTCTTGTGTGTTCCCTGGTGTATCTTGATTCCCCTTATTCCGGGGATTTTAAAATATACCGGAAGTTCCGACTCCATAAGCTCGGGGAAATGGGGGTTGTATGTGAAGAATCCCACAAACCGATCGGGATATTTTTCTACAGTATCCATCATAAATCGGTTGCCTTTTTCAATGTCGGAAGAGAGTGACATATGAGGAGAAATACAGGCCTTTTCAACGCCTGTATTATCCATGCTGATGATCATATGTTCAGGGGAATGTCCCGGTACATTAAAATTAAAATATGAGCCAAGATGACAATGACAGTCAATTATTTTCATAACCTGACCTCCGACAACAGCCTGGTCAGATTCCCGGATGCGATTCTAGCTTTCGCAGATTCATCAAGTAAAAGATTTTTAATAAAGAACACTGCTCCTGCCCCAGTATATAAAGGCATTCCGGTTCCGAAGAGCAGCCTGTCTGTACCGGCTTTTTTACAAAGTGCTTCAACGCCAAGATGCGATAAGTACCTGCTGGTTTCGATGTATAGATTCGGAAAGGTCTGCATCAGCGGGTATATATAACGGTCTGCCCTGTATCCTGTGTTGCATAATATGACCGGTAGTGTTGGGAAGTTATCCAGTACTTCATCAATATTATCCCAGCCTATTTCATCGATATCGACTAACAGGGGAACCTTGTGCTGCGCCAGCATTTCCAATAAAGGACCCGCTGAATATGGCTTTAGACTGTAGTTGTGTCTTTCGGGAGATGGGAATATCCTGACAGCCTTTACATTATTTTCATTCAATTGCTTGTATAAATCACCGGGATCAGGGAATTCTCCCGTATGATGCGGCATTACTATCCAGCAAGGAATAAGTTCGGAATATTTGTTTATTGATTCCATGAGAACAGGATTGCCCTCTGCAGGGAAATGGTCTCTTGCAATTGCCTGGAAAATAAGAGCTTTGCTTATTCCGTAGGATTTCATTCTCTTAACTAAATCTTCCGATGTATGAAATGAGCCCGGGTAAAGGACTGAAGACCTTCCGATGCTGCAGTTGCAGTCAAAAAATTCAAAGGCCATTGTAAACCCCCTGTTTTTTTTGATTATACCACATCCAAATGGCTATATTCCTTTCTGCAACTAAAATATTTATTCAGTTAATATCACTGGAAAAGGACTGCTATTCGACATGTTTTATATGATGAAACTCATTTTTAAGGATAAATTAAGATTGATAGATTATGGTTAGGACATAAACCATCGGAAATATGGTAATATTGTTATATACGGAGGCTAGCAATGCTGGGCAAATTTATTTCAGAAATTGCATACTACATGATTTTTTCGATTATTATGTCAATTGCACTTTTAAGCACTATCCTTTACTACAGGACAAAAGACAGGACTATATGGCATTTTTTAGGCGTCCTTTATATGCAGACGGTTCTTTTTCTTATCGGATTCCTTTATAACTATTCACTGTCAACGGGGTTCGCAGCAGAAATAGGGACAGTAAGTGAGAACCTTGCCCTATTTGGAACGATTTTCATGTGCTGCGTCATTACCCTTGTTATTTACCTGACTCTAAAATATACCCTTTATCTTCTGCCCCTTGAGGAAAAGCAGTCCCGCTTAGGGAATCTGCTGATTGGTGCAGTATGTATTATAGTGCTACTGGTTGTTCTGATTGTGATTATTTTCGTCACAGGGGGAGAATGGGTCCGTGAAGCCGGTAGAAATCTCAACGCATTGTTCAGCCTTGGCAGTCTATTGCTTATTGCCCCTGCCATACTGGCCTTGATATACCACAGGAAAACTGAAGTCAAAGGCAACAGGCAATTGCTGAAGGGGGTATTCTTCTCATTCCTGCCGGTAGCCCTGTATTTTACAATTGACATGATTTTCCTTCGCAGCAGCGTTTTTAAAGCAACGCATGTAGCGTATGCGGTTTTTGCTGTCAGCGTCTATATGTACCTTACTAAGCATTATACAGTCAATTATGAGCCTGAAACCAATGATATTATGTCCCATACAGAGAAATTCTATAAGAAATATAATATCAGCGACAGGGAAGTCGAAATTATAGAAGCCTTGGTTGTAGGTAAAACTAATAAAGAAATTGCTTCAGAGTTATATATATCAATTAATACAGTTAAAACACATATAAAGAATATTTACAGGAAGCTGGAAGTTAAAAACAGGGTGCAGCTCCTTCATAAAATTAAGTTCAGCAACGGCGATAACCCGATAGGGTGAGAAAAATTTGTTCCTCCGGGTGATACGATTTAGCCCTTTAGATGATATTAGAAGACGATGAATAAAGGTATATTTATAGCAGGAGGAATTCTGTTAATGAATATACTTGTCACAGGAGCATATGGAAACATCGGTAGACCCGTCATAGATGAAATTCTTAAAAGAAATCATGAAATAACTGTATTTGAAAAGAAAAGCAAACGCACTTTAAAAGCAGCCAGAAAATACAAAGAAATAGTTAAAGAAACAATATTCGGAGACATCACCAATTATGATGATGTCAAATTTGCTGTGGCCGGCATGGATGCCGTCATTCACCTTGCGGCTATCATCCCGCCTTTGAGCAACAATAGGAAGTTATGCATGGCTGTTAACGTAGACGGCACCCGAAATGTTGTAGATGCAATTAAGGAAAACGGGAACAAAGCGGTCCTTATTCATTCATCGTCGTGTTCGGTAATGGGACCGACGCAGCATCTGATCCCGCCGATAAAGATTGATCTTAAGCCAAAGGCAACGGATAACTATACGGAGAGTAAAATCGCATCAGAGAAAATTGTGGAGGAATCGGGGCTTAATAAGTACTGTATAACAAGGTTAGGCGCAGTAATGCCCTCAAAGGGCGTTTGGAGCTTTAAAACGTTGATGTATGGTTTTGAAATCGCATTTAATTCCCGTATTGAAATGATTCTTGATTCGGACGTAGGCCTTGCACAGATAACAGCGGTTGAAAAACTCCGTCTTAATCTCATTGATAGCGGAAACACTTATTTCCTAGGTGGCGGAGAAAAATGCCGGTTGAAATACGGAGAATTCTTCAATGGCTTGCTTAACTCACTGGGCATTCCAAAACTCACCAAGGACAGTTTCACTAGAAAACCAAGTTTCCTCGACTGGCTGGATACAAAAAAGGCGCAGAAAGATCTTCAGTTCCAGCGCTATACATATAATGACTATTTAGATATATTCAAAAAGAACATGAGGCGGTACCTGCCAATAACGAAAGTCTTCGGTATCTTTGTTAAATGGGTTATAAAGCTGAAGTCACCATATTCAAGACCCGGAGCAAGCACAGTATCCTGAAAGGATGGTAGACCTGCATAATGATGCATAAGGCAGCATATTCCATAAACCTTCAAATACCCCCTGAGGAAGCCTGGGACAAGTTGAGCGACCTGTCCCTGGCACCTTCCTATGTTCCCGGCGTCAAATCAATGGAATTCATTACTAGGGAAAGAAAAGGAGTGGGAGCTGCCAGGATGGTATACCCCCAGAAGTTAAAAGAAGAAGTATTGGCATGGAAACCAGGAAAAGAAGTGATGCTTGGTTTATATAAAAAGGGCAAGGAGAAATTCTTCCCGTTTAAAAAATCTGTCTTTCGGTATAAATTATCGGAAACAGGCGGCACGTTCATGAACCTGTCCCTTGAATATGAACCAATCCTAGGTGAATTAGGTTATGCGCTATTAGGAGGAATCATTCAAAAAAGGATTATCCGGACAGCAAAAAGTCTTAAAAAATTCTACGAAAAATAATCATCCAGATTCATTAACATAATGTATAATGACCTTATCATTAAGATACGGGGGTATTCTTATGGTTATGACATCGCGACAAAGGCACTTGGCGGTTATGAGGGGAGAAATTCCCGACCGTATTCCAATCGCACCGCGTATCTGGGCATGGTTGATTGAACAGGGCAAAACTCATTTGGACTTAAAAAAAGATTTCGATTATGATCCTGTAATAAACGTTTCGTCAGGATTTCCTTATCACATTGATAATACATACGAATATATGCTGAAGTTTCCGGACTCGCAGTATATTAAGAATGTAAAAAGAAAAATTATAAAAGAGAAAAAGGATAATGACAGTAAAGTTTATGTTACCCAGATATATAAGACTCCGGCCGGGGAACTCAGGCAGGTCTGGGCGCATCCTGATGCAAATGATAGGTCATATGGAATCCAACCTAATCCCCACATGGTTGAGCCTCTTATTAAAGATAGGTCTGACATGGACAAAATGCGGTATATTTTTCTTGAGGAAAAATATTTCCCCGAACCTGTTTTCCTGAAGGATGTTGAAAAGGTCGGGGAAGATGGAATAGTACATACTCGAATATGCGCCGGGGTTGATGACCTACTGGTAAACACAGTTGGACTCACCAATGTCCTGATGATGTACTATGACGACAGGAAACTGCTGGTTGACCTCCTTGATATGTATCACGGATACTACAAAGAATTACTTAAGCATACTCTCGAGGGCGGGGCTGAATTTATATTCGAAGCATGGTTCAATGCCAGTCTCAGCACCGGATGGTCTCCGGATATGTACAGGGAACTTTTCATTAACAGAATAAAAGAGGATGTAGACATTGCACATTCTTATGATGCATATTTCCATTTTTATGATGATGGCAGGTTTATGCCAATTGCAAAGGATTTTGTTAACACGGGAATGGATATGATAACAACACTTACTCCACCGCCTGCCGGCGATGCCGATGCAATAAAGCTTAAGGAAATCATGCATGGCAAGATTATTATGAGCGGATACGTCGACTGTATTAGAATACGTTATGGAACTCCTGAGGAAATAACCGAACAGACCAGATATGCATGTGAAGTGTTTGGGAAGGACGGGGGATTCATCCTTGGGACGAGTGATTCAATCAGGGATGGAAGCCCATATGAAAATGTCAGGGCATTCTTTGACGCCGGTATAAAATATGGTAAATACGATTAAGATATTCCAAAACCATGATCAAGTTAAAATAATATGATGAAATAATACCTCTGGAGAAAGCTTCACAGTGGAATGCAAATTGATTCGTTTTAATAGTATAATAGATACAGGCATTTCCGGAGGTTATCTATGAAAAAAATAGTATTAATAATTCTGATGATGTCTTTGATTCTTGTTTCATGTCAAACTGATATGGTTGCCAAAGGTATCAGAGAATATAATCCGGATGAAGTCGAACCCGAAAACATCCAAGTGGATTTTGCATTTTACTATAGTGATGAAGAGTTCGTCGAAATTGCAGATGTAATAGGCATTATTACTGTCGAGACATTAAAACATGTTATTGTTGAACCTGAAGACCCTTTAATAAGTCCAAGTAAGAGCATGTACGGTGAATTTAAGTTCAATAAAGTGCTTTATACTGCCGACAAGGGGATATCAGATGATATTACCGTAAACGTACATATTTTTTATCAACCGGAGTTTGAGAACATACCGGCGCCTGGATTTGAAGTTGGTGGCGAATATCTGGTTTTTTTAAAGAATTTCACCGGTATGCCGATGGTTTACACAAATTTCTATGATTATATTTTACTCTTTGATTATAGTAAATTTAAATTAGATGCGACAGAAAAGAATATTTCTGAAATCAGTGAATTGATAGATTCCAATAAATAAAATTAGCCCCGGTTTTCACACCGGGGCTTTCTCATGAGTGTTTTATCAGGGGATTGAATATCTTTGGAAATCATCTACGAGTATACCGTTACTGTCTGTTAAGCTTGTAAACTTTGCATATCTATTACCGCTGACGTCAGAGGGAATTAAATATGTTGTATCTATGGTTACATCCAATGCCAGAGAAGTATCTGGTGCTATGAGTTTCATATCAACAAACAGTACACCGCCATTGTCATAGAAAAAATGCTGAAGTGTGTACCAGCCCGGTGTTGTGATATTAACAGTGTCCGTAAGGCTTATACATCCGGCGGTTATATATGAGGGCCCAGCTGTGAAAGAAAAGCCATACTCGTCAAGATATGATCCGCTTTCATTATTTACGGATACTATATACTCAAATCCTTGCCCCTCAGCAGTTAACTCCGGGTCAAGGTATACTTTGATTGATGAATACCAATCACCTGTCCAAACATCATTTGAACCATCAAAGAACGAAAGTGGGCCAATACCTCCTGAACTTCCCTCAAAAAGAGCTGCACTGGAATCCAGGGTTATTGTGCCTGATATCCAGCCGGTGTAATTATCTGAAAAATCCTGATTCCAGTAATATGTTATATTGCTCGTTTTAGTTTCGCCTAGAATAACAACAGAGGCTTCGAAAATGGATGCGAACCTGATATGGCTTTTTCCTGCGGACATTATGAAATTAAAAACTATGTCCAATGGGCCTGCAATCGATGTATCTATCATTGCAGTAGTTATATACATGCATGTTTCTTCATCGAAAACAGTTTCCGGATTTGTCAGCCCGAAAATTTCCCCATATTCCCACCCGGATCCAGAGCGTGGAACAGTGAAAGTTATCTCAACTTCATCGCCCTCGTGTATTTCGACTGGAAGTACTGAAACTTCCATAGGTATTTCATTTATTTTTATATCTTTTTCATTTGTTGGGCCCTTGTTTCCTCCGGCTGCTGTTGCAACCAGGGGGAGTGCCAGAGCAAGGATGACACACATGACTACTGCCAGAACCTTTTTCATTTCCTCTCTCCTTATTTTATTCTAACATCCCAACAAAAAACCCTCCGGCGCATGCGCAGAGGGTACTCTAGACGGCCGGTTGCGCTACTTGCTCCTATCCGTCAAAGCGCCCAAATACTGACGAATAATCATTGCATCCAATATTTATATGTAAAGTCATTATACTACTATAAAATCCAATAAGCAATATCATTAAATCCATGTAGAGTTTACTTTACTGAGAATTTTATCAGGCAATAGTTTAAAAGAATTTCAGATAGATTAATCACTTCAACTCACAACTGGGGGTTGTAATACGCATATGCCTTAAACACAGCTTATTGTTACCATCATTTTAAGCGTTTTTTACAGGAACAAAGAAATAATATAGTATAAGAGGGGCGGTTATTAATGGGAATTGCTATTGCTGTATTTATATATGTTTGTTCAGTTACAATGCTGATACTGACAAGGGTAAACACTGTTTCATGGGGGCAGGTATTTTTTAAATGTCTATCGAGTTTTCTATTTATTGTCTTGTGGCTTATTGCTATTACTCGTAAAGAACCCTTGATATTTGACTTCCTGGTTTTAGCTTCGCTGGTTTTTTATATGGGTGGGGATATTATTTTAGTAGTATTCAGAACAAAAAGAGGTTTTATCACGGGCATGGCGGCATTCATGACAGGGAATATCATAATTATCACAGGACTTGTCCTTAGCACTGGTATTGTAGTTATTGATTTAGCAGTACTAATATTTTTAATGATAATTGCAGCAGTGAGTCTGGGATTTCGACGTCTTGATTTCGGCGGAAACGGAATATTTATTATAATCTATATATTTATCATATGCACAATGGTAACAAAGTCCATTACAATATTGAAATTCCAAGACTTAAAAAATATTATAGTTACAGGATTTTTTGCCTTGGGTGCATTATTGTATGGAGTTTCAGATATTGTTCTGGCAAATAATAAATTTAAATATCAGGACAGCAGATGGATGTCTCCGTTAAATCTTGCCTTATACTATTCTGGTATAGGTTTAATTGCTGTATTCTCAACTATGCTTTACTAATGATAAAAATGCCGCGATTTGGATTTCCATATTATCATTTTTTAAGGTAATTTTAACTATTGAAAGCTGTTAATAGTACCTGATACTAAATTTTACTTAATTTTAATGATGTAAAGTGGTATTATTATATTAATGTTGCATCGCGGCATATTATACAAAAGTGAAAATGGGGGGCAATCATGAACAATGGCTGGGAAGGAATTCTTCAATTCGTATATCTATTTGTATTGCTTGGAGTAGCACTGATTATTAAGAATAGTTTTAAAATTTTCAGGAAGCATCTTGTACCATTATCAATCCTTGCGGGGATTATGGGCCTCATACTGGGTCCCGAGGTGCTGAAGGTGATTCCATTTAATCCGGACTTGCTGACTAAAGCAGTCTATCATTTGCTGGCAATTGGATTTATATCATTAGGACTTAAGGAAAGACGCAGCAAGACCAGCGAGGATATAGTAAACACCGGGTTCCTGACCGTCACAACATATGCAATACAAGCAATAGTCGGGCTCTCCGTTTCCTTATTATTGGCCTCGCTGTTTTATCCTGACTTATTCAAGAGCATGGGAATGCTGCTTCCCCTTGGTTTTGCACAAGGCCCGGGCCAGGCGGTTTCCATCGGATTGCAGTGGGAAACCCTTGAACCGATTGAAAATGCATTTGCAAACGGTGCCAATGTAGGTCTTTCTATTGCGACCATAGGGTTCCTTTGGGCACTTATCGGTGGGGTTCCATTTATGAATTTCCTCGTAAGAAAGCAGCGGAAAGTGCGTATGCGGGATACAAGGGCAGACCTTGATGAGAAAGTGGACAAGCTGGCTCCTGATATCCAGGAACATACAATTAAAATAAAGAAAACTGTTTACATAGACGAACTGGCGATACAGTTTGTATTAATCGGTGTTACATACGCCATAACATACGCATTCATGTATTATCTCAGCGGTCTTCTCGAACCTCTTGGTTCTTTTGGGAAGACAATGTCTGGATTAATATGGGGCTTTAACTTCCTATGGGGTGCAATCATAGCAATGGGGGTAAGGAAAATCATAGCTTTCTTCAGGAAGAAAAATGTCATAAAGCAGCACTATACGGATAACTTCATGCTGCAGCGTATTTCATCCACTGTTTTCGATTTGATGATAGCCGGCTCAATCTCAGCTGTATCTTTAGTTGTTTTAAGAAAATACCTTGGCCCTGTATTAACAATTACAACCGTAGGCGGAATATTCATGATGTTCTACTCATACTATATGTGCAAATGGATTTATAAAAAAGATACAATCGAACATATAGTAACCATTTACGGCACATGGACAGGTACAATAACAACCGGTATGGCATTGCTTAAGGAAATAGATCCAGAAGGAAAGTCTAATGTACCCGAGAATATTGTAATCGGAAGCGGGATTGCAGCTGCACTCGGCATTGTTCTTATGATGATACTTGGACTTGCAACTCAGGCGGAAGTGACGGGTAATGGAATATGGTACGTCTGGACATTCCTTGCTTTGGCTGCATATGCAGCAGCCACAATAATTGGTATTATTTTAGTGAAGAGGTCATACAGGAAAAAGAGAGCGGAATAAACTTCCCGGCTACCGTTTATGATTAAATATATAAAAAACATATTAATGAAAAGAGAAGCTGTTCTTTTTGACACTCCTCTTTTTATAGTAAAAAGTTTTATTGCAGTAATGCTAGGTTATGTACTGTTCAGCAAGAATGAGTTGCTGGGCAGGGATATGATATCTTTGCTGCTTGGGCTAATGCTTACCCTTCAACCTGTGAATGTTTCAGGCTTGAAAAGTGGTTGGGATCAGATGAGCGCTTCGATAATCGGCGGAGGTATAACCGCCTTGATAGTATTAATTGGGGGAGTTAATTTTGTTACTGTGCCGCTTGCTGTTGCTGCAACTTTATATATAACCCTTAGGATCAACTGGCGTGAGATGTCGGTGATTGCAGTTTTTACATCAATATACATGACTCAGTTCATACAAATAACCGGGGCAGGTGAGCCCAGTATGTACCTGACGCTCAGGCTTAGGCTTATATCCCTTGGCACGGGTATCCTGATTGCGGTTGTGATGAATTTTCTTTTCTCTCTTATTTTCTACCGGTCCATGCTAAGAAAAAGAACTGTGTTTGTCATTGAAAAAATAGTACAGTCAATTTCAGATTTCATAGCTACACAAAATGCTGCTGATTCAAGTAGGTATGAGGTTCTTGAAAAGCAGATTATTATTCTTTTTGGAGACATTGACTATATCATGGGCGGCCTGATGGATATGAAAAGAAAGAAGACAAAGGATGGCAAAACCGGAAGTTTCATAAAGAAACTTAAAGAATTGCGTGATATCAACCATTGCCTGCTGGATCTTGTAATGCTGGCAGAAAAAGACCTCCCGGATAAAGCAACGTTTGATGACCTCTCGGAATTAAGGATGCATCTTGAAGGGCTTGATATCCATATAAGCAGCAAAAAGGAAGCTCCCTGGTCGCCGGGAGAATACACCGGAGTTATAAAAAACATTTCAAGAATGTATGCAGCACTCAAAAACATATCCTCTCTATTGTAATGCCATTACCCTTAAGAAGATAAAAACCAGATGCTTCTACCCTGCTGGACGCACTGGGTGAATGGCTATTTTATGTGATTCGGCTGATTGTAATTGTTATATTACTCTTCTATTTACTATATTTCCCATGGTATTTACGGGAAAAGAGGGTATAAATAGCATAGAGGAATTGAATATGAATGAAAATAGTATTACAGAAAAAACCAAGAAACCAACCTTATGGGGCCTTGCGGGTTATGCCGCCGTTATAATATTATTGGGCTTGCTGGCAATTTTCTCCCCGCAGCTTGCCAGGGTTATCAAAGGACCTGTGCTTTGCATTTATGTAGGCGTTCTACCTAAATATATATTTGGTCTTGCACTAATTCTTGCAGGGGTAGACGGGGTGGTTTACGCAATAAGATTCTTTAAGGATGATCCAAGAATCCCTATGATAGCATCAGGAATTCAGGCTGCAGCCCTGCTGGTTTTTATTTTCCTTATATTTCCACTGGCCTTAAAGGAAGGGGTGCCTGCTGGTTCCACCTACAATATAATGAGGGCATTAATCGGCGTCATGTTCCTTGTGATAGCATGGGATTTCATAAGTGAAGTCAGAAAATTCATAAAAAACAAAAAAACCCTCCAAGAATAAAACGAAATACTTCAGCGATAAGTCTTCTACGAATGAACCGTATTCAGTCTCTTCATCCAAGGTAAACTGAAGGGATAATTGTGTTATACTTTTCTAGGGGATACCGACATGAAAAAAATAAACATCGCATATATCGGCGGAGGCTCCCGTGGCTGGGCAAGGACGCTTATGAATGACTTAGCTCTGGAAGAATCCCTGACAGGGTCCGTCAGGCTTTATGACATTGACATGGAATCTGCCCTGATGAATGAAAAAATCGGCAACCTGTACAATGAAGCCGCCGGAGCCGTAGCAAATTGGGAATACATAGCTGTAAATTCACTGAGAGAAGCTCTTAGGGGAGCGGATTTCGTTGTTGTCTCCATCCTTCCGGGCTCTTTTGATGATATGGAAAATGATGTTCATTATGCTGAGAAATACGGTATATACCAATCTGTCGGCGATACAGTCGGCCCCGGGGGTATAATGCGTTCAATACGCGGGATTCCCATGTATGCAGAAATCGCCGAAGCAATCAGGATGGAATGCCCCGAAGCAACAGTCATTTCTTATACCAATCCGCTGACTGTGCTGACAAGGACATTATTTAAAATTTTCCCGGGAATCAAAGCATTCGGATGCTGTCATGAGGTTTTCGGGACTCAAAGACTTTTATCCTCAATGCTAAAGGACATGGGAATTGCAGATAATGCAAAAAAGGAAGATATTAAAGTCAATGTCCTGGGAATCAATCACTTCACCTGGCTTGACAAGGCTGAATACAATGGGATGGATCTATTTCCAATATATAAAGAATTTGTTGATAAATATTACGAATCAGGGTTTTGCGCTGGTTACAATTGGAATGACAATTGCTTTTCTTCTGGCAATAGGGTGAAATTCGACTTGTTCAGGCAATATGGTCTGATTGCAGCGGCTGGCGACAGGCATCTTGCGGAATTCTGCCCCGGCTGGTATTTGAAAAATCCCAAAACGGCTGAATTCTGGAAGTTTGGCCTAACCCCGGTCAGCTGGAGAAAAGCTGAACTCATTGAGCGGATTGAAAAAACCAAGAGACTTTTTAATGGAATTGAAAAACCTGAAATACGGAATACCGGTGAAGAGGGAGTTGCATTGATTAAAGCAGTGTCAGGCATAGGAGAGGTAGCATCAAATGTAAATTCCTCCAATAAAGGCCAGCACGAGGGAGTTCCCATGGGCGCTGTCGTTGAGACAAATGCCATGTTTTCAGCTGATGGAGTACAGCCTGTTAACGCCGGACGACTTCCGCGTGACATTGAAGCCCTGGTCCTTAGACATATATATAATCAGGAATCATTGGTTGAAGCATGTCTGAAAGGCAGCAGGAAAGGTGTTTTAAGCGTTTTCCTGAACGACCCGCTTGTACATTTACCCAAAGTGCAGGCTGTGGAATTATTCAATGCGATGTTTAGTAAAAACGTAATTGTTTGGGAGGGCTGAGTTAATGGGCTGGCAGGAATTTATATTAAGCGAAGATAGTACTTTGGTGGCAAACAATGTAGTGGCGGAGAGATACGGCATATATGGAACTTCCGTCAATGTTACTGATAAATGCAGCTGTTTCATAGCGAGGGATGATAACGAAAAGTTCCTTATTGTAACGGGGGGGACCTTATTTTGTGAATTTGAAGGAAGTGAAGTAAACGTATCCGGGCAGATTGTCAAAAAGTGCCCGTTATCAAATCATAACAGTACTATTATCAGGAGTATATTCTCATATGCCAATCCCACTTCTGTAGGGGATAGAGCTGCATCAATAGGGCTTGGGGACAGGCTTGGACTGGCTTCGCCGGGTCACGTAAAGCTTATAAAAGACAGGAATGTGTTTCCTGTGCTTGCACAGCAATCCATCAGGGAATTGAATTTGACAGAAAGAACATATCAGGATGTGCTGGCGGCTGCGGTTTGGGCCGTTTTCCAGGAAGGATATAAAGACGGGTTCGGGGCTGACGGTGACCATCTTAAAACTGTTGAT